>JGI24890J29729_1001148_pt1 | contig 12779 bp, 3 predicted proteins | sample FreactcultureFD7_FD_29729 | JGI IMG/M metagenome (IMG submission 29729)
GCAGTGATGGATTATCAGGTGTTCCTGGCGCTACAGGTCCTACAGGTCCTACAGGACCTACAGGTCCTGCTGGCAGTGATGGATTATCGGGTGTTCCTGGCTCTACAGGTCCTACAGGTCCTGCTGGCAGTGATGGATTATCGGGTGTTCCAGGTTCTACAGGGTATACAGGACCTGCAGGTCCACCAGGTACTCCAGGGTTGCAAGGAATGGAAGGTCCTACTGGTCCATCGGGGCTGAATGGTGTTCCAGGACCTACAGGTCCTACAGGAACATTTTTACTGAATGGGACATATGCGAGTGATTACTTGTACTGGGATGTGGATTATAGTCGGTGGTCAGTAGGATCCGACCCATTTCATTTGGGACAGAATGCCGGTCAATTTAGTCAATCTAGTCAGTCGGTTGCGATTGGAACGAACGCGGGTCAAATTAATCTTTCATCCGGATCAGTCGCTATTGGGTACAATGCGGGTACGTATACAATATATGATCCATCTGTTGCCATTGGAAATTATGCCGGGTATACTGGTCAGAGTAGTAGTACCGTTGCAATAGGAGATAATGCTGGTGCATACGGCCAAAACGATAATTCCATAGCGATTGGAGCAGTCGCAGGTCAACATAATCAACTAGAGAATTCGATTGCGATTGGACGAAATGCCGGGCAATATAATCAGTCGGGTATTGCAATCGGATTGTTTGCTGGGCAATATAATCAGCAAAATGGGGTTGCTATCGGAAATAACGCAGGGAATACAGGACTGGGAGCAAACTCTATAGCTATAGGTGACTACACAGGAGTAAATAGTCAAGCCAGTCATACAATTATCCTAAATGCTACTGGAAATGAATTTAATGGAGTGACCGGTAAAACAAATTCCTTCTATGTAACTCCCATTCGCGCGCCTCTATTGCCAACACTTACAACCGTAGGATTAGGATACGATACAGCTACGTCCGAAATTATTCAAATATCATTAAGTTCAGGATCTACGGGACCTACTGGAACGAATGGTCCTACAGGACCTACTGGAACGAATGGTCCTACAGGACCTACTGGAACATCATACGCTGTAAGTTCATCTTACCCAGGTTCGTCATTGGGAACTTTTTCCTTTGGTTCGAATCTGAATGGCAGTTTCGGCTACACTATTCCAAGCACTGGAACGTATATAGTCACTATAAATTGGTTTCTATTAATTGCCGATCCAACTGTGAACGATATGATTCAATTAACTGTATACCCGTATAATGCAGACTCTCCTGAATCGACTAATTTATATTCAGCTATGACGACTGATTCATTGGGCAATACGGCATACATGACATTATCAGGATTAATACAAGTGCAAAATGCAGGCACAACTGCGTTCAATTACATATTTAGAGTATTAACAATGACAAGTACAACCGTATACACTGCATATTTAGAATCGTACGTCATTCAAAGAGTCGCTTAAGACATATAAATTTATAGTTTTGAAGAAGGTAATGGAGATTGGTATCTCATTTATAGCGGCTACCTTGTCGCTGACACTCATATTCATCTTTGGATGGTACTCATACAAAGCTGAACCTGTGATTCAAATTCCTGATATTTCTAGATTTCCGTTTAATCAAGCAACTGGAAAGGAACGAAGTTTTGTGAATAAAACTGGGGATTCATCGATGTGGATTGAACGCACAAGGCGAACGGCAATAGCGAAAGCGTATCGCCCGGACTGGTGTTGCGGAGCAAAATCTATAAAGGAAAGTCAACACACAACCGGATCAACCTCTGGAGTGGTGGAGGCTTACTTTTTGTCTGCTTTTGGTCGTATTTGTGCCGATCCTTGTGCCGATGAGATCGTGTACGATGGCGACGGAGATCACTGTGTTCTCGACGGTTCCGGATCAGTTATTTTGGATGGAAATGAATAATGTCATCGTGCACTCGCAATGTACGCTTTGAATTACGTCGTAACACCAAACTTGGATGGCCTTCAAATTTTGTTCTTTTAGCAGGTGAACCTGGAACAGAAACAGATACGGGCCAAATGAAAGTGGGAAATGGCGTAACTCCTTGGAGTTTATTACCGTATGTTGGCGCAAATGGCCCCACTGGTCCTACTGGTCCCATGGCTCCTGCAATCGGATTTGACGGAGGAAATGCAGCGTCAAGTTATCCTATAGGCCCAGTGTTCGATTGTGGACGGGCCGAATAGTCTGAAATAGTAATAAGGGAATGCCATTCATTCAGTTTCAATTGCGGCGAGACTATGCCGCTATATGGACTGCCGATAATCCTGTGCTCGCACAAGGCGAGTTTGGATACGAACTTGAAACAGGATACCTAAAATTGGGAACCGGACTAACTGGTTGGAATGGTCTCCCATATTATCACACCGTCGGTCCCACAGGAGCTACAGGCGCTACAGGCTTCACTGGCTACACGGGTTATACTGGCTACACAGGCTACACAGGCTATACTGGTTTTACAGGCTATACAGGCTACACGGGCTATACGGGTCCTACGGGACCAGGCCTGACTGGATACACTGGTTATACAGGCTATACAGGCTACACGGGTTATACCGGTCCTACGGGACCAGGCCTGACTGGTTATACAGGGTACACTGGCTACACAGGTTATACGGGTCCTACGGGACCAGGCCTGACTGGTTATACAGGTTACACTGGCTACACTGGTTATACAGGTTATACAGGCTATACAGGCTATACAGGCTATACTGGTTTTACAGGCTATACAGGTTATACGGGCTATACAGGCTATACAGGCTATACAGGTTATACAGGCTATACTGGTTACACGGGTTACACTGGATACACTGGATACACTGGATACACTGGTTATACAGGCTATACTGGTTTTACAGGCTATACAGGCTATACAGGTTATACAGGCTATACAGGGTACACTGGTTACACCGGCTATACAGGTTACACGGGTTACACGGGTTATACGGGCTATACGGGCTACACAGGGTACACTGGTTTTACAGGCTATACAGGTTATACAGGCTATACAGGGTACACTGGTTACACTGGTTACACTGGCTATACGGGCTACACAGGCTATACAGGTTACACTGGTTATACAGGCTATACAGGCTATACAGGGTACACTGGTTACACTGGTTACACCGGTCCAACTGGAAAAGATGGACCGACAGGTATCGCAACAGAAGTCATTGATCCAAACACAGTTTTGTACTTGGGTCAAATCGGGTACTCTACGACTGGTGGTCCTATGAATGCGATTCCGACCATGCAGATGGGAAATGTGGCTCGCGTTGATGCATACTATGGCAACGATTTAACCGGAACTGTCGACGGATTACCGTTTGCTTCAATCCAAGGAGCAATTACGGCTGTAGGCGCATCCACCGGAAAAACCATTTGGGTTCTGCCTGGAACCTATAACTTATCGGCCGGAATCACTGTGCCGTCCGGATGTGCTTTGCGTGGCCTCAATACCCAAACCACAACTCTTCAAATGCTGGGAGTTACGGCAGACACGACTTTACTGACAATGGGCGAGAACTGTCGCGTCGAAGACCTGACTTTGAAACTGACATCTTCAGAGCATCATACTCTAAAAGGCATTTACTTTGGCGGGGGGTCATCTGTGACCTCGAAGTTGCGCACATGTGTCTTGACCGTTGATAATTCGGCGGCATCGGGTACCGGTACGTCCAATGTGTACGGCGTAGAATTTGCTGGAACGGGAACTTTGGGTGCAGGAACGTTCTCGTTCAATTCACTGAAGGGTTCAACGATAAATGTTTACTCAAACGGCAACGGCAATAAACGCGGCGTGATTGTGACAAACACGAATCTCGCATCGACTCGTGACTTGAATGTGTACGTATCCCAGCCTCCTGCTGTTACAGGACATGTCGGATCATATGTCGGTATAGAAACCAATGATGCAACCGGTCCTACTGGAGTTGGGTCTATTCAGTTGCGGTCTACAACGGTAGGAACTGTTACGCCTAGCGCCGGACAAACGTATACTGCTTCCGACATTCTGCAAACTAAACCTTCAACTGTTGCTAACCCTACATATCTTGCGTCTGCCGGTATTCAGCTAGGACCGGGCGTGGATTTAGTCACGAAAACTGCAGGTGGGAAACCGTTTAGTTCGTACACTTACCCTACAACCCTATTCTACGGCGCGATTGGAACTTTGAATGTGAGCGGCGTGACAACGACGGGAGGATATTTATGGCCCGGATCAGTCCAAACATCGAGTGGAGGCGGACAGTTTGTGAAATATCCCGATATAACGACTCCTCCAGCCTATTACCGTGCCCAACAACCGTTTATTCTTGCTGGAATGGTCGTGAATTGTCTCACTGCGCCGGGAACCGGGCATTCTACTACAGTACTTGTTCGCCGAACTCCGTTGGGAGGAAGTATTGGCGATACAGTGTTCACATTAACATTAACAAACAGTACAATGGTCGCATCATTCTATAATGCCTCAGTAACATTTGCAGCTGGAGATTACATTCATGTTTTCGTGACATACGACGCAGCGGGAAACAATACACACGACTTAAGTGTTCAGTTAGATTGTTTCTAAGTCTGTAATAGAAGTAAGAGACATGGCGTTGCCGTACCAATATGTGAAGATTGGGGACGGCGTAAAAACATGGTCTGAGTTGCCGTACATTGCCGGTCTCAAAGGTGATCAGGGTCTCCAAGGTATTCAGGGACCTACTGGAGCTCGAGGCGCAGCTGGTAATGATGGAACGTCAGGTGGCTTGACTGTTTTCTTAGATTTGGCGGGAAGTACAGGTACAGTTCCCACATCCCAATCTTTACTTGTAACCCCAAATACGGGAACTCAGACTGTTCTGACAATTGCAGGGAGCGACGCTAACCCAAACAGATTACTTGGATCATTCACCAGTTCAAACACTCTTTTCACATCCCTGGTTATTCCAACAGGTCTTTGGGATTTGAATGTGTATTCTTACGCTACAAGCGCCGGCTTAACTGCGAACTTTTACTTTAAAGTATTGGAGTACAATTCTGCCGGATCAGTTTTATTGGGAACGATCGCATCGGAAGCCGTTCCTGCACCTACAGTCGTCACAAATACTGGAAGTGCGCAAATTAATACTCACAGTCTTTTTGTTCCCAATTACACTTTGGCCAGTACGTCCAGCACCCTGCGTATTGAGGTTTGGGGCACGGTCGCCACTTCAAATAACCTTTTCATGGCTTTCCGCGATTCCACCTTGACGCATCTTCACACCACACTCGCAGCCACACCCGGAGTCACTGGCGCTACCGGATACACAGGTTACACTGGGTATACTGGTTACACTGGGTACACAGGGTACACTGGTTATACTGGATACACAGGATACACAGGTTACACTGGTTACACAGGACCAACGGGATTCAATGGAACTACAGGAACTACGGGATACACTGGATACACAGGCCCTACAGGACCGGGAATATCGTATGCTGGTACAAATGGAGCAGTGATGTACTATGGCGGATCGGGAGTAGGAATTACAGGAAGTGAAAACTTTATGTATGATCCGGCTATAAATCAGTTGAAGTTCAATGCATCAGTCACTGCAGGAGACATCACTCTTCAAAGCGGAAATATAGCATTCGCTGGAACGACTGGATCTTATAAATACTATGGATTTACTGGTCCTGCATCATTTAGCGTAAGTTCAACTATACCAAACGTATACTACTTTGCACTCGGTGGTGGCGGTGGTGGTGGTAATAATGTTGCAGCTGGTGGTGGTGCTGGTGGATTGGTGACGAATGACCCAACGTTAGAAACCAGAGTTATTAATAGCAATTCGTATATTGCAGGAGGGCTATCGTTAACACCTGGAACGTATTCTATTCAGATAGGATCTGGGGGAGCAGGTGCTTCTTCAGCAAATTCAAGTGGAGGAGATGGTACATCAACAATATTTAGTGGAACTGGAATCACAACAAAAACAGCACCTGGTGGTGGTGCTGGTGCTGGTTATAATAATTCCGTTCGTCCAGGTGGATGTGGCGGTGGTGCTGCGTACATGGCTCTAGGTGCTGTTGTATCTGGAGGTATAGGCAGTTATGGAGGTAATGGAGGATCAAATGGTAGCGCCATGTATGTAACGGGTGGTGGAGGAGGTATCGGAGGAAATGGAGGAAGTGCAGTAGGAACTGTATCTGGAAATGGTGGATCAGCACTTGCATATTGCGGAGGTGTGTTTGGTGGCGGTGGTGGTGGTGGTGGTGGTAATCAAGGTACTGGTACTGCTGCTGGTGTTGGTGGTAGTGCTGGAGGAGTGTATGTCGGAGGTAATGGAGGATTTTACGCAACTACAGGAGTTGTAGGATCACCAGCCGTTGCATATACTGGCTCAGGTGGTGGAGGTGGTAGTTCTGGTACTGTAAATGGCGGTAATGGTAGTTCCGGCGTATTCATTCTTCTCATCCCAACACCCGGAGCCCCAGTCTCAATCAATTTCGGAGATATTGGACTCACAGGAATATCCAACACACTTCAAATTAATGCTGTAAACAGCCTAGCAATTACGGGTGCAGGAATTAGTGGACCTACCGGAACTACAGTTTTGACATACAACCCCACAACCGGACTTGTAGGATACAATACTCTCGCTGGACCTACTGGCTACACTGGACCAACGGGATTCAATGGAACTACAGGAACTACAGGTTACACTGGTTACACAGGACCAACGGGACCTGGAATTTCGTATGCTGGAACCACAGGGGCCGTGATGTTTTATGGCGGATCGGGAGTGGGGATTACAGGAAGTTCCATGATCTTCACTCCTGCAGTAGGAGTAACTCGAGCCGTTACCACATTTAATGGAGATATCGATATGGGATTGTACGATATCAAAAATATAAGTTCAGATAAATTCTCATTCGGTGCTCTAACAAATGCCTTGAGTTTTTCAGTAGCAGGTATCACAGGTGTAACCGCCGGAAATTACACATATTATACGTGTACAGCAGCGTCAACAAACATAACTGTAAATTACAATGTAACCGGCGTGGTATATTTTGCTCTAGGCGGAGGTGGTGGTGGTTCTAGTAATTGCGGCGGCGGTGGTGGTGCTGGAGGATTACAAACAAACGATCCCGGCTTGACTGGAACTGTTCTTTCAACGCAGTATAACGCTGGAACAATACCATTATCAGCCGGCACATATACAGCTACAGTCGGTTCAGGTGGATCAGGTTCTTCGACTCAGGGAACTGCCGGAACAAATGGAAATTCCACAATTTTTCAGCTTTCTGGAAGCGATGTCATACCTCGGGCAATTGGTGGAGGTGGTGGAGGTGCTTACCCAACAACCATAGGCATGACAGGAGGATGTGGAGGTGGTGGCAATGGAAATTCATCGCCAATTTCTGTTGGTGGAACGGGATACCAAGGAAAGAACGGTGGAGGAGGACAAAATATCGGAAGTAATGCTTTTATTAGTGGTGGTGGTGGTGGTGGACTTGTTACGGATGGTGCCTCTGTAACTGCGAGTGGAAGTGTTGGAGCAATCGGTGGAAGTCCTTTTACATACACAATTTCCGGAGTATCGTTAGGAACATACGGAGGTGGCGGTGGTGGTGGAGTATACCCTGCTGGGAAATCTGGAGGACCAGGTGGCGGAGCTGGTGCTGGTACTGGTGGAGTTTCTAACGGAAATGCAACAAGCGCGAGTGCAAATACTGGTAGTGGTGGTGGCGGTAGTGGTGGCGGTGGATCGTTTATTGGCGGAAATGGTGGATCCGGTATTTTCATTATCGGTATTCCAAATAATCAAGTTACACAATCAGGTATCCCGACCACATACGGTTCCATAGCCATTGACGGTTCAACAAATAACCTCAAGATCAGTGCGACCAACAATATATCTTTATCAGGAGTATCAGGCCCTACCGGAACTACAGTCCTGACATACAATCCCACAACCGGAGTTGTAGGATACAATACCCTAGCTGGACCTACCGGTTACACTGGATACACAGGATACACGGGATACACTGGTTACACAGGACCAACGGGATTCAATGGAACTACAGGAACTACAGGATACACTGGATACACTGGACCAACAGGACCTGGCATTTCGTATGCTGGTACAAATGGGGCTGTGATGTTCTATGCTGGAGGAACCACTGGAATCACAGGAACTGCAAACTTTATGTATGACAACTCTGCAAACCAGTTGAAGTTTAATGCACCAGTTATTGCTGGTAACTCGGTTACAGCATCAGGTACTTTTACGACAGGAACTGCGGGTGCTTATACATACTACAAATTCACTGGACCAGGTTCAATTATAGCATCGGGAACACCGTCCATATACTATTTCGCGATTGGTGGTGGTGGCGGTGGAGGTGGAAATGTAGGTGGTGGTGGTGGAGCCGGTGGAATGCGGACAAACGATCCAGCATTAGATACTGCTTTATCTGGGCAGTATACACCAGGACCATTAACATTAACAAACGGAACATCGTACAGCATTTCTATAGGCGCAAAAGGTAATAAAGGAATCGGATTAATTGCGTCTCCGTATGGAGGTAACGGAACAAACGGTGGAGATACAACATTTTTAGGAGGTTCGGGTGGAACCGCAGTGTCTATTACAGCAACCGGTGGTGGATTGGGCGGTGGGTATCAGCAAGGTACTGGTAGTGGAGGATGTGGAGGCGGTGGTGGTAATATTGGTGGTGGAGCCGGATCATCTAACGGACAAGGGTATAATGGTGGTTCGGGTACAAATAGTGGAGCATTTCCTACTGGTGGCGGTGGTGGTATCGCAAGTAAGGGAATAAATGCCACTCTATCGCCGAATGTTTCTGGAAACGGCGGTGATGCGATTACATATTCCATTGCCGGAACAACAATAGGGACATACGGTGGTGGTGGTGGTGGTGGTAATGGTACTGGCGGTACACCGGGAACGGGAGGTGGTGCTGGAGGTGTGATTGTTGGTGGAGCAGGAGGAAATGGAGTGGGTGGTACTGCGGTAGCAACAGCAGGAGCTACAAATACCGGCTCAGGTGGTGGTGGCGGTGCCAATGGTGGTACTTTGGGGCTAATAGACGGAGGCGATGGAGGATCAGGAGTCTTCATACTTTACCTGTTAACTCCAGGTGCAGCAGTGTCCACGAACTTCGGAGATATCGGTTTAACCGGAACATCGAACACTCTCCAAATCAATGCCAACAGTGGCCTAGCAATTACGGGTGCAGGTATTACAGGGCCTACAGGTTCGACAGTCCTGACGTACAATCCCACAACCGGAGTAGTAGGATACAATACCCTAGCTGGACCTACCGGTTACACTGGATACACAGGATACACGGGATACACTGGCTACACTGGATACACGGGTTATACGGGATACACAGGGTACACTGGTTATACTGGATACACCGGATACACAGGGTTTACCGGGTACACGGGATATACGGGAGCTCAAGGTCCTACAGGTCCTGGTATTTCGTATGCCGGAACCACGGGAGCTCTTATGTATTATGGTGGTGCTGGAGTAGGTATTACCGGTAACCAAAATTTGACGTACAACACCACAACTTCGCAAATTGGATTTAATGCACTGGTTTCAGCCGGCGGAACTCCGTACACTCCGGCAAATGTTGGGTCTGGTCTTCTTGCTTGGTATGACGGACAGGATGTGAACGGAAATGGAACAACTCCGGGGACCGGATCGGCGATTACGACGTGGGTCAATAAAGGAACTGGGAGTAATGGAACAGCTGTGAACTCGCCAACATATGTAAGCGGTGGTGGAATCTTATTTAATGGGTCTACTCAATCCGTTGATATTAGCTTGACGTATTCCGCCACAAATACTGTTTTTATGGTAACAACACCTGCATCATCCACAACCGCAAATCAATACTTATTATCGGTATATAACGGGGGGTATGTTGGAACAGAGATTCTTGGAGGATATGCAGGTGGAACATTAACACACTACTCTGCATTTGAAAACCCGTATACTGGAATATTTACAACAAGTACGGCGTCTACACCGTTTCTAATAGATTCAACGGACAATCCTATTACGGGGAGTATCGGATACACGAATGGATTACAAGTTTTCACGGAAACGGCGGGAACAGCGGACAATGCTGCATCTTGGACACGTATAGCTGCATATGGACCTACACCGACAAATTACTTTGCGGGAAAAATATACGAAGTTATCATTTACACTACAAATTTGAACACAACGCAGCGACAGCGTATTGAAGGATACTTGGCGTGGAAATGGGGAATCCAAGGAAATCTTGACTCAAGCAACCCATATTCTCCCAGCGCAGGAGCTATTGGACCGCCTACATCCGGAGCAACAATTACACTTACCAATTTTGGAGATATCGGTTTAACCGGAACATCCAACACACTTCAAATCAATGCCAACAGTGCCCTAGCCATCACAGGAGCAGGAATCACAGGACCTACAGGAACTACAGTCCTAACATACAATCCTACAACTGGAAAAGTATCCTACAATACACTAGCTGGACCGACTGGACCTACAGGGTACACGGGTTACACTGGTTACACAGGATACACAGGACCAACGGGATTCAATGGAACTACAGGAACTACAGGATACACTGGATACACTGGACCAACAGGACCTGGGATTTCGTATGCTGGTACGACTGGGGCTGTGATGTTTTATGGAGGTAATGGAACAGGTATTACAGGAAGTTCGACACTGACATATAATCCCACAACAAGTCAGTTGGCGTTTACTGCACCTCCAGGATCCGGAACAGTTACAATCACTTCAGGATCTGCAGCATATACTGGAGTAACTGGATCGTATATCTATTACGGATTCACTTCGCCCGCAAGTTTCACAGTATCGTCTACGATTTCAAACGCATTGTACTTTGCAGTTGGTGGTGGTGGTGGTGGACACCATAATGGAGGTGGTGGTGGTGCTGGTGGATTACGAACGAACGATCCTTCGTTGTCTGGACTACCATTTGCATCGGGTCAATACGATTCAAATCCATTAATTCTGACAGGCGGTCAAAACTATTCTGTTAGTGTTGGCGTCGGAGGAACGGGAAGTACATATTCCACGGCGCCTACACCAACAAATGGAGGCACTACAACGCTGACTGGATTTGGAGTGAGTATTGTAGGTGCAACGGGTGGAGGTGCTGGTGGTGCTTTGGATGGAAGCAATGGTGGGTGTGGTGGTGGAGCAGGTTATGGCACAAGCCAGGTTGGTGGTGCCGGATCTCAGGGTGGAGCTGGAGGTGCACAAGGAACAGGTACGAATGTATATTACCCATCTGGCGGAGGTGCTGGCATTACACAGAATGGGTTTACAGTTGCTGGAAATTCACAATATGGCGCTAGTGGAGGCGCAGGTTTGACATACGCAGCTGTAGGACGTTCATTTGGTGGTGGTGGAGGTGGAAGTATTTATACCAGTACTGCGGGTGGAGCGGGTGGATTGGGTGGTGGAGGGTCAGGTGCTAAATATCCGCCTGGTGGAAATAAAGCCGCTTTATCAGCAACTCCAGGAACTGGTGGAGGTGGTGGTGGCGCTAATAATGCCGGTAATCAGGCCGGTTCTGGTGGAGATGGTGGATCGGGTGTATTCATTCTCCTCATTCCTGCCCCAGGAACCCAAAATAACCTTACAATATCAAGTACAACTGGACTTGCTCTGACAGGAGCAGGAATCACGGGTCCTACAGGAACTACAGTTCTAACGTACAATCCCACAACCGGAGTAGTAGGATACAATACCCTAGCTGGCCCGACTGGCGCGACTGGGTATACAGGGTACACGGGTTATACTGGTTACACGGGATACACAGGATACACAGGATACACAGGTTACACTGGTTACACTGGAGTTACGGGTCCAACAGGACCAGGATTAACGGGTCCAACAGGACCCGGAATATCGTATGCTGGAACGACAGGAGCCGTGATGTACTATGGAGGATCGGGAGTAGGAATTACAGGAAATGCAAATTTGACATACAGTACATCAACATCGCAAATAGGATTTAATGTACCAGTCACTCCGGGAAGTATCACTGTAACTTCGGGTTCGGTAGCATTCACTGGAACAACAGGATCTTATACTTACTACGGATTCACCGGAGGTAGTGCTTCTTTCACAACAACTGGAACTATTTTGAATGCATATTATTTTGCATTAGGTGGTGGTGGTGGTGGAAGTTGGAATTCTGGTGGTGGTGGTGCTGGAGGTTTGCAAACGAACGATCCTGGTTTAACTGGAGGAACAATTCTATCTTCGCAATATAACGCCGGAGCTTTAACACTCGCAAATTTGGGATCTTACAGTATTTCAGTTGGCGCAGGTGGAACTGGCTCACTAAATGGCGTAAGACCGATGACAAATGGCGGGAATACGACCTTTTCAGGAACTGGTATAACGACAGTTACAGCATTAGGTGGAGGTTATGGAGCTGGTAGTGATGGAACTGCATATATAGTTGGTAATACGGGAGGTTGCGGTGGTGGTGGCGCGCCGGGGCTGGCCGTGGGGGCAGGATATCAAGGATATGCTGGTGGTGCAGGTGGTCCTTATAGTGGGAATTATACTGGTGGTGGAGGTGGTGGTATTAAAGCAGTTGGTGGTGCAGGTAGTACTTATACTGCAGGAAACGGTGGAAGTGGTCTTACGTATACTGCTGTCAATAAATCATTCGGCGGCGGCGGGGCGGGCGGCGCCGTGGGCGGCGGGGGG
>JGI24890J29729_1001149_pt1 | contig 12762 bp, 13 predicted proteins | sample FreactcultureFD7_FD_29729 | JGI IMG/M metagenome (IMG submission 29729)
GCACCACATTGACATTGTGGGGGTCACTGGTTCGATCCCAGTATCGTCCACCATCACTAAACTAATCTCATGATCGCCCTACTTTCAGGACTTTTCGCGGGCCTCTCCCTAATCATCGCAATTGGCGCACAAAACGCTTTTGTTATCAGACAAGGTCTAACTAGGCAGCATGTCTCACTTGTCGTAGTCATTTGCTCAGCATCTGATGCATTTTTAATCTCACTAGGTGCTGGTGGGCTTGGAGCAGTCATCCAATCCCATTCAGGAGTTCTAGAATTTATCCGCTGGTTTGGTGTTATCTACCTGACTTGGTTTGGAATTAAGAGCTTGCGAGCAGTTCTGAGCGAGCAAACATTTCNTGCGACATCTGACGCTACTGCTAGTAGAAAAAGTGTCGCTAGAAAAACTCTTGCTCTGACATTTCTCAATCCACACGTTTATCTAGATACAGTCATCCTGCTTGGCGCTATTGCTAATCAATTTAAAGGAAAGACGTGGTACTTCGCCGCAGGGGCAATGGTCGGCAGCGTCATCTGGTTCACCACGATTGGATACGGGGCCAAATCTGCTTCTAAATATATGTCCAGGCCAATCTTTTGGAAGGTGTTGGATGTAGTGATCGCTCTCGTGATGTTCTGGGTGGCGGCCTATTTGGCCTTTCATAACTTTAAATAGAGGTCATTTATGGGCCGCAAAATCCATGCTTCGGAGTAATCTTCACTCATGAGCACACCAATGGTTAAGTTAAGTCGCGATCAACATATCTGGTCATTTAATGCAGAGATGAAGCCAGTGATAAGCGTTGATCCAGGAACCATCGTTGAAATTGAAACATGGGATTGCTTTACGGGTCAGGTTCAAAGTGAATCTGACACAGTTGAAAAACTTGATCTCTCTCGTATCAATAGTGCCACTGGTCCGATCGCTATTAATGGCGCAGAACCTGGGGATCTATTAGCTGTAACTTTGATCGATATCCAGCCTGGCCCTCAAGGTGCTGGAATGGTTATCCCTGAGTGGGGTCAACTCATCGACCATTGTCAATCACCTGTTACAAGAATTTTTAAAGTTAAAGATGGCGTTATCACAATGAACGACCATGTTTCTTTTCCTGCAAAACCAATGTTTGGAGTAATCGGTGTTGCACCAGCTAGCGGAGATATCCCAACATTTGACGCAGGATCCCATGGNGGCAATATGGATGATCATTGGAATGGAATTGGTGCAACTGTTTATTTGCCAGTTTTCCAACCAGGTGGGCAGCTTGCAATTGGGGATATGCACGCATCAATGGGTGATGGTGAGATATCGGGAACNGGTGTTGAAATTGGTGGAAAAGGTATTATCAAAGTAGACCTAGTAAAGAATAAAAAAATTGGGTTTCCCGTTACCGAAACATCAGATTCTTGGTACACACATGGATCAACAGCAAATGACATTAATTTAGCTCTCAAACTTGCCTGCGAGGAAGCTGCCAAATTACTTGTTGATGAGTGGTCATTCACCATGGAGGATGCATTTATTTTTCTTTCCGTTGCATGCGATCTTGGCTTGGCGGCCTACTACCACCCATCACCTGGATGTGTGACTGCACGCATGCGTGTGCCAAAGATTTCGGCTGCTCCTACCCCGTTTAAGCGTTAATCTTTCTAAAATATCTGCCCATTACAGGGCCTTTATTCCTTTTCTTCTGACACACTTTCTTTACTTAAGAGGCCTTCCCTTTAGACGCTTCTTGCATAACAGGTAATGAACAAGGAGAGATATGAGTAACCCAGTCACTAAGCTCGAAGGAAATGCGATTGGCCTGCGTGAAGTCGTATTCCAGTCAATCTGCTCAATGGCGCCAGGAGCTGCAATCGCAGCATCTATTCCTTTCGGCTCACCACTTGCTGGTGGAGCTCTTCCACTAGCAGTTCTTTTTGCATTTATTGGAATCCTCTTCACGGCTTCAAGTATCGGACAGCTCGCAAAGCACATTCCTGCTGCAGGATCTGTAGCAACATATAGCGCAATCGGACTTCGTCCTTGGGTTGGCTATCTCGTTGGATGGGCATATGCAGCAGTTGAAGTTCTCATCGTTCCACTTGTCATGCTGCAACTTGGTTACACAGTTGCTGGTGAATGGAACGCAAACAGCAAAGGTTTCCCTCTAGGTTCTTGGTGGGTATTTATGACCCTAGGAACATTGCTTGTATGTTTCCTTGTTTACCGCGGAGTTCGCACATCAGCCAAGGTGGGAACATGGCTCGGTTTCTTTGAAATCACAGTCTTCGTCCTTTTGGGCATATTCCTTGTTTTTAAAGCAGGACACAACAACACGTTGTCAGTATTTACAACTGCCCACGCTAATGCCAAAGGTTTCCATGGTTGGTCAGGTGTCATCGCAGGTTCTGTCTATACACTTCTAGCATTCTCTGGCTTTGAAGCTGCCGCTCCTCTCGCAGAAGAGAGCAAAGATCCTCGCAAAAACGTTCCAAAAGCAATCATGATTGCAACTGTTTCCATTGGTGCGGTTTATATCTTCACCACCTATGCAGCGACCGTTGTCTTTGGTCCAGATAACTTCAAGGACTTTTCTGGATTTAACAACGGAGTCCCATGGGATGNACTTGCCAAGGGTGTCTCAGGTGTCTTCTATGTATTCGTCATCATCGCGATCGTGAACTCCACAATCGCAAATGCGAATGCAGGAGCAAACGTCTTCACCCGTACTGCATATGCATTTGGCCGCGTCGGAGCATTCCCTCGCAGCTTCGCGAATCTAGATGCAAAGTACAAGTCACCACGCAATGCTCTTCTCTGGCAGCTTATTATTGGGTTAATCCTTGGACTTGGGCTTGGATTTAAGTACACACCTCAGGTTGCATTTGGAATCGTTGCTACCGGTCTTGTTGTGATTGTCGTACTTGTTTATATCGTTGCAAATATCGCTTGTATTGGCTACTACGCAAAGCACCGCAAAGAAGAGCGCCACCTATTCCTACACATAATCGTGCCAGTGATCGGTGTTCTCTTCCTTATCCCTGGATTCCTCAATGCCGCGGGTATAACTGGTATTCCAGGACTTGGATTCATCGTCGCACTTGCTAAGCCACTTTCATATGCCGCCTACTTCATGGCGATATGGATGGTTGTTGGAGTCATCAGCCTCTTCATTTTAAAGAAGAAGAATCCAAAGGCAATTGAAGAAGTTGCAACAATCCACGTATAAATAATATTAAAAAAGCCCATCAGTTATCTGGTGGGCTTTTTTATTTCCATTCTAATTTCAAAATTGCATAAAGGCTACCGTTAACCCATTCACCTTTAAATAGCTCATCCTCTTTGTATTCTGCTTCTAAGCGCATTCCCAGACGCTCGGCAACTTTGATAGAAGCAGTATTTCTCTGATCGATATATGCAGATATGCGGTGGAGGTCAAAGGTGGCGAAGGCGAAAGAGATCAGTTCTTTGGTCACTTCGGTTGCGTAACCCTGACCTGAATATTGAGGATTTATCACCCACCCAATTTCTGCATGATGGTGCTCTTTAGCAACAAGTCCAATATTGGATTGACCGATCACTTTGCCGCTCTCCTTCAGCTGCCAGACAAAATCAAGATGGTCTTCATTTTCAGTAAATTTTTGTGAAGCAATACTTTTAACTAACGCTTCATGAACTTGATCTCTTGTACGTATGGGCCACGGTATATAGCGCACAACGTTTCCATCTGATTGATATTCAAAAAGGTCCGCTTCATCACTAAATTCGAATGGGCGAGCAAGAATTCGTTCGCTTTTGAAGGAGAAGGGCATGAAAACGGCTATGCGCTTGCTGCGTTAAGAGATGCCACTTCATCATTGGTTAGTGAAATTACATTCATAGTCTCTTTTAGTTGCTCAACTGTGCGAGCACTTGCGATTGGAGTGCTTACGGCAGAATTTGCCCGAAGCCAACCAAGTGCGACTGATGAAAGTGAAGCTTCATGAGTCTTTGCAATTTTCTCAAGAGTCTCAACCACTTGCCAACCTTTTGCTGTCTGGTACTGCTGAACACTTTCAGCACGAACTGAATCAACCTTCACGCCAGGGCGATATTTGCCAGATAAAAACCCACGAGCAAGGCCATAGAAAGGAAGGGCTGAGATTCCTAAACTCTTAACAACTTCTGCCTGCTCTGCCTCAAATGGATTACGCTCCATCAGGTTATATTGATCTTGTAGGACAANGTATTGAGCAAAGCCATTCTTAATAGAAGTTTCGACTGCAACTTTCAATCGCTCGCCCGTATGTTGTGATGCGCCTATGTAGCGGACTTTGCCCGCCTTAATTACATCTGTATATGTTCCGAGCGTCTCTTCTAGTGGAGTTTTTTTATCATCTTCATGTGAGTAATACAGGTCAATTCTGTCTGTCTGTAGGCGCCTCAGCGAATCATCAAGGGCCGAATTGATATTGCTTTTTGATAAGCCTGGGCGAGTTGAAAGCTTTGCAACTTTAGTAGCAATTACTAGCTTGTCGCGGTTGCCACGAGACTTCATCCAATTTCCAATAATAGTTTCAGATTCCCCGCCTACATTTCCCTCTTTCCATTCAGAGTAAACATCAGCTGTGTCAATAAAATTACCTCCTGCTTGAAAATAAGCATCAAGCACTGCGAAAGATTCTGATTCATCTGCGCTCCACCCGAATGTATTGCCGCCTAGGCAGAGAGGGTGTACTTCGAGGTCTGTTTTTGGAAGTGTGATCATGTCCTAAACTTACCGCGGACTGGTAAGAAACAAACCAATTGCCAAGACGATAATCCCAACTGCTGAGATANCAGTCAAAGTCCTTCGAACCGCGGGNCGANCAAGATATACAGACGCCTTGTCGACGACAGTGATAAGGAATGAATACCAAGAGACCGATACGCATACTTGAACACATGCGAGCAAGAGAATTCCCCAGGCGAGTGAATAGTGTTTAGGAACAAATTGAGGGATGAAGGCAACGGCAAAGACAGCTGCCTTCACGTTTGTGAGGTTTGTTAAAAGCCCTAAACGATAAGCAGCAAGGGGCTTAGTTTTAGCCCCTCCTGCATAATCAAACTTTCCAAATTCATTGCGCAGCAGTAAAAGTGTTTGAACAGCTAAACCAACCAGGAAGATAACGCCAGCATATTTAAGGATAGAAAAAGCCGTGGGAGATTTTGCAAATATGGCAGATAAACCAACCGATGAAAGTGCACCCCAAATAAGGAGCCCGGTTGCATTACCAAAGACCGAGTAAAAGGCTGCGCGTCTTCCCCCTACTAAACATTGACGCAGAATCATTGCCATCCCCTGCCCAGGAACCATCGCAAGGAAAAGCGCGGTAGCAACAAATGCAGGAATNATCTTTACTAAGGACACTGAAAGAAGGTAGTCAGCCCAAGACTTAAGGTCAATGTGTAGGGGCATTGTCAGATGATCACNCTAGCGTTACTCATATGAGCGCTTCCAAGCTTTTAAGTGAAACCACTTTTATTGTGGTTGATTTGGAGACCACTGGGGGCAGCCCCTTTGCAGGAGCTGTGATTACTGAAGTTGGAGCAGTCAAAGTAAGAGGCGGTATAGTTCAAGAGGAATTTAAGACTTTCGTTAATCCTCTTTCACCTATTCCTGATTTCATTACTGAACTCACTGGCATAACCGATGAGATGGTGTGCCTATCCCCCATCATCGATGAAGTACTTCCTGAATTTCTCACCTTCTGTGGTCTAGAGGATGAGGCAGTGCTTGTTGCCCATAACGCGCCTTTTGATATCAGTTTTCTCAAAGCAGCAGCCAAAGAGATTGAGCACCCTTGGCCTAGATATGAAGTGATTGATACCGCAAGGCTTGCCCGACAATTACTCACAAGAGATGAAGTAACAAATTGCAAACTTGGAACCCTTGCAGCATTTTTTAATACAGAAGTCACTCCGACCCATAGGGCCTTAGATGACGCTCAAACAACCACAGAGGTTATGCATAAGCTATTTGAACGTTTAGCTGGCTTTGGTGTCGAGAGCTTTGATGATTTGCAGAAATTCTCTCGCAAGCGAATTGCGCGAGATTCAAGACTTATTTAATAGACTGCGTGAAGATCGCCCAGTTCTTGAGTGTTTCAAGTGCCGCCCCTGAATCCACGGCAGCTGACGCCTTTGCATATCCGGAAGCCAACTGCTCTGTTATTGATTTGCCAAAGTCAGCTTCATAAGCAGCAATGGCTGCAGCAGCATTAAGAAGTACGGCATCCCTAGGCGCAAACTTCTCTCCAGAGAAAATGCGCAACGCAACTGCTGCGTTGTATTCAGATTCCCCGCCAACAAGGCTCTCGATAGGCGCCCTAGAAATTCCTAGTGACTGTGGATCAAACTTTTCAGTTTTCATCTTCCCATCATTTATTTGGACAATTGTAGATGTTGTTGAAAGAGTAATCTCATCAATCCCGTCATCGCCACGGAATATAAATCCTTCTGTCCCCCGCTTCATCAGCACTTCTGCCATGATCGGGATCATCTTCTCTTTTGAGACGCCTAGTGAGATCGCTTTGGGTTTTGCGGGGTTAGCAAGAGGGCCTAATATGTTAAAAACAGATGCATGGCCTAACTCTTTTCTTGCAGGTGCAGCAAAGCGCATTGCTGGATGAAATTTAGGAGCAAAACAGAATCCAATTCCCGTTGCTTCAAATGTGCTCGCAACTTGAGTGCCATCTAAATCAATATTTATACCCAGCGCCTCAAGAACATCTGCGGCTCCTGATTTAGATGAGGCAGCCCTAGCTCCATGCTTGACTACTTTGGCACCTGCGGCGCTTGCAATGATCGCAGCGGTCGTTGAAATATTAATTGTGTTAGCGCCATCTCCTCCCGTGCCGACAGGGTCAACCGCTCTAGCTGTTATAGAAATAGGAGCGCTGTGTTCAAACATCACTTCGATAAACGCTGCGACTTCTGAGGCGCTCTCGCCTCTGGCTTGAATTCCAAGTAAGAATTCTTTGATCTGATCCTTGCTCGCTGAATCAGAAAGTATCTGACCCATGGACCACCGGGCTTGCTCGGTAGAAAGCAGCTCGCTATCTGCCAATTGCCCAACGATGGCTGGCCACGAGAGCCGGTCGGAATCCATTGAAGAATCCTATCTACGCGTGATCAGACTCACCCGCAATAAGTAGGCCAAGAGGGCTCTGCCATTAAGAATTAATGGTGAAATCGGGAATAATCTCCTCGTGACCACAATGGACGCTCCGGCTAAAAACAACCGCCCAAATATCGTGGCAGTTGGAACCATCGTTTGGCTCTCCTCCGAATTGATGTTCTTCGCAGCACTCTTCGCAATGTACTTCACTACACGCGCTGTTCAAGGACCAAAGGTATGGCTTGAATCAACTGGAATGCTCAATGTTAAGTTCGCTGCGGTTAATACAACTGTCTTAGTTCTCTCATCTGTGACGTGTCAGTTTGGCGTATTTGCAGCAGAACGCTTTCAATCTAAACGCACTGGTTCTCTTCGCCAGTTCTCAAAGTGGGGTATGCGTGAGTGGTTTGCTTTAACATTTCTTATGGGTGCCTTCTTTATTGGCGGACAAATTTATGAGTATGCAAACTTAGTAAGGGATGGTCTATCACTTTCATCTCGCGCATATGGATCTGTTTTCTATATAACAACTGGCTTTCACGGACTACACGTAACGGGTGGGCTGATTGCCTTCCTTGTTGTGCTGATCCGTGTAAATAAAGCGAAGAAGTTTGGCCACGCGCAAGCAACAACAGCAATTGTTGTCTCTTACTACTGGCACTTCGTTGACATTGTTTGGATTGCACTTTTCTCAGCGATTTATTTGATTAAGTAGGGGCAACATTGAATAAGTTTACGCAGTTTAGAAGGCGCAAGATCGCCGGCCCTATCTTGGTCGTTGCTGCACTCTTCACAATTGGCACTGCCTTTGGAATTGCTTCAGCTCTGCCAGGCGCACAACCTGCACCATCTAGTTCAACATCTCCACTTGTTTCACAAGGAAAAGCAATCTTCTTGCGTGGTTGTTCTTCATGTCATGGACTTAATGCAGAAGGTGGAGCAATCGCTCCATCACTCATTGGTGTTGGAGCAGCAGCCGTTGATTTCCAAGTTGGAACAGGGCGCATGCCCATGGCAGACATGAGCCAACAAGCAATGCGCAAGAAGCCGGTTTATAACGCAGATGAAACTGCAGCCCTTGCTGCTTATGTCGCATCTCTTGCTCCAGGGCCTGCATCTGTAACAAGTGAAAATCTTAATTGGCAACGCGATGGAAATATCGCTCAAGGTGGCCAACTCTTTAGAACAAACTGCGCAATGTGTCATAACTTCGCTGGACAAGGTGGCGCACTGACAAACGGTAAATATGCACCATCACTGATGGGCGTTGAACCAAAGTATGTCTACGAAGCACTTATCACGGGCCCACAATCCATGCCTAAGTTTTCAGACACAACAATTACTCCCCAAGAAAAACTCTCTCTTATTGCTTGGCTTCAATCAGCAAATCATGAGCAAAATCTTGGTGGCGCCTCTCTTGGTCGTGTCGGACCAGTAACCGAGGGTCTACTTGTGTGGACACTTGGTCTAGGACTTCTTATTGGTGTAGCTGTCTGGCTAGCAATGAAGGCGAGATAACATGTCAAGCATCGAGCGCTTCCAAAATCCTGGACTTCCTGAGCATGTTCACCGTAAGGCAGATACAGATCCAAAAGCTGCAAAGCGTGCTGAACAACAAGTAGCAATACTCTTCTTGCTTTCTGCTCTTGGAACAGTAGGAACGATTGCTGCTTATATCTATATCAGATCTGATCTTTACGTCTACATTCCGATTCTTGGCAGCACAAATGTTCAACAGATGTCACTAGGTATCGGGCTTACAGTTGCAACGCTCTGCATCGGACTCGGCGCAATTCAATGGGCCAANAAATTAATGCCAGATNCTGAAGTGATTCAAGAACGCCATGAGCTTCGCTCTGAAGATCAGGACCGTGCAGATTTTGTAGAAACATTTAAAGAGCGTGGAGGTGAAGCGGGCATCGCTCGTCGTCCTCTTATTAAGCGCACACTTGGTATTGCTCTCGGCGTAGTTGGCCTATCCCCTCTTGTGCTCTTACGTGATCTTGGCCCAATGCCAAAGAAGTATTTTGAAACAACAAATTGGACTGCTGGGACTCGTTTGGTTCTAGATCCAGGTGGTGCATATATAAAACCATCAGATCTTGAAGTAGGTGCTGTTGCTCAAGTTCTTCCTGAACTTCCAAAAGGAACAGAGCGCACTCTAGAAAATGTTGGCAAGGACGCAGTCCTTCTTATTCGTCTTCGNCCAGAAGATTTNAACTTAGATGCAGAGCGTCTTTCATGGACATATAACGGCATCATCGCCTTTTCAAAGATTTGTACTCATATGGGATGTGCAGTGGCTCTCTATGAGCAACAAACACACCACCTGCTCTGCCCCTGCCATCAATCAACATTTGATGTGACGCGCGCTGCAAAGGTGGTCTTTGGACCCGCTGCCAGACCCCTACCGCAACTTGCCATTAGCGTTGATGCAGGTGGGTACCTTGTAGCAAAGCAGGGATTTACCGTGCCAGTGGGGCCGAGTTATTGGGAGCGCAATTCTTCAAATGGATAACATGAACGAAATGAGTGCCAAATGAAAAGAAGCGAAAAAGCCATAGGTTCAGTAGCTAATTATGTCGACGAGCGTACTGGCGCCGCCAAATGGCTCAAGAAGAACCTCACTAAGGTCTTCCCTGATCACTGGTCATTTATGCTCGGTGAAATTTGTCTGTACTCATTCATAATCTTGCTTTTGTCAGGGACATTTCTTACTTTTTGGTTTGATCCTTCGCAGCGCGATGTTGTCTATAACGGTGCTTACTCTCCTCTTTCTGGNGTCAGCATGTCTTCAGCATATGCTTCAACGCTTCACATCTCCTTTGATGTGCGCGGAGGCCTACTCATGCGACAAATTCACCACTGGGCAGCCCTTATTTTCATGGCAGCCATCGTTGCTCACCTCTTCCGTGTTTTCTTCACCGGTGCATTCCGTAAACCTCGTGAGTTCAACTGGATCATCGGCATCGGGCTTCTTACCTTTGGAATTGTTGAAGGATTCTTGGGTTACTCACTTCCAGATGATCTTCTTTCAGGGACCGGTATCAGAATCGCTGAAGCAATCATTCAGGCCTTGCCTGTTGTTGGTTCATATCTAGCATTCTTTGCCTTTGGCGGACCGTTCCCAGGAACAGCATTTATTCCGCGCATTTTTATTGTGCATGTATTGATTTTGCCAGGATTATTCCTGGCTTTAATCACGATTCACTTAATGCTTGTTTGGTATCAAAAGCACACACAATTTCCAGGTCCAGGACGTACAGAGAAGAACGTCGTTGGATATCCGCTTATGCCTGTCTACATGGCTAAAGCAGGCGGATTCTTCTTTATTGTCTTTNGCGTAACAGCATTTCTTGGCGCAGTTGCATCTATTAACCCGATCTGGCTTTATGGTCCATACACTCCTGGACAAATTTCTGCAGGCTCACAGCCCGATTGGTATATGGGTTGGCTTGATGGCTTGGTCCGTATGGCGCCACCTCTTGAAACACATGCCTTCGGTCATACGATCTCCTGGAATATTTTGCTTCCTGGTTTAATCCTCCCTGGAATTTTGTTCACAGGNATGGCGCTCTATCCATTTATCGAATCATGGGTGACAGGCGATAAGCGTGAGCATCATCTTCTTGATCGCCCACGCAATGCACCAAATCGCACTGCACTTGGNGCAATGTCCATCGCATTCATGATTATTTCACTCGTCAATGGCGGTAACGACATCATTGCAACGCACTTCCACCTAACTATTAATGGGATTATGTGGTTTACACGCATTGGCCTATTTATCGTTCCTCCAATTGTCTTCATCATTACAAAGCGCATCTGCCTCTCACTCCAACGTGCTGATCGCGACCTTGTTCTTCATGGCAAGGAAACTGGGCGCCTTGTAATGCTTCCAAGTGGTGAAATGGTTGANGTCCACGAGCAACTTACTGATGCTCAAAAGTGGACTCTCACTCAACACCAACAACCTGATGCTCTACCTGCACCTCTTCCTGAATCTGCAACACGTGGGCTCAAAGGCAAATTACGCAAGCGTATGAATCAAGCGCATGCGANACAGATTCCTGCTCCTACTTTAAGTGAGCTCAAAGAACTCGATCACCACTAAAACCTAACGTCGCTAGAGTTAGCGCTGTGAGCAAATTCTTCTCAGCCCTCAGTGATGGTTGGTGGATGTTTTATGCAACCTTCTGGGCGCTAGTCCTTGGCTTTACGATTTCAGGTGCTATCCAAGCATTTGGCTCACGAGCATCCGTTGCAAAACAACTTGGTAGCCACAAGCCATCTGCAGTTGCTAAGGCTTCATTTTTTGGCGCTATAAGTTCAAGTTGTTCATATGCCGCAAGCTCTGCTGCAAAATCATTATTTAATAAAGGCGCAGACTTCACGACAGCTATGGTCTTTATGTTTGCCAGTACAAACCTTGTGATCGAACTGGGGCTTGTACTTTGGGTCTTACTTAGTTGGCAATTTGCACTAGCTGAATTCATCGGTGGNGCAATCATGATAGTCCTGCTGACTCTCCTCTTGCCACGTTTTGCGCCGCAGCCTCAAATAGAGCAAAACTTATCCATGGACAGCGCCTCTGCAGTGCGTTCTTCTACCTGGCATGACGCCGCCGGATTTACTATCGGTGATATCAAGATGATTCGATATGAGCTTGTGATCGGCTTTCTCATTGCAGGGCTAGCAGATCGCCTTGTGCCATTGTCTTGGTGGCATGCACTTTTCTTACAAGGTCATGGCTTTCTTGCCACACTTGAAAATGCTTTTATCGCACCAATCATCGCCTGTATTAGCTTTGTTTGTTCGGTGGGAAATATTCCCCTAGGTGCTGGGTTATGGAGCGCTGGAATCTCATTTGGCGGAACGATTTCCTTCATTTTCGCAGACTTACTCTCACTTCCCCTCATCTTGATCTATAAAAAATACTACGGAGTGAAGCTCACTTACAGATTGGTTGCAGTCTTCTGGTTCACAATGAGTGTGGCAGGTCTTCTAACAGAGGCAATATTTAAGGCTCTGGGTATTCTGCCTGCTCACCCAACCCGCATGCTCATGGCCACTATGGACAGTTTTGGCAACAACCGAACCACATGGCTCAACGCCATCGCCTGTCTTGTTGCAATTGGGCTCATTGCTCTATATATCACTCGAGATAAAAGTGATAACTCCCCATTTGCGATTGATCCAATCTGTGGGATGCAGGTGAATAAGGCCGATGCAATTCACACATTTGAACGTGAGGGCAAGACCTATTACTTCTGCGCTCCAGGCTGCCTAGAAAGTTATGCAAACAACCCTACGCTCACTTGAAATGCAACGCACCTAAATCTGCAGTACCCTCGTTGAGCGAGTAATTTCCTAGCAAATTGTGGAGAGAGAAAATTGACTGAGCGTCAGAAATACAAAGTACTGAACAAATATTCAGGCTTTGAGCTTCGCGAGTATGAAGCATGCGTTGTTGCTGAGGTCAGCAGTTTAGATACCTACCGGGATGCCGCGCAGAATGCCTTTGGATCACTCTTTGGGTATTTATCTAAGGGCAATAGCAAAGCTGAGAAAATTTCAATGACCGCCCCTGTCATCGCGCTCACAGAACATGGACTTGATTCCCAGGCATGGAAAATCTC
>JGI24890J29729_1001150_pt1 | contig 12747 bp, 9 predicted proteins | sample FreactcultureFD7_FD_29729 | JGI IMG/M metagenome (IMG submission 29729)
TTGGGGGCAAATCTGGGGGCGAATACAAGATTTATGCGTGCAATCACGCATAACAGTCTCGTCTCCGGCTTATAGGGCGACTCTTCTTTAATTTCGTCTATGACTTAAGAACCTTCCCCGCCACATTTAATGCATTTGTACTTATGCCATTCGCCTTCAGAGGTGCAACCGCCCAAGTAGTAAAGATTTGGGTCGGGCTCTTTAGACGGCATTCCCCAAAGTATGGTCCGCATGCCTTCGGGCGAAAGACATTTAGGGCAATTCTCTTTCACGAGATTAATGGTACTTGCGGCCACTGACAAACTATTTTCCAAGCCCAATAAGCAATTTAACAATCAAGACCGCCTTGCTTCTCATATAGGCAAGACTGTCAGTGAAACGCTTCTTGAGTTTCTTTAGACCTGTTGAACCGTTATCAGTTCTGAATAGCACCTTAAGCCTCGCAGCGAACCTTAAAGTTTCTCGGATAATGAATCGACTAGTCTTAGGAATCAACATGTACTTTGGCGTTAATTTCTCATAAGGCGTTCGTGGTACATCTGCAGTCCGTTTAGGGACTCCATCTTCAAGAGCATCCAATGCATTTAATGTTGAAACTTTTGCTCTATTTAGTTCTTGTTCACGCTCTTCAAAGTCCCTATCTCTTCTTGCATCCACTGGGTCACTGATAAACACCTTTGGAAGTGCATTCAATTCTCTGAACTTCTTGGCATTTTGACCAGGTAGGGGACGGTAACCGTGAATCCACAAAATCCACTCAAACATGAGAACGGGACCATGGACAGGATGTTCTGGTTGCAAATCCAAATATGTGTCATTTTCTAAATTCTCCATAGATGGAGTTAAGAAGGTTGCAAGGTCAATATCGGATGCACGTGAAATTTTAATGGCATCATCTAATGTGAAATCTGCCTGACCATCCTCCAACATTTTAAAGTGCTCTAATTCAATTCCTGCACCTTCAGCAAACTTCTTTTTGGAACCAGCGGGATGGGGTAGGGGCATACCTTCATTAGGTGACCAATTAGTTTCCATGGGTTCTAAAGTCATGAACTTCATTATTAAATCTAGTTTGATGCTCTCAACTTCTTTTTTGGTGACACGAACTTTAGTTCCATTGCCAACTCGTGCCTTCCCTGGCTTCTTATCTTCACTAGCCCGTTTTTCCGCTAGGACTCTGGCTTGTTCATCCCAATGTTCATCTACTGCTTTTTGCCTCAAATATCGAAGGTTTTGATGAGCAATGGAATTAACCACTGAACCACGTATGTGTGCGGGATTTGGTCCACTCATTACTGGTACTACCTCCAATAGAAACCCTTAGTTCAAAAAACTAGTCTAATTGATATAGGAGGTCATTTTGTGACCACCCAACTAGGTGCAAACGGTACTTAAGTTGATTGATATATGAAAGGAGTTTCCGTGGAAACTCAACTATTAAGTGTCGCTCAGTTTGCCTGCTGTACAGGCGTGAGTATCACGACCATCTATAGAAAGACTCAAAAGGGATTGATTCCATCTGTCAACGTTGCTGGCCAGGTTCGTATCCCAGTTTGGTACTTAGAGGAACTGACTGGTCGCCCTGGTGAACTTCCAGTGTGGCTAAAGAATGAATTGGAGGAATCTGATGAATAAATTCAACCCAGAGGTAACTAAATTCATCCAGGCAGTTTGTGGCCAGGGAAACGGATTTCTGTCTGTCTCTTACACGATGGATTCTCATCTGAAATCACTACGTAGCGACTACATCGACGCATCTGACATTGCTGCGGTTGAGAAGCACCTTGCATCTTTGCCAACTGGCGCTCAAGTCGTATTCAATTTTGCACGCCTAGCAAAGAAACTAACTTCTGGTCGTGGAAAGATTACTGATACCCATGCTTTCAGTGTCATCGGTATGGACATTGATATCGCTGACTCGAACAAGCCGAACAAGTCATTGCCTGCTGATATTGATGAAGCAGTTGCGGCATTGGAGACCCTCCAACTTCCGCCATCAATTTACGTGAATTCGGGCAGTGGATTACATGCTTATTGGGTTCTTGAAGAGGACTTAATTGTTACAGATGAGAGCGACTTGAAACATGCTCGTGACTTCGTGGCGAACTTCTACCGTGGATTGGTTTCAAATCTTCCACAGTACAACTTTGACCATACCCAGGACCTCGCACGTTCGTTTCGCATGCCAGGTTCGACGAATCTAAAGGACCCTTCAAATCCTAAAGTCGTCTCAGTGCGTGAGTTTCATAGCGAGCGCATTTACTCACATGATGAAATCATCGACGCAAGTGTTTCTGTCGCAGCAAAAGAGCGTGCGGTCAAGATTGCAAACGTAGATGTAGATAATGTAAATCTAGATGTGGACTTGGATTTAATGGCAGCAGGATGTGGCTGGGNGCGTGATGCGCTGGCACATGGGAATATCGCTACCTATGAAACGTGGTGGGGTATGGCATCCCTGCTTTCTAATGTCGATGATGGTCTTGAGATTTTCCAAGACTGGTCTAAAACTCACCCAGACTATGACCTCCAAATTACTGAGGTGAAGTTTGAACAAGTCGATGTAGATAAGGCCCGCCGTACCTGTGCGGGGTTATCACAGTATCCAACCAGTCCAGTGGCTGGGGCATTGGTAGATGGAGTCAATAAGCAATGCACAAAGTGCGTATTCCGTGAAGGCATCAAGTCACCTGTTGAACTTGGTATCCCAGGAATCCGTACCGTCATTACCAATAACGCACAGTTACGTACTAAGGCAGCAGCGTTATGGGCAGGAGTCCATACCAATAACCATCCACGACGTCTCTTCTCATTTAATCGTCAGATTGCACGAATCAAAGAAGATGACGCCAAGGTTGAACTCTTGGATGTGAACACCGCTAAGTATGAGTTCGCTCGCTTAGTCAATTGGATGCAAGAGAGTAAGAATGAGTGGGGAACACATGTTGACCCATCATTAAATGTTATTGGGGATGCTCTCTCAACACATAAGCCACCACTTCCTGAATTAACACAGGTGGTCTCAATTCCTATCGTGACATCTGAGGGCCGATTAATTACCGCACCTGGATATGACGCAGAGTCGAGAGTCTTCTATGCAGCAGAGTCGGCATGTTTACCGCAAATCAACTCTGCTGCAACCAAGCAAGACGCACTAGATGCGTTGAAATGGATTGAGGATGAAGTCCTTGTGGACTTCCCCTTCGCAGATGAAGCATCAAAGGCTGCCGCCATTTCAATTGCAATTCTACCGTTTGTTCGCCAACTCATTCACGGCCAAACTCCTTTATATCTATTGGAGAAGCCTGCTGCGGGAACTGGTGCAACAACCTTAGGACTTGCACTGTGTTACCCATTTATCGGTAAGGAAATTCCTGTAACTACATGGACTTCTAATGAAGAGGAGCGTCGTAAACAAATTACTGCACACCTTGCATCAGGTGGTGGTCCTATCTTCTATGACAACATGAGTGGATACGTAAACTCAGATGTACTTGCCAGTGCTCTAACAAGTCAGAATTGGTCTGACCGTATTTTGAGTACGAGCAAGCAGGCAGAGTTTCCAATTAACTCCACCTGGCTTGCAACAGGAAATAATCCAGAGTTTCATGCACAGATTCTGCGCCGTATAGCCAGTATCCGTCTTGTCTCTTTGATGGAGGACCCAAGCCAGCGCACAAATTGGCGTCATGCGGATTTGCTGCACTGGATTTCTACACACCGTAAAGAGTATGTAGAAAAGATTCTGACGATTGTGATGGCATGGCTTAATGAAGGTATGCCTGAATTCCAAGGTAAGCCACTAGCAAGTTATGTCAGTTGGTCATCTGTGATGGGAGGCATTCTTGAGTTCGTAGAGGTGCCTGGATTCCTTGAGAATGTAGACCTCAAGAAAGCGGCTATGGATAACGAGACTCAGGTTATTCGTGAGTTCATCCAGGCATGGTGGGAAGAGTATGAAGGAGCACCAAAATCTCCGACAGACATCCTTACTGATTTCTCAGCGATGGAGGTAACGGGAAATTGGGATGCTCCTAATCGACAAGGACAGGTTACAAAGGTGGGTCGCTGGATGGCTCACCTGAAGGACCGTGTATTTGATATCGGTTCAACGACCGTGCAAGTTACACAGAGTGTGCGGAAGTACTACTTGAAGGAGATTGAGGTAAAGGCGGCATAACAACCTCTACACCTTCTACACCCTTGTGACGGGATGTGGTTGGCGCAGTGCAAGATAGAAAGATATCAATGCGCTCGCCCACCACTCCTAACAAGGTGTGTAGGTTGTACAAGTTGTAATACTTTGACTTTACCCAGACGCAATGAAGATTAAATGTCATCCTTATACAAACAAATCGATAAGGAGAAGACATGGACCTTCCAACACTTTATACACCAGCGCAGATTGCTGATTACCTTCACGTCTCACGTGGAACCATTTATTCACTTTTAAGTCGTCGGCAGATTGATTCAGTAAAAGTAGGACGTAATAGACGATTTACGGCAGAGCACGTTAAGGAATATCTTACACGTCACCCACAAGAAGTAATCATCACCTATTAGTAGATAGCAAGATTGAAACAGAGGGCCCAAAAGCGGAAAATCATCTTGCAATGTGCAAGATTTGCAAGCCCCACATACATCACTCGGCCCCTAATGAAGATTGTTAAACATCAATTGGTAAAAACCCCATGGAAACCAGGTCTGTCACACGGACAGCCTCCAAAAATGAAAGGCAGTTGCCAAGATGTTAAGTTCAATCCAATTTAGTAAGTTCAAGAAGTCAACCAATAACGGCCCTAAACCACCTAAAGTTAAGAATGGTGGCGCATATAAGTATCCAAAGCCTGTGCCTACGCGGGAAGAGCGAGACTTAATGGAGTCAAAGGCACGAATTAATAATGCAAAGGCTGCAAAATTGAACCGAGAGGCTTAGGGCTCTGCCCAAATACACCGTGCGCCAGTAGAACGAGAAGCGCATTTCTCTCATTACACATAGACAAATATCTATGAGATTAGGTCAATTGGACTTCAAGAGACTGAATTAACCAGGACTCTGGAAGTATTGTGATTTTTGCTTCTTCACCTTCGACATATTTTCTGTTATTTCGCTCTTGTTCATCAAGTTGCCACATATCAACTAAATGTTTTATCAACCTTGCAGCCGATAATGTGTTCTTAAACCCTTCAGGGGTACCAACTGGTGTTGCCATCTTCCCAATCGATTCTAGGTATTTTGTTGAAGCGTTGAAATCTATAACTTCTGGCCAGTCATAGAAATCGGGAGGGACAAGTTTTTTTCGCTTTGTTGGATTTTCGGCCTTGAATGCTTCGTAGGCAATCAAAGCCGCTGACGCTGCTTCTCTTGCGTCGGCCAAGAAAGGTCCAGCCTCAATAAAAGCAACCTGAGATTCTCTTACTAACTTCTTAATGCCATCAGGATTTCCCAAAGGAATAATCAACTTCCCAGACAGCACATTTTGGATGTTTTCACTTTCTGAAATTTGGAATTCCCATGCACCTGATAAAACACACTCTCCTGAAGTTACAGAGACTGATTCGATTGTTACAGTGGAGTTGGCATGAATCTCGACAATAGCAATGCCTGCATAGTAATTAGAGATAGCCATGAGTAAAGATTACTTTCCAAAGGTGCAATAAGTAACGAATTTCTCCACAGATATCACAGGGATTCCCCATTCCTTGGCTTTTTTAGCCTTGCCTGACATGGTGGCCTCGTCTGCAGCCACCAAAATGTCGCATCCTTTTTTTGTAACGTCCTTTACAGGGTGCAATCCGACCTTTGCAGCAAGGGCCTCAAGGTCTTGCCGTTGAATTGTGTTTCCACTGAATCCAAATGCTTCTCCAGTGAAACAAACTCTTTTTCCAACACTCAAACTATCTTCATTTGCTTGGATTAATTGAGGGGTATCGGGAATCTCAACTGGTAGATGCAGGGCACCCGCAACAAGTTCAATCATTTCTCGCTCTTGCAGTGTTATGACTCCATCTCGGAGTGCTGCTTGTACAAACGACTCCAGATAACCTTTATGTAATTGCTTTACGTCGCTAGCACTTACCCCAAGGTCCTCAGCCCAGTGATTTAGTTCCGCCTCTTCTTCCTTACTAATCACTAAATCCTGCATAGCCATATTGAGTAGGAGCAGATAGGCAACGAATTTTTCATCCGAAGTTGGGAAGGGAATCTTTTTTGTGAAAGCCTTAATTCTTTCTAGGGCATCATCGCGTTCCTTCTTGAATGCTTCCCTCTGCAAAATTCGGCCTGGATTCGAGTTTTTATCGTAATTAACGGAGGCGGGAACAACCTCCTGTCCATCTTCAAGTAGATGTTGGAAAATTTGCATTGTCATTCTTGCATCGCCTAGTGCGCTATGAGCATCAATGCTCGAAACGCCGAGTGCTTCACACGTTGCAGCGAGTGAGTCCCCCGTACCTGGCAAAAGGTTTCGAGACGCAATCAAAGTGCAGAATCCTTTACCCAAGTCACCTTCGACATCTAACCGATTTAGTTCCTGTGCAAGCATTCGAGCATCGAAACTGAACTGATGGGCTACCAGGACTCTTCCATTGATTATTCTAAAGATGTCATTTACAACTTCTTCAAATAGTGGAGCAGCAGAAACCATGGAGGCGGTAATTCCGTGGATATTGCTTTTACCGACATCTCGTTGAGGATTTAGAAGAGTCGACCATTCTTCTAAGAGTTGACCATTCTTAAATGTGACAAAACCGATTTCCACAATTCGGTCCGTTTTGTTGAAGCCTGTAGTTTCAACATCAAAGGCAACGTACTCAAGTTCATTATTTGGAAGTACAAAGGTTTGTCCCTCAGTTCCACTAAAGGCCCAAGGTCCCTTGATTAGCCGCCCCATTAAAACCCTCTATTCGGTAGTTTTCTGAAAATATAGCAATGACCGCCGACAAGCTTTAAGTTAATTCAAACCATGCTGAATTGTACTTTCAAGGACCCTATTTCACATATATATAGGTTTTTAGGTGAATCGTGACCATTTCATTGAATTGGGGCATATTCCTTGTCGGTGCACTTTGATACCGTTGGTCAAAGTTAAGTGTTCCTGTCCAGTCAGGCACGTTAGTGAATGAGGGTATGTCTTGGAGACGTTGTTTGATAAACAAAGAATCCTTTCTACTGCCATAGACCTCTGGCGCAAAAGCCTCGTATCGTTCGATGGTAACAACCGCCAAATTTATTACAGATTTAAGAAAGTTGGCGATGTCAGTTTTGATGACAAATACGTCGACCAAGAAATACTTGAAAAACTCTTACAAGAAAACAAGGTGAGAGTTTCCGCTTTGTACCCAGAATTAGTGATGAAAATAAATGCAAAGTCTGCTGAAGAACTAGCAGGCTTAGACCAGGTATTTGACGAAGGCTCTGATGAGCAAGATTCAGAGAAGGATTTGGCAAAACTTTGGGCGTTTAGGCTAAGAAGATTTGAGGCGGTCTATCGCAAAACCAAAGAGGACAACGAAGAAAGAAATATTGATACCTGCTTTGTTGCTGAGGGATTCGCAGGTTGGCAACCTAAGCAAACAGGAACCACGGTACCGAATGCTCCTCTTTTGTTGCATCCAATCAAAATTGAATCTGTGTCAAAGGGAAATAGCGACTTCTCGCTGGAAAAAACGGGCAGTACAGTTCTAAATGAGGCACTTTGCCTATACCTAGAAACAGAGTTTGGTATTGCTCGTGAGGTGTTTGAAATTGAAACTGACGAACTTCGCCTGGATTCTCCACAGATAAAAGCACTAGTTACTCGCATTCAGGAGTCGGTACCAGGGTTTAAGGTGAAATCAACTAAATTGCTTGGCAATTTTGCTTTCTCACATTACCCAATGGTGGTTGACCTACAGAGAATCATAAAGCAGGGGACGAATCACCCAGTTCTATCTGCTCTTGCAGGAATCGAATCGTCAGTTGCTGACCTCTCCAATATTGGCACTGAGGAAACACTAGAAGAACTTTCAATTAAAAACCCGATTATTGAAAACTTAGTATTTCCTGCAGACTCCTCGCAGCATGCTGCAGTTAGCGCAATCATGGGCGGGAAAAATGTCGTAATTCAGGGCCCCCCTGGCACAGGCAAGAGTCAAACAATTGCTAACGTAATTGCCGAATGTGCAGCAAATAAGAAAACTGTGCTTTTTGTCGCAGAAAAGAGAGCGGCCATAGATGCAGTCGTTGAAAGACTTGCAGACAAGGGACTTCAAGGAATCATTCTCAACTTACACGGCGAACCAGATAAGAAAACTATTGCTAAGAATCTCACTGAAGTCCTTAAAACTTATGAAATTACGAGAGAACTTCCTAACGCTGATATAGACAGACTTCTGAAAGCAAAGAAACTTCTGCAAAGACGATGGGAATGGTTTCATCAAGAAACATCTTTGAGCGATTATCAAGGGAACAAACTTCAAATCGCAGACTTAATGAGGCAAGTTGGATTAAAAAGTAGCCAAATTGACCGCGCACTAATTGAAGATGGCCTAAATTACCTGTCTCAATTAGAAAGAATCACGGCCGACATTCGTGACAATCTGGCAGAAAGAATCGACGTGCTTTACCGATGTGAATATTTCGCAAATAGAGTTCCTGGAAGTTTCATTCATGAGTTTGAAGACAAAATCAGAACGCCCGAATCGGCTCAAGATGTGATTATTCAAGTTTCTAGCCTACGTAACCTTGTTAAAACCAGGGAGTTTAAACAATCACTAGAGGCTGCTAGAAAATTGATTCCAGGCACCGAAGATTCTGTGAATTCAATTTACAACTCCCTTTCTAAATATATGGACGCCATTAAAGCCGTTTCAGAATGGCAAGTTGAGAAATATGATGAAGTCATCAAGTTCTTACCTGCATTTGGCAGCCTGAAGGATTACCGTAGATTGAGAGGACTATCCCTAGTAAGTGGATACTTTGCTCGAAATAAGGAAATAAAAATTGCCCCAACGTTTAGGCGAGAAAGTTCGATTCAGATTTCAAAAACGGTACTGGGCAATTCAATCCGAGCATTCAAGGATTCCATCGACTCATGGCTATCCATTGGTGGAAGCGTTGACTCACTAAAACGTTTTGACAGCACAGCCGAAAGATTCAGAGACGTGATTCAAGAATCACTCCCTTTAATCGATAAACTATCAAGGTTGTCTTTGTCGGTTGACCTCTTAAATACTTCTTTAGATAAATTAGAGGGCACCGTGGATTTACTTAACGAAGAATTAGAGTACGTAAGAGATTTGCCGCAAATTTATGAAGCAATGCTTCAAATCAAAGAGTTTGGCCTAACGGGAATCATTGAATTATTCGACGAAAAAGGCATTACTCAGTTTGAGGCCGCCGCTTATTGGGATTACTTGTGGCACTCGGCGCATCTTAAGAAGGTTTTATTAACCACCTCAGAATCTTCATTTAACTCAACTGCTTTAAATGATGCAATTCGAGAGTTTAGGTTTAAAGACAATGAACAGTTTGCTGCAACACCAGGTAGAATTATCCGCAGTATCACTTCGAGACTCATGAATGCTAATTCACCTGGGCAACAACTTTTACGTAAAGAATCCTTTAAGAAGTCTGGCCACTTACCATTCCGTGATTTGATAACAAAGATTCCAGATGAAATAAAGGCAATTAAACCTTGCTTTGCGATGTCTCCTCTCGCAGTATCCAAATTATTGCCTTCAACAGAGGGAATGTTTGACATTGTTATATTCGATGAGGCTAGTCAGATTAAACCCGAGAATGCGATTACCGCCATTTATAGGGGTAAGCAACTTGTTGTTGCAGGAGACCGACATCAGTTGCCTCCGACATCAGTTGGAGTCGGTACTACGACGGCAAATATTCCGAGTACAGAGGATGAGGAGTTTGTGAATCCAAATCTACAGACGCAGGATATGGAGTCAATTCTCGATGCCGTTGCTTCCATTTATCCAGCCAATGATTCGCATATCAAGCCTCTTAAACTTCACTACCGCAGTAACGATGAACGTCTGATTTCTTGGTCTAATTTTCATATCTATCGAGAAGCAGGTGAGGAATTGGCCTCCTTCCCATCTGTATCAACAGAGCCTTCTGCTGTGCTTAGACACACTTACCTTGCGGGTGTTAAAACTCAGTCCATGTCCCAGGCAAATGAACCTGAAATTCAAGAAGTTATTAAGATTGTCAAAAAGCACATCAAGGAAACTCCTGAACAGAGCCTTGGAATCATTGCATTTGGAAGTCGCCATGCAGTTCGCCTTCAGGATGCCTTCAATATATTGGAGAAACAAGATGCATCTTTTTATGCATGGAAATCAGAATGGAATGCAAAAAGAGAGAAGTTCTTTGTAAAGAATATTGAAAGAGTCCAGGGTGATGAGCGAGATGCAATTATTATTACTCCTGGCTATGCACCCAACCTTGAAGGCAATGTTTTGCTCCAATTTGGTAGCCTCAATAATGCTGGCGGAGAGAGACGTTTGAATGTAGCAGCAAGCCGTGCAAAGAATTCACTTCATCTTGTTACGTCATTAAAGAGTACCGATATTGATACACATAGAAGTAAATCAAGAAGTATTGCTCTGTTCAAATCTTTCGTTAATTTCATGGAAAATGCAGGTCGCCTTGAAGAGTTGCCAGAGGGCTTTGCGGTTCCTCAGTCACCGTTTGAGGAAGAGGTCTATGCGGCTCTAACTAATGCGGGACTTCAAGTCGATTGCCAAGTTGGTGATTCCCGATACAAGATAGATTTTGGCGTTCGCCATCCAAAAACTAACAAATATCTTCTTGCAATTGAAGCAGATGGATGGACTTATCACTCATCTCCATACGCCCGTGAACGTGACTGGTTGAGGCAAGAAGTCTTAGAGAGAAAAGGTTGGACATTCGTTCGAATTTGGTCGACCGACTGGTGGCAAAACCCAACCTTGCAAGTAAATAGAGTGGTAGCCGCTTATGAATTAGCAATGAGAAGCGAGGGTCTTAAGCCAGCGTTTAGAGAAGTTGTGGCGCCAACTGCAATGACCACTAACGATGAATATGATGGCAATGTTGAGTATGAAGTACTTCGAGGACTTGTTGCACAGTTCCCAAACATGGGAAAAGAAGAATTAATGTCAAAGTGGATGGGAATGCTCAATCTGAAAAGGCGAACGTCTCATCTCTTAAATAGGTTCGATGATTATGTTAGGGATGCTAAGAAGGAACTTAAGTAAAGGGTGTCAGGAAAATCCCGACACCCTTTGGATTTAAAGAATTTCTTAAGCAGCACTTCCTCCATTTTTCTTGTAGATGTTATTCATACTCTCTGCAGCCTGACGTAGCGGCTTTTCTGCATTATGGACGTAAGTGCGAGAAGTGAGCCCCACGGAGGAATGGCCAAGTACACGACGAATGGTTTCGATTCCAACATCATTTGCGTAAAGCAGTGTTCCTGCAGTGTGGCGGGCATTATGCAAACTGCGACGGGGAATTCCACAAGAATCCAATGCTGCTTGCCAACGCTGGTAATCCAACTTTGGCTGCTGGAAAGAACCTTCACGATTGGGAAATACCAAGTCGTTATCGCTCCATTTAGTGCCTGCGGCCAAACGCATCCGAGCAATCTCCACCTTGTGATGTTTTAGGGCTTCCATCGCAGTTTCGCTAAGTATCACGGTGCGAACTGAAGATTCAGTCTTCAACTTAACAAATTTACGTACCCCATCTACCTCTTGGGATTGTTGGTGCACCTGCATAGTTCCTTCCTCAAAATCGATATCATTCCATTGAAGTCCTAACGCTTCACCTTGGCGCAATCCACAGAATGCGATGTGTAGGCGAGCGCCCATGAATGTTCCCTTGTGCCTATCAAGAAGTGCAAGCACTTGGTTCTCATTGAGTGGAGTGATTTGTGCTTTCTGTTCTGGCGACTTCGCCAACCCTTGTGCTGGATTAGCGAGGATGAGTCCAGAATCAACAGCAGACTTCATGCACTTTGAAATTAATGCCAGTGCCTGATTTTGTGACCGTGCACCAATCTTGTTTGCCGCCATTGAAGACATAAGCGTTGCAATCTCACGCTTTGTGATTTTGTTTAGTTGCATGCTTCCAAGAGCGGGGACAATATTGCGAACTGCAAGCCCACGATAGCGGCGGTAGGTTGTAGATGCGATTGCATTCTTGTGTTGGAAATCCAGCCAAGGAAGTAGGTACTCGCCAAGTGTTACCTTGCTTGCTCCTAAACCCTTTCCGTTATTGGCAACAGGCAACTGATGAATCTTTTCTTTAGCACGACGCTTAGACTCTTGTTGAGTCTTCGCAGTTGCAGTCACGGTGCGACCTTGTGAAGTTATGACCGTCTTCCAGGAATTACCCACCTTGTAGGTATGGCCTTGCCCGTTTGATTTTCGAGATTTAATGCTCATGTATTACCCCTTAGTTAAAGGAGGGGCGGAAATACCCCTCTATTAAATATTTTTGCTGTTTTCAGGAGTAACCACTTTTGTTAGTAGTCCTACCTGGAATACATGACCAAATAGGAACTCATACCATTCTCATACCATCCAAGAATTTGGACGGTTCATACCAGCCGATTCAGGCGTGAAATCGGGGTAGCCTTAGGCTTATTGGTGGGAGAGAAGAGGACTGTAAATCCCCCGGCTCTGCCTTCGAAGGTTCAAATCCTTCACCCGCCACCAGTTTATTAATTTAAATATCAAATCTATCGAGCATCATGACTTTCT
>JGI24890J29729_1001151_pt1 | contig 12747 bp, 14 predicted proteins | sample FreactcultureFD7_FD_29729 | JGI IMG/M metagenome (IMG submission 29729)
CCAATTAAAGGCCCTGTAATCGGTGTCTGACCATCAGCAGATATAGACTGAGTAAGTCCATTAGCAATATCTGATAACGTATTATTAGCCCATGTAGAACTTATAGTAGTACCTGTGACTACTGGATTACCAGCAGTTAGGTTAAATGTGCCTGATCCGTTACGACTCATGTCATTCTCCTGTAAATGCTTTAGATGCACCTTGCATCATTAATAATTTTGCCAAATCATTTGATTTGCTAGGTTGTTGAATTAATCTATTTTGCACCATTGGCGATAAAGCCATTGATCTAGCTATTGGTCTTGCTAACATAGCACCTGCACCAACTCCACCTGTATTTGATCCAGCAATTATTCCTGTTGCAAAATCTAATGGACTTAATTGTGGCAAACTGCCCATCGCTTCTGTAGTTTGTGTAGCTTTAGGAAATTGTAAATTAAATTCAGCAATATCCTTTAATTCAGTAGATAAAGGTTTACCTTTTTTTAACTGAGCAGCTAAATTTGCTGCATTTACAGTTCCTGTTGCTGGATTTAATGCTTTTTCTACAGAATATGTTTTAGCAATTAATTGGCGAGNTTCTCTAAACTTATTAAGCAATTCTGTTTGATTAGTATTAGCTAAATGATTCTCAATAGTGTTTTCAAGAACTTGACTTGCTCCTTTATTGGCTTTCCCAAGTGCTGTATCACCAGTTCTAAAGGCTTTATCTGCATCTGTTCTTAATACATTAATTTTAGCTACAGCAGAATTAACATCAAAACTAGGTCTTTTTAAAGAATCAATTACTTCAATAACTGGGTTTATTGTTTTTTCAGGAAAATCTTTAGCTGCTTGTATAGCATCTTGATAAGGCTTTATATTATCTAATGCTTGTATAAATTTAGGACTTGTTTTAACTGTTCCTGATAATTTTAAATTTTCATACGCTTGACCAGCAGTATTGCGTATATTTTTTAACATTTCAGGATTAATCATTGTATCTTCAGGCAATCCTAATGCTTTTGATGCAAGACTGTTAGTTACCTGTTGATTTTTTGCACTAGCATTTTGAGCCGTTGATATTTTTCCTGATATGCCTTCTAATGCTTTGTTTAACAATGTTGAATTTGCTTGAGTAGGTGGTATTACATAACCTAAATCTCTTGATTTTTTAATAGCTTCAACCATCTGAGGTGTTTGTGGATTAGCTCTTAATAAATTAGCCAATGCTCCTGCTGTTGGTATTGCTGATCCTATTGCACCTTCAATAGCACCTTTTTTAGCTTGTTCTTTGTAAAATTCTTGACCAGTTTTGCCTGTTTCTTCAGGTGAAATCATACCTGATAACACTCCTGTGCCACCCATTGTTGCTAATGCTTGACCATACTCAGGTAGTTTAGCAAGAGATGGTAATAAACTTGCACCTTTCATAATTGCAGCACTAGGAGCTACAGAACCAATTATATTTCCACCTAAATAAGACATAGGATTAGCTTCTTGATAAGGTTTGGCTTGTTGTGCCATTGATTGTGATGCTTCTTGACCTACATTACCACCTGTTAGTAACTTTGCTGTGCCAAGTATGGGATCAACTACACCACCTTTAAAACCACCAATTAAAGCTGATTCTAGTGGTCTAGGTTCAGGTTGTATTTGAGCAACATTACGAGTAGGTCTGCCTACAGCAGCACCACCACCTGTTTCAGCAAATTGTGGATTTACTGTAGTTTCAGAAATAGTTACAGTTGGTTCTGCATTTGGCTTATACAATCTTTGAGCTTGAGCAATAATTTCAGATTGACTTGCACCAACTGGCCCAATTAAAGTAATTTCTTTGCCATCAGGAGCAACAACTGTATATTCTTTTTCAGCCATTATTTAACTCTCCAATTGCCTTGATTTAAAGGAATTGATATATCGTAAGGATATTGTAATTTTGCTGGACCTTCTTGTGCTTGTTTAACTTGCATATTATGTTGCATTGCTTTATCAACAAGAATTTGTTTATAAACTTCAACAACTCTAGGAATTGCACTTGGATCAGTACCAATACTACCCATAGACTGTTGCAAAATTTGTTGCTGTTGTTGTGATGGAGAAGCATCCAATTTTTTAAGATTTTCCATAACATTTGTAAATAATGCAGAACGCAATTCTTCTGTATTTTTTACTTTATCAGGTGCAATATTTGTACCTAAATTGTTATTAAAGAATTTAACTGTTGCCAATTTTTGTTCTGCCATGCTTCCTGCAAATGATTTTGGTGCAAGTTCAGCAGCTTTTTCAAGTGATTTAATTTGAGTAGGAATATTTTTTAATGCTTGATAATTTTCAACTAATCCTTCACCTAACTTACTTTGTACTTTATTTGCAAATGGTTCAAATGCTTGAACATTAGTTATAGCAGTCATATTAGGAGCAGATAATTTTTTATGTTGAGCAATTGTTTTGGCGGCTATTTGAGCGTCTTGTGGAGTCCAATTATCAGGATTTCTAGGCAAATTAGGATTTAATGCTAAAGCAGTTTTAATATCTGTAGATAATTCATGTTCTTTATTTTTACCAACAGCAATTTCTGTAGTTGTATTATCAGGATTAACTCTGTAACGTGTTTCTCCAATACCTAAATTAAATTCTTTAGGGCCTTCTAAAGACTTAGATATTAATGAATTAGCCACCATTTGACCTATAGGACTAGATGATTTTAATGCTTTCATCAATGCTGCTTGCTTATCGGGAGCTTTACCTATTTGATTTTGTACAACAGGCATTGTTACTTGTTGATTGTCCAACATATCAGAACCTTCGCTAATAACAGGTTTTGTTGGATAAGGAACAGCAGCCTTGTAATCAGGAGTGCCTTGCAATGTCTGAATAATGTCTTGTGCTTCCGTAGCATTTCTGCCTCTAATTGCTTCAGCTAATTTTTGTTGTTGAGTGTCGCCTTGTTTAGCAAGATAAGCACCTGTCAACATATTAGCAACAGGTTGTAAGTTTTGAAAAAAGCTAGGTGCAACAAATCGACCACTTACCATCTGACCTTGTGGTTGTTGATTTTGACTCATTAACATTTCAGCCATCTTTTGCTGACGGTTAATTTGTTGCTGTTGAGCATAATCTTCTGGTGATAAATTGCCGTATTGATCTGCCATGATTATTCCTTAGTCAAATCCAACAGGCATTGACGGTGCTTGTGCGCCCATACCATTAGGTGTATAAACATTATTTGCGCCATATTTATCAACCAATTGTTGATTAGGACTTTTACGCAATAATTGAGCTAAAGCTAACGCATTAGAACCACTTTGAGGAGTGGTTTGACCAGCCTGTTGAACTAATTGATTTTGTTGTTGTAATGCAGCGTTTTGATTAGCTTGTTGTTGCGCCATATTTTGGAAAACAGGCGATAAACCTTGCTGATTCTGATCAAAGCCATTAGGCATATACATTGACGTATATGGGTTTTGCATATTATCCATTTAACGCTCCATAGTTAACCATTTTGTATCCATCAGGTCGAGTTATAACCGCTTCAGGCATAACTTGTTCAACTTCTTGTGCCATAACGCCAATGTGTTTACCATGCCCTGCAAATGGGTCATTTCTAAATTCAGGTTTATATTCATAAGTGTAAACATTTAAACCATTAGCCATTTTACCAACTTGTTTAATGTTTTCTTTCATGCGCATATCTGAAGCTGGAGCCATCATATAAGCAGCGCCTAATGTGCCACCCAATCCCATCAATCCACTGTTAAAATTAGATTGTGCAGCGTTAGCAGCGTTAAATCCACCCATCTGTGCGTTATAACCCATTTGACTAGCACCTAAAATATCAGCACCTGAAGTCGTTGCTTGTTGTGGTACGTTTTGAAACGTAGGATTCTGTACCTGTGCGCCACTTCTTAACGCACTTAATGTATTTAACGGAATGTTGTAGTTTGTTAAAGCTTGGTTGTATGCTTGTTGATTTGCTTGCTGACCTACATTGAAACCTTGAGTAGTTGCAGAGTTTAATAAGTCATTTTCTTTTTGTCCTTGACTCATTTGCGCTCTCATATAAGCTTCAGAGCCTACAGGAATACCAGAATTTGCTAATTGATTGTTTAACGCTTCACGACTTTGATCAATTTGTGGCTTTAAACGAGCCATATAAGCATCTTGATACGATTGACCAGGATTCATGCCTGTAGATGGTAGATTAGGATTAAATCCTTGACCCATCATTTCTTGAGTACGACCTAAAGCAGAATTAATTGTAGAACCTAAGCCTAAACTAGCTTGATTTTGATTATTAAGTAATTGTTGACCTACATCTGATAATGAAGTAGTTGCAGTCCATGTTGGATTGCCGTATTGATCTGTACCGTTTTGACTGTAGTTTAAGTTGCCATAAGGAGTAACTTGGTTGACACGATTAGCAGCAGATGCAGCTCTTGCAGCGTCTAAATTGCCTTGAGCAGTTGCAGTTGCTGCTCCTTGATAATCAGGTGCTGCTGGCGCACTTGGCGCAGGCCCTAATCCTAGAAATCCACCACCACCCATATCATTCTCCTTTAAACTTTCTTAGAGGACATTGGATGTCTAAGAACCGACAATCTTCCTTCCTCATAGCCATGATTACTAAATCCCCATCTATATGGGCATCTGGTATCTCAGCCACAACTTTGAAGCCTAAGTGTCGGTTTAACCTTAGTGCATCTGTGTTATTAGCACATATTTGTCCTATTATAACTCGTAAATTTAATTTATTAAATGGGTAATCGAACGTAGCCCATAATAAATCTTTACTCATCCAATTAACTTCTGATACTGATCCTATATGAATCTGACACGCATTAGGCATAAAATTGTTAAATCCTACGACTGCTACAACATTTCCATCTATTTCCTGACCGATACATACTGTCTCTTCAGGTAGAGGATAATTCATTATTCTTACTAGCCAATCACCCAAATATTTCTGATTTTCAGTAGTAACTCTCCTCAAAGAACTCCCCCATTTTCCATGACATAATCAACTGAAGCCCAATGAAAGTCAATGCCTTGAGAAGCCACATTAATATTAATCGATCCTGAAAATCCTAGTCCTGTTACACCTTGCCAATATTTAGTAGTAACTAATCCACCACCCCAAGTATTTTGATCCCATAAACCTGTGTCCCAAACCCCAACAGAAATAGCTGACGGATTAAATGCTATTTGATTAACTAAAGGTGTTGTATCAAAATCGGTGCTAATTCCACATAAAACCGTTGGTACACCGTTATCTGTTTGAAAAATAGGTCTTATTAAAGTAAATCGTTTTAACTGACCAGATGAGCCAAAATAATTATAAGCTTGTTGACAAGTCCCATTGATATTTGCACCGTTATCAGAAAATCCTGTAAAGAATTGACCTACATAACCATCACCACCAAAATACATATTTTGATCACCAGCAACTACAAAACAATTTGCATCAATTTTTGTAAATCTAGCCCATGATTTATTAATGGTATTCATTACATATTGTTCAATACCATCATTTGTTGGAATGTTAAATATCAACATATTAGCTTCTGCCAAATAATTAATTTGCCAACCATAATTGTTGAGGTATGAACTTGCTGCTAAAGAAACAGCATAATAAATTTTATCTGTAAGGTTAATTCTTGGATCTAATCGGTCAGATTGTAATGCAGATGTTAATGGTATTAATCCATCTTGAGTCAGCAATAATAAATCACCACCCCATTTAAAAAAGCATCTACGAGCAAAAGTCTGGCCCATTTGCCATAAACCTTTCATGGCCCAATTATTGGGGTCGCTAGGATCAAATCCTTGATAGACTATAATTTCACCCATAGAACTCACAAATACGGCAAAGTCATCAACACCGTAACCAGCGTCTAAAGTCCAAGTTCCCATTGCTTGTAAATAACCACCATTACGGAAAAAAGCACCTAAAGCAAAGCTTGTTGCTGCACCTGATATAGCCGTAACATCTAAATACCAAAAGCTTAGACTGTTGTTTTGACAGAAATACAAACGATTCTTAAACAAGTTGATGTTAACAAATGTGTTACTGTTTACACCTGTAATGCCGTTGACTGTATATGTTCCCATGACTGTCGCATTACCACTAGGCGCAGTTGCCATTGTGTAGGTAAAAGTCGTTGTACCTGTAACTGTAATTGTATAAGTGCCGTTAAATTCCGTAGGTGTTGCACCTGATATACTAACTCGATTGCCTGTAATTAATCCATGAGCAGAAGCCGTTGTAAGCGTTGCTGTTAAGTTACCTGTACCACCTCTTGTAATACTTGATATAGTCTGAGCAGTTGACGTAGTAGCCATAAAAGCCCATCTTGTGCCATCATAGATAAGAACAGGATCAACACCATTACAAGCAATAATAAAATCACCACCACTTGTAGACATATTGACAAACTGCCATTTGGCATTTGTTAGTCCAGTAAATACAACGGTTGCCGTAGATGAAGTTGCATCATATATTTGAGTACCAGCAAATGCAAATAACTTATATCCTGTACTCGTAGGATAATTCATCAAGGTATATACTTTACCTGATATACCTGTACAAGTTTTTGTCCATCCTTTGCGTAATTGTACGTCTGTCGGTGTAGGAAAGAAGTTAACCATTTGCACCGCATCTAATGGTGGCATTTCTGCTAAAGAATCTCGATTATTCCATCCACCAATCGGTGCTGCCATCGATGTTGTAGTTGCTGGCATTGTTAGCTTCCATATCCAGTATCAGGAATGTTAGCCCAACCGATAAGAACTGCACTTGGTTGAGGAGCAAAAGATAATGTTGCAGAACCTTTATCGTTAGCCTTAGCAATACTTAAATAACGCATATAGTCTTGACGTAATGCTGTTGTATCAAATGCTTTAATTTGAAAATATTTGAGCTTAGTTGCTAAAACTAAAACAGTATCGTCTAACACCGTTGTATCAGTATCATTTTGAAAACTGTTTAATACGTCACCAGCTACGTTTCTTACAAAGCCTTTTGATCTGTATTCAAAGCCTAAATACTCTAGCGTATTGTACGGTGGCCATATTTGAAATGTATTGCCTAATATTCTCCAACGTACTCGTGGGCCTGTAGAGATATAACCAGACTTTAACCATTGCCATTGCTGTGCATCGACTGGCCCTAACATTTGCCAATGTTTTGTCTTGTCCCAGTGAGTATTATCGGTAATTGTTTCGTAATCAGATGGTAATGGGTAAATTGTCTTACTAAATGTTACTGAACCACCTACAGTTGTTGCAGAAGATTGCTGTGTTGTTGTTACGCTTGTTGAACTTAAAACTTCGTCAACATAAGTATCTTGAGGAATACTTGTACCTACAATAGAGTAAGTATTGTCTAATCCTGTAGTGCTTGGAATATCGGTTATTACTTGAGTACCTTCTACGGTAGTACCAGTCGTTGTTATTGCATTTGTGTAGAAACGATACTCAAGTTCTAATGCTTGCCAATCAGACTCCTTAACTAAATCGTAACCTGCTCGATTCATCAAAGCTAAGACTTGTTGCACATCTTGACTTGGATTACCAATAACATAAGTAGGTACGGCTAAGTTAAGTTCAGCAGTTACTTGTTGAACCATTTGGAGTAGATTGTATGACATTTTATGCTTCCTCTGTGGCTTCCGTTTTTCTTCGGGTTTTCTTTTCACCAACAGCAGCAAGGATTTGCGCCATTTGCTCTTGCATTAATGCTAATTTTTGATCTGTTTCTGCTTTTATTTTAGCATTTTCTTCTGACTTTTTAGCAAGTTCTTCACGCAAATTTTCAATTTCTTGTGTTCTTTTGTCTGTTTCAGCAGAATTTGAAGCTAAATTTAAAAATGACTTGGCTTTATCTCTAAAAGCGTACGGTGACATTCCAGCAGCCATCCCCATGCGTTGAAGCTGTTGATCAGACGCATTTGCAATAGCCTCAACAGTATGAAACTTNATAGCTCTTAATTCTTCAGCTTGACTTTTAGATACTAATGGCCATTCACTTACAGGAGTTCCAATGACTTCTTGGTCATCTGCGCCTAATCTATTTTGATAATTTGCCCATTGAATAGGAAACCTAGTTCTGTGACTTGCAAGTGCATAAGTGTCAATTTCAGTTAAAGTATCACCTGCTACACAAATATGCACAAAATCAAATTCTTTGTAAATTGGTCTACCTGCTGCTAAAGTTTCAGCTTCTTGCTGAACAGGTCGTTTGTAAAATCTTACTTGCAGTCTTGAATCTGCGTTGTTTTCGTCTGATGGTAGTGCCATTTAAATCTCCTAAGTGGTTAGGTAAAGTTAAAGAAAAAAGAGGAAGCCGAAGCCTCCTCTCTATTATGCTACAAAACTACTGTAAATCAAACAGATGCCTTGCTAAACCAACCATAATCACCAGATGCCATTGAAGCACCTGATAAATATGTACCAACACCCAAAGTTACTTGAAATGTTGATGCGTTAATTACGCAAGTTGCTGTACCAGCAGGAATTGCTGCTGCTGCTTGTGCAAATACATAACGAAAACCATCGTTGCCGAATGTTTCAGCACCAGTTGGGCCAAATGTTGGTATTGCTGTGCCAGCAGAGTTTGGATTTGTTGCTGTTACGTTTGACAAATCTATGCCAGCGATTGGAAGAACTGAATAAGCCATGATATTTTTTCCTTATAAAAGATTAAGAGCCTGTTAAGACACCTTGTAAGAATGAGTTAGAGCAAGTAAGATTGCCAGCCCATCCATACAATTTAACGATTGCATCCTGATTGATGGACTGTCTTTCGCCACCGATAGGAACAAAGTTACGTTCTTTATGAGGACGCAAAAAGATGTAATTTGTGTTTAGCAAATACATATAAGTTGCAGTTTCTTGTGCGCCATAACCGCCTCCGAGTACCACATCAGCAGACATACCGCCACCGTAGAACTTTAATGATGCAAAACCTGCTGCGCCTTCTTCAACACCAGCGATACGCTGAATAGCCTGTAAAGACTGAACATAGTATGAATACAAAGTGTTACCAGCTACGATTAAATCTACTTTATCAGTTCCACGAACAGACTTGATAGCAGCGTTAGTCATTGCAGCTTGAATTACTGTGGAAGAAGTAGCACCTGTAGTTGCTTGATTCTGCCAGAAAGTCCAGTTTGCTCTGTTAATACCACCATAAGTACCGCTTGTAGGTGAAGTTGATACAGCAGCAGCCAAACCAGTAATGTTCTTACCACCGTTACCTGTACCGTCACCATAGATGTCAGTAGAGATACGGTTTAACAAACGAGCTTCAGAAACTTGCATACGACCATCTAACAAGTCGATGATTTGTTCCTTAGAACTGTTTTGTAACATTTCTAAACCACTCATTGTTACGCTATCTGCGTACTGAGTAATAGAAAACTGAGCAGCACTAATTGGGCTATCAGGAGTGATGTTTAAAACCTCGTACCCACTATAGCTGTTAGCGTTGTTGGTATTTGGATCGTTGTACATGATTTCTTCCAAGATTACGTTACCGCCTGAGAATGGACGTACGTTACCTTTAGAGTTCAATCTCTGTAGAATTGCGTTATTTTGAGTCAAGTTATCAGCCAACACTCCGCTACGACTTTGAATGGTAGTAGCGATAATATCGGTGATTGCGCTATTTGCGAAAGCCATGATATTTCCTTTAAATTAAGTTAAGTTAAACCCGACCATCCATTGCTTGCCCTAATTGTTCGGCTAACAATGAACGTCTATCCTTTGCATCTGTCTTAGACACTTGACCACTAGGTGTAGATGATCGTGGACTAACAGCAGTTGCTTTAGCTTTTGCTACTTGTTGTGCCTTAGATGCTTGCGTACTTGTTGTTCTCAGGAGTCTATCCGTCTCCAACTTGTAAGCTTCATCATTCATACGCACAGCTTTGGCATAAGCCGTTTCTAGGTTTTGGGCTAAACCTCGCTCAAGTAATTGAGCCATATCTTCCCTGACCATATCAAAGTGCGGAAATCGCTCTTTGTCACTACTTACTCGATTGATTTCTTGGTTTAATCGAGCATTTTCTTCTTGCTCTCGTATCGCTGACAGTTGCTGAACTTGTTGCTGAGTTGCTTGAAGTTGTTGCATTAACTGTTGTTGATACGGATCATGCTGTTCAGGCATCGAAATGCCGTCTTGGTTTAATTGTATGCCATAATCTTGAGCAAGTCTATGAAACATTTGCACTTTTTCAGCGTATGGAGCTTTTGACAATACCATGTGCGCCCGACCTAAGTTATTAATCCATGCTACAGGATGAATATTTTGTGCTTGTAACTCAGGTACAAATGGCCCAATAGCTTCAGTTAATTGTCTAGCATTGTCAGCTTCTGCCTTATATGCAGATACTCCACGCTTGTATTCAGCTTCTCTTTGATTAGCATATTCAGCAAATTTAGCAAATTCTTCTTTGTCTAAAGGCTTGCCTTCTTGCATCTTATCCCAAACGTCTCGATATTCTTTTTTCCAAGTAGTCGGTCTTTTTACTTCTTCTTCAAGCTGGTTAGAGTCAGCAACCAATTCTTCCTGAACATTTCTATCGGTATCAGAATCGGTGTCATTTTTGGATTTAAATCGACCTTTTTCGTCACGTTCGCTAGATTCTTGTTCGTCTTGTTCGGTTTTAATAGGATCGTCATTGACTTCAATTTCTTTTTCAATCGGTGTTTCTAAAGTGCCTTCTTCAGCTTGTTCTAACGCTGCTTCTAACATATCTCGTCTAGTTTCTTCAGTCATGTTATTTCCTATTTATAATTTAGTTTTGAATATGCTACTTCTGCTATTTGACGCTTGCGATCTTCGTTTTCTTTACGACTAAATTCATGCTTTTTTTGTTGCATAGGTACGTCATTACCTATTTCTATACAGTTATTGCGTTTAAGATTTTCACGATGTTTTGACCGACTTGATACCCATGTGCCATCTGCCATTGAAATATGCCCACTTATATCTGGTATAACGTCAGGAGCTTTTCTAGGAGTCATAGCCTCTTTTTCCTTCCAAGCTTGTTCAGCTTCAAGACTTCCCAATTCATAATTCCAATACATTAAATACTTTTCTTTGTCACTTAATTGAGTTTCATCAATTTCTTGATAGTCGCTTTTACATAAAGGACAACATTTACTTACTTTTACTATAGCCATTACATTCTCCTTATTAAATCTGGTACTTGGTCATACTCATGTGGTCTTAAACATACAACGCTGTCATACCAACGTGCATTTTTCCATCGCCAACAGACAAATTCTTCTTTGGGTAGTAAAACAATCGTTTTTACACCTAATGCACCAGCTAAATGTGCAGTTGCAGTATCAACAGTCACAACTCCTTTACACGCTTTGATGTGCGATGCTGATTTAGCCCAATCTTTTTGCCATCCATTATCAGGAAGTGCGTTAAATATGCCTTCTGTCTTAGGATTTAAGCTATAACAGTCTGAACCTGTGAGTTTTTCCATCTCTCGCATATCAATCGACTTAATGTAATACAAAATCTGCTTGGATGCTTCCCAATTAACTCCTATTTTTGTAGGAATATTGCTAGGTGTAGCATGAAGATAGCCTTCAGAGCCTACTATTTTCTTGTTTGTAATAGGAAACAATGACTTTACAGATGGATGTGCCAAACTAATGTAATACGGTAGCGATATAGAGCCTATCCAATAATCAGATATTGTAGCTTGTTCATCTTTCATCACATTAGTAAAACGATCAACGCAATCAAATTGACCTATTAGATAATGTAACGTAGATTCTTGTAAGACAATGACTTGTTTTGCACCCATCGCCTTTAATGCAGGTAAGAATCTAGCAAACATAATAATGTCACCAAATCCTTGTTCCATTTGGACAGTAATAGTCTTACCTAGTAAAGATTCGCCTCGCCATACAGGAACGTCTAACGTAGGCGCATAAGGCTTATCTTGTTTAGATGCTATCTCTGGATGCCAACGGTATTCAAATAGCTTAAATCCTTGCTCGTAACGACCAGCATGGAGATGTTCATAAGCTAACTTGTATTGGTTATCTACATAAGTATTAATAAGGCTTCCTCATCATCTAGTTCCGCTAGACGCTTGGCCTCTAATACTTTTAAGTGTGCTTGTAATCTTGCAAACTCTTTTCTGTTAGCCACCGCCTGTTGGATGTTATCCAATTGTCGTTCAAGGTAGCTAATAGACTGTTCAAGTTCTTTTGTATCGACTGACGGTATATCAGCTTTAACCTTTAATGATTGTACTTTAGATTTGTTAACCTGTGTAGGTTTTGGATCTACTAAATTGCGTATTGCTTGCTTACGATTGTCGTTAGCATCTTTTAATTCTTGTTCTAGTTTGCGTTGTCTTAACGCAATCTTTTTATTAAGCTTTTGTATTCTTTTAAGTTCTTCGTTTGTAAACCAAGCGTCATCACCACCAACTCGACCTGTGATAGCAGATACAATTTGAAAAGCGTTATTTTGAAACGCATTGGCTTGAAATGCTGATGCGAACATTTAGAACCTTAAAAAATGGGGGACTAATCCCCCATATTACATTAAATTGTTGTTGAAACTTCTTCCCACATCATGCCAAATGCCAAAGATGCAGCAACTGACGCAGCAGAAGTATAAAACGCAGCAAATCCACCAGGAGGAATCACTACAGAACCTTCCATATCTACCACACGACCACCAGATGTTAAAGTTGTAATTGCACCTGTTAGTAATGTATCTAACAGAATTAA
>JGI24890J29729_1001152_pt1 | contig 12737 bp, 29 predicted proteins | sample FreactcultureFD7_FD_29729 | JGI IMG/M metagenome (IMG submission 29729)
GTATTAACAGCCTTATGCTGCAATTCAATATCATCACCAATAAACCTTAAATACGAAAACTTATTATGTAGAAATGCCTCTAACTCCTTTCGTAAACCAGTGCCAGATGCAAGGTCACCTATATGCTTATACATCATCTGACACATAGTACCCTTACTCTTCCCACCAACACGATAATAAAAACGATTCTTTGAATAGATAATACTCGAAATCTTCTTCTGCGTATTATATAAGATATTCGTCTTAGACATACCAAATGTCTTCTGCAAATGCGCAATCTCAAAACTACCATCCTCACGATAAAATACAACCAACCTAGTTATATAATATGCCTTAGGATTATTGTAATATAATACCCTAGCATTCTTCTTCGACTCCTTATAACATGCTATAAGCTTATCTAAATCACTTGACCTACTCTCTCCAATTAACGTATACTTCTCAGCCATTACTGTTCTATATTAAGGTTTAAAATAATAATTAAAAATTTTACAATCTGGATGCAAACACTTTAAGTCTGGAAACATTACATCCCCTATAGTGTTATCGTCTATATGACTTATATGCAACTCAGTAAACAAATCACTCATGTACTCATAAGTCTTACGACCACCTATACACCAGTCTATTCTCTTGAAATCCTCCTCAGTCAAATCCTTAGTTAATAAGATTATCTCTCGACCCTTAAGTGGCGGTAACGTTTGATACGTATTATAACCCACTAATAATCGTCCACCCTCAGTTAACTTCTTGAAGTGCTGGAAATCCTCTTTACATCGCCATGGTAACCCATTGTCTAACCCGATGTATCCTAAATTGTTTACCGCTAATATCGCTTTCATTATATCTTTTGTTTTTTTTCTTCTCGTTGACGTTTAACCGTTGCCGCTCTACGTTGGCCAGCAATCCAGTGCCGCATCTTTTCCTCAGGTGTCCATGTGCCATAATTAACTGGCGGTGATATAATTCTATTAACATCTGGTGGCGTAATACCATATCTTCGGGAAATCTCATCAGTAGTCATACCTAGATTCTTTTTCATATTTACTATCGTTTCTTTATCCTTTGTAGTTAATGATTCATACTTTAATAAACGAGCTTTCTCTTCCTCTGTTAATACTAATATCTCTTTACCCATAATCTATTTTTGGCAAATATACACATCTGATTTTTTATATGCAAAAAAAATTTGCAAAAAAAAAATTTTGAATTTGGACCCCTCGACTTTGAAAACGAAAAAAATTTCCAGGAAAAATTTCATGCATCTTATCGCACCCCACCTTTGAGGCACGGGCAGGGGGTATGGTAAGGGGGGTAACACGGGAGGGGGGGTCGTTGACTGTACAAAGATAGGGGTTTAATTTGATATGGCAATGATAAAGTTATCCACACTTTGTATGTGGATAACTTTATTTGGTGGGTTAGATTGAAACCCCTTGTAGTTGCAACGTTTCCAAACCGCCTAATTTGAACATTTTATATTTTCTACTTCTTACGTCCGCTACCTTCTCAATTTGCTTTTTTGCAATGGTTTTAGGTTGACTGTTTTCTTTTTTATACTCAATGGGAACTAACACCGTTTTTTTAACCATAAGACCAAAAATGTAAAGGTTATTATCTTGCATTTTTAACCCCTTACAAACGGGCGTATAAGCGTTTTTTTGGGCTTCGCTTCTTATCATAGTGCTATCCCCTTCGCTTAACAATTGTGCTTTATTTTCGTCACTAGATAGTCTTTTTTCAAGGCTTTCAATTAACTCATTCAAGCCTAATTGTGCCACTTCTTTATTAACCCCTTCGCCTAATAGGTTAACATCAAATGCCTTCAATTTTGCAAGGTCATTTTTTAACATATTTTCGTAATCGAACCCAACTAAAAAAGTTTGATTGCTTACTTCGCCTTTACTGTTTTGGTATTCTCTCACACTTACAAAAGAAGTACCCTTAATTGTTTTAACCACTACTTTAGTGATTAACTTTTTTGTTTCAACTTTAGCCGCTTCGCTAATTTTTGCTACCTTTGCCATAACGTTTAAATTTAGATTGTTAATTAATTAGAGTGCAAATATAGGGGTTTATTTAATACCAAACAAATTATATTTTAAATAAACCAATATTTTTTTTAATCCTGAGTGAATAAATGTAAGTATATCAAAATATTGATTTTAAGGCTTATTTTCGGGCTGCAATGTGTTTTTAATGGGATAGGCTTAAAAAGCAAAAACCCCTCAAATTTGAGGGGTTTATGTTTGTTTTCGAGCTACTTTAGTTTGCCATCTCTAACACCGTTTCAAAAATAGTATTATCGTACTCCCTTAATATGTCGAATGACTTATTAAACTTGTTGTATAGTATCTCATTAAAAGCATTGAAACCAAGCCACATATTAGGTTTAACATCTAACATCAAACTTTCGTTTATAATGCTATCAATTACGATATTAGAATTTAATGAAGGTAAAGGGTTTTTGTCGCTGGCTTCAAATTTGAAAACCTTTGTTTCCTCACAAACTTTTTTTACAAAAGCCTGTACTTCATTAATACCGTTTAATTCCTTCGCCGCTAATACTTCAAACTTTTTTTCTAAAGTGTAATACTCATTACTCATAAATTCCTTTACTAACAATTCAAGTTTAGGAATAACAACTTCAACAACGTTGTTTCTATGCTTAACACTAAACCCTACTTTTGTTGTAGCAATGTTTAAGCCATTACTGCAAACCTCTCTAAAAAAGCCAAAAGAACCACTAGTTTTGGCACTACCATCATAACTGTTTACAATATGTAACATCGGACGAATTTTGTCCTTTATATTGCCATTAATAGCAACGTTAAAAGTGTCATCGTTTAAGATGTAATCTACTGCAAAACTGCAATCATTTTTGTTAATAGACCGTGTCAAATACTGAATGTCAGCATTTATAAGTTGTTCCTCACATGGCAAAAATAGCTTTTCATTTGGCAAATGTCCATACTTGTTTGATACCATATTAACAACTTTGCCATTGCTAATAACTAAATTTTCTTTACCCTTAATAGCTTCAAAACCTGTTAACTCATTAACACTTTTAACACTAGAATCAACAAAAATGTTGTCCTGTTGGATAGTACCACCTTTCAAATTAACATTTTGTACGTTTAACATAACTTTAAATTTAGATTGTTTTACCCTTGCAATATCGCTAAGGCAGTGCAAAGATAGGGGTTTAATTTGAATTGAACTAATCTTTTTTTATTTTATTTAAAGTATTAACGTCCTTTAACATCTTGTTAACAATATCCTTTCAAGGATAAACCCCAAAGGTACGGCTATTTTTTGAAAGTACCAAATTTATTTTTTAATGGTTTATCTTATCTATTACTATATAAGTGTAGATAAAAATAAATTTGTTTCAATAGATTAAATAACCTTATATTTGCACTCTAAATTAAAAGTTATGCGAACATTATTAGTTATCAGGTTATTAGCCCTTATTGGTTTATTGTGGTTATTATTTAACTTCAGTAGTTGTACTAGTACTAAACATTGCCCAAATATGTCATGGGGGGATGCAAGAGCAAAGTATTTACGTTAACCAATCGGACGGGGTTACTATTATTGTAACCTCGTTTATTATTTTATCTAATCTATTAAATTAAACGTTATGGAATTTAATTGGTGTTATGACGATTTTAGCAGTACTATTCAAGTTGAAGAGTTAATCGACTTAATAGAACAAGAGCATGAAAATGACGCTATATTTGCTTTATTGGATTAATTAAACTAATAGGGGGCTAAGAAATTAGCCCCTTATTTTGTTTACTATCTAATTAACAACTAATGTACACAAAAGTGTATATTCTTAACCTTGTGCTTGTTCTTGTAGTTTCCGAAACCTCAAATAACTATTATATGTATCAGTAACGACTGCACATATTGAACCACCACCACTCATACCCCAGTAACTCCATGAGTAAAAATCGAACCCATAATCCCCATTAATAGTATTGTCATCAACATATTTAACGTCTTTAGGATTAAAGTTTGGTGCTGATTTAATTAGCCGTTTAAGCGTTGAATCCATTGTACCCTTATCTACTGCTTTTGTCCTGTCTAACATAACTTATAATTTAGGATACAAAGATAAGGGTATTTTTGATAACCACCAAATTTATTTTCTATGTACACAAAAGTGTATATATTAGATTAGATAACCTAATACAATACAAATTCCGATTGAAACACACTTCTATTTTTTTGTAGTACAATGTTAAACTGATTATCAATGCAGTATTGTAGTAAGCGTTTAGCATACTCATTTTTATCCTCCCATTTAATTTTATTTCTAAAGAAGATTGTCTTTTGACGTGGATAATCGTCTTTAGGACAATGTTCGATATATAACCACCCATCACTATCAAACATATTATCAACGACTATAATAGTGTTAGGTATCAGTTCCAACACAGATTTTTTTAATGCTTTAAAGAACTCCACGCTAAATAATACGGGATAAACCATTACCTTCTCAAACTCTGTTTCAAATAACTGTCCAACAAAAACTACATGTTCGGGGGTCATAAGTTTTTTTTGTAACCCCTGAATCTGTTCAGCCATTTCTACTGATACTCTAGGTGTTTCACCTACTACAATAAACTCCTTCTTTTTAGCCTTACTCATAACGTTTAATTTAGGATACAAAGATAGGACTATTTTTGATACTACCAAATTTATTTTTAATAGATTAGATAATCTAATAAAAAAGCAAGGTGTAGAAACACCTCGCCCAATCAACATTTATTCACCAAATCAAAAAATATCTTACTTACTAATGTACCAATCAGTTACACCATGATTAATTTTACTACTTACGGTGTACCCTTTAGCCCTTAACCTTTCGGCTACTGTTGGCATATATTGGTACTCATCAATACTCCAATTAGGATAATCACAAGTTGAAACCTTAGTGGATAACCTATCACCTGTTAAGCCGTCCAATATCCTAGCTTCAAACTCATTAATGAACTTGTCACGAGGGGAAACCTCAACCTTAATCCCGAAACCTTCACCATCACGAACATCAATAGCTTGTATAACATCATAATGGATAATTTCAGTTTTAGCAATACTACTATCACTTTGGTTTAAGCTGAAACTATGTGACATACTTTCCATTACTTCACCTATTAACGTATTATCGTCTAGGTTAACCATTACATTTACAATTACTTGAACCAATACTTTTTGCATAACATTTAATTTAGGATACAAAGATAGGACTATTTTTGATAGCCACCAAATTTAATTTTCGTCACCGTCAATCCTTTCAGTAGTTAACTCTAGCTTCAAGGCATATTCATATATTGGTTCAATTAAACTAGTAGCAATCATTTTACCTTTCTCCATCTTAATGCCGCTAATCTTAGTCACGAATAGTTTACCTGCTTCACTTAATCCAAGTACATTGTAACAACCTGTTTTGGGCATTAACTCAAACCTTATGTCAGGGGTAAACATCTTACCAATTTTGTCAGACATAGTTAACTCCTTTTTACGTTTAGATAAACTATTAATAGTTTTCTCACCTAGAGGGGAACACAAAAACATTGCATAATTAGTCATAACCTTTAATTTAGGATACAAAGATAAGGCTATATTTGCATATAGCCAAATCTTATTTTAATTAGTTTGATACAAATGTATTGATAGGGAATTTACTTTTTAAGTCAATCACCGAGCCGCCTGTAATCGTATCGCCCAGCTTTATTGCTTTAATTCTTAACTTCTTATGGTATATGTCTTCTTTTTCAGTAGTGCCTGTTTGCATACCATTGATTGTTACATACGTTCCGCAAACATATTGTTGCGAAAGGATTTTAATTTCTTGCTTGTCTTTTGTTAGTAGTACTGTGTACATATCATTTAATTTAGGATACAAAGATAGGACTATTTTTGATACCACCAAATTTATTTTACAGTTTATCTAAACTATAAAAATAGGGGTCACTATAGACATAGAACCCCTTTTATATGAGAGACTAAAACCAAAACTATTTGAAATTGATAAACTTAATGCCATCAGGTTTAACGTAACAGTTATAACCGCCCGTGTAATCCTTATAAGTTGCGGCTGTACGATACAATAGTTTTTCATAAGGAAAATGCCTTACATCACTACAACTCATATAATACACTTGCCCCGAAGGTGCTGTAAAGAATCCATAAAAGTAGTAGAACTGCCTAGAGAACTCAATGTTGGTACATCCCATTTCTGTTAATACCTTCTTAATCCGATTAGTTTCCTTAGTGTAAAAGGTACGAAAGTCTTGCCCTAAATCCGAACCTGTGTAATGTTTACTCTTTGCCATATCATTTAATTTAGGATACAAAGATAAGGGTATTTTAGTTACCTACCAAATTTAATTTAGACTAAGTGCAAATAGTGTCGGGTAAGCATCAACCCCTCTTACATCAAAGTTCTTTGATAACCACTTCACTAGTTCAGTAGCACTATCATTATTCAATGATAAGTGTTTAGTGTCCGCACCATTACCATTTGCAAATATTTTGAACGTTGGTGCAAATTCAGTCTTACCAACCTCAATGTTGTTCAACTGTCCTTCGTAATAATTTTGTCCTTCCATAACTTTTAATTTAGGGTACAAATATAAGGCTATTTTTTGGTTCCGCCAAATTTATTTCATTATCCCAAACTATTTCTATAATTTTACAGAATAGACTATCCTTTACATACTTACTTAGGCTGTAATCCCATATACAAGCATAGTAGTAACAATCTAAATGCTTTTTAGAGTATTCTCTTTGCTCATTAAGCGATAAACCGCTCCACCATTCAATGAATAACATATAATATGATTTAGGGTGTAAAGATAAGGTTATATTTGATACCAACCAAATTTATTTTTACTTTGTTTTGAAGTTAAGAACCTCAACCAATTTGTAACCAATATTATAACTGTCACCAAATAATGAAGTACCCATAAAGGCATCGTGTTTGATATTTGTATTGGTAACGGTTTTCATTTCACCGTTGTGCATTATTGTGTCACCTGATACAATTTTGCTAATATGTTTATGTTCAGTTGTATAGTTACTCATACCGTTTTATTTAGAGTACAAAAATAAGGTTATTTTGTGACACTACCTAATTCTTTTTTAAGTGTCTCCCAAAACGATTCATGCACCCTTTCATTAAAGCTAAATAACTGTACAAATAACGAATCAATATCAATATAATTCTTTACATTAGTAACACAATCAAGGTTTTTAATGTTTTGGTCAACCTCACTTTCGTCAACTTCCATATCGGAAAAATGTTCAGCAGCATAGTATTTTACACCCAGACCGTTACCATTACCTTTCCTTTCAAATGTTGTTTTCATACGCCATAAAATGCGTTTCAACTTTTCTTCAACTTCTTTAGTAAAAGTGAAATGTAAATAACTATCATTGCTTTTAGTTAAATTCTCACTACGTTTTGAGAGTATTGTTTGTATGTTTGGATTCTTATTAATTTCGGTTAGGATACTTAATAATCCTTTATCTAAATCCCAATCAGTATCTTTACATTGTAGTACTTTAGCAAACTCATTTTGATAGTATGCTTTTTTTTCAGGTGTTAAGTAGTTACTCATATCATTTAATTTAGGATACAAAAATAAGGCTATTTTTTCACATAGCCAAATTTATTTTTACTTAGTTACAAACTTATTCATATCAGTAGCCGCCTTTAACTTTTCTAATAGTTTATCTAAACTAGCATCATAAACGAATGACTTGTTAAATTCTGCTTCATGGCTATTTCTGCACCTGTAACGGGTAATTTCAATCTTTTGCCAACACATTGCATACCTAGTACCATTCCTTTCAGATAAGCTACTAATGAAGATATAAATAGTGTAATATGATACACGACTTTTATCAGCCAACCTCTTATCAATCCTGTTTACTTGCTTAGTGGCAAAATAACCGTCATTATCTTTGTTATACGTCCAATCAAACTGTGGAAACATTAAACTAACTGCTTCAATATTTTTTAGCTTGTTATACTTAACGCCAAAGGGTGAAAGGTTGTTGTATGGCTTACCGTCTTTCTTAATCTTTTGTAAGAATATGATTGCTTCGCCTAGTTCCATTACAATCCAAATTACCCTATACCTTTTATTCTCATACTCTACAACTTCGCCCTTCTTAATATTTTTGTAGGTATCAACAAAATCACTAGATAAGAAATGTTTTACTTTAGTACTCATACCGTTTTATTTAGAGTGCAAAAATAAGGCTATGTTTGCACATAGCCAAATTTATTTTTCAGATTAGATAAACTATTAATAAGTATAGTTAGCTATCTTCTCAATACGGTTATCTATTATTTCAGTCAATTGGTCAAAATAGACTTCATCAAATGTTTGGAGTAGTTTACCCCTATAACTAACAATACTAACCTTGTATGTATCATTATAGTTTAGGGTAATTAATACATAACCCTTATGGTGGTGACCCGAAACCTTTAAGAGTAAATAGTTCTTATCAGCATACCTATTAGATACACCCCAAGACCAATAAATTGGTTTGTTAATTGTTAATACTTGCAATGTTTCTTTTGCATCGAAATCACGTTGTACCGTGTTCTTAATTACTTCGTTTAGTGCTGCACTCATATCATTTAATTTAGGATACAAAGATAAGGGTATTTTTGATACTGGACAAATTTATTTTTTTATTTGTTTAACTGGAAAGATACCACTATATTTGCAGCCTAATTAAATTAAACTATTATGTATGTATTAATTGCAAAAGCACAGATTCCTTATTTTCAGTCTATGTTACCTAAACGTAAATATACCGAGAATACAGAGAACACTTGCACGTTTCAAATTACACCAATAAAGTTTCAAGAATTGGTAAAGAAGCTTAGGGAATTAGGACAAAACCCGTATGCTCTTATGCACTGGTAAAGCGTTTTAACGCTTTGCTTATTTGCTTCAATGATGGATTAGGTAAATCATTATACTTCATTGTATAACGACCAATATCTACTCCATCATTTTCAGTATTATATATAAAGCAAGTTACCTTATCCTGTTCAAATATCTCGAACATTGATATGTACTTACCGTTACCCATTGATTCAAACTGTAGTTCAACATCGGATGGTAAATCGGAATAGGTTATAACGCCAAACTTTTCAATGTATTGGTTTATCTTAACTATAAGCTCCAATCTAGCCATAATGTCATGTTATGTACACTTTTGTGTATCTAATCCTCAATCAGTTCAACAATCGTGTGCATAATGGGATATAAGGCAATAGTCTTACTGGCAGCACTACCATTATCCTTATAGAAGCGATAATAACCATTGGTACTTTCAACCATTCCTGTACATTCAATTATTCTATTATAGAACGCTGGTGTACCGTTAATAACATAGATACGATATTTCTTCATACTTTATAGTTTAAATGAAAGTAAACTTAATGGATGAGTAACGCCACCTGTTACCCACTCTCGAACCTTGTGAGGCTACCATTAAGTTTATCCTTCGTAACCAATTGGAACACAAATATAAGGGTTTATTTTGATACCACCAAATTAATCTTTAATTGATACGATTTTTGTTTCGGGATGCGTACCAGCTTCCCAGTCAATGTCTTCATCTGCCAATGTGCTATGAATATTGCCACCCAAGGTTAAACCACATTGAGTATTAATCAATTCTCTTGCTTCTGTTTTAGATGTAGCATTAATCTTATACTCAACATCAAATGTATATTTAACCCTTACCGTGAATGGTTGTTTAGGGCTATTAGGTAATTTACCTTCGTAATTGTACATAATTTATTATTTAGGATACAAATATAAGACTATTTTTTCAAACCACCAAATAAAAAAAAAAGGGGTCGAGTAGATACCCATCCCCGTTATATAGAACCAAAACCAAAATTAAATGTCGTTAGCTTCGTGTATTTCTTCCCAGTCATCAGGAACACGACCCACCGTAACCGTTTCTTGAAACACCGTATGGTTATCTCCATACACCGCCCAAATGTCACATACACCACCGTCAATGCTTTGAACACCAAAACCATTATCGTTTAGATTATCTAATAACGTTTCGTCCGTTACTTCATCTAAACTAAAAGGCTTCAAACCAATGTTTCCGCTACCACCACCCCAACAAGTGACAAATGTAGTACCAGTAACTTTAAACCCTTTAAACTTCAATACCACTTCATTAGGTACTGATTCTTTAGTTAACTTATCCATATCGTTTAATTTAGGATACAAAGATAAGGGTTTATTAATTACCCACCAAATTTATTTTTATATTTTAGATAATCTATTTACCGCAAAACCCCCACCAGTTAGGTGGGGGCTTATTGGCTAAATCTAAACGCTATGTACCTAGTTCTTAGCTACTGCAAGCATATCGAATCCAAGCGTCTTTTGGGATAAGCCTTTAAATTGCAGTGCTACTATAAAGTTCTTTACACTTTTTTCGTCCGCTCCATGAATGAACAAACGTTTTTCTTTACCACTATAAGATGTGGTGAATTTTTTTTCAGCGGCTAACTTAACCACATAACTACGAGTTTTTGTAACTACCTTTGATGCCATAACATTAATTTTTAGATTGTTAATTGATACTGCAAATATAAGACTATTTTCTCATTCTGCCAAATCTTTTTTGGGAATTATATCCCTTATTTAATTTGGTCGGGAAAGGTATAGTTCCACCTTTCGGTTTATCTAATCTAATAGGTATATCAGGCAGGGGTTCCAACCTATAATTCTTTAAGACAATTCTCATTTCGTGATGTGAACTTAACTGTATCATAATAGATTAGATTAATCATTAATGAAGTAGATATATCCCAAGTCACTAATTTCACTTTCATTGAAAGCAACTTGAAAATCTAATGGAGTGTACTTAACACTCTTAGGATGATTCAGTACTAGTTCCTTACGTTGGTCGTCACCTTCAAAAGTGAAGTCGTCACTTTCTGTAAACTCTGGTGCTAGATAAACTATTAACATAATGATACATTTTACATTTGTGATGTAATTTTGTTTACGATTTCTTGACCGTGTTCCTTCACCAATTCCTTAAACATTTCATCGGATAACCCCCTACGTTTCAATGATAATTCATAGGTTAAATGCCCAGCTTTGTTATGTTTTTCGATAACATCTGTAAAGCCATCAATATACTTTTGCAGCTTAAACTTTTTGGCAATTACTAGTAAACATTCACCGTGATAATTTTCATCGGTTAAATCAGCAATTTTCTTTAAAAATGCTTTACCAACTCTTACAGTACTCATAACTTTTTATTTAGATTGTAAAGATAAGGGTATTTTTGATACCCACCAAATTTAATTTAAGTACGGGGAACGATTAACAGTTTCTACTTTACCCCTCAAGCCAAATCTTTCTTTGAACTTCTTACAGGCATCTCTTTTACTCCAATAAATGTATTTGTAATTTAACAACCCATACCAAATAACAATAATTGAACCACGCTTGTATAATTTAATCCCAGTAACATTCGTTGCCATAACATTTAATTTAGGATACAAATATAAGACTATTTTACCAAACTACAAAATATATTTGTGAGGATATGAATAACCTTGCGATTGCAATGCTTTGTGATACATTGGACAGCCAACTAGATAATCTTTAGGGTTTAATACATTAGCTTTGTACCAGTCGTCTATTCGTTTAGATAAATTATAAATGTGTGCAGGCATCTTATCTATATAAGCATTAACATTCAGCTTCATAAAGTCAGCTTCACTAGTATGGATGTGGTCAAATATTAGTTTATCTAAATCATTACACTTAATATCGTAATACTTTAAAGCAGCTTTAACCACAGACTTAGCCGCATCTTTATCATTCCAGTTAAACCTTATTTGAGTTCTAATATTAGCATTTAGCTCATACTTAGGACAATTTAGATAGTGGTGGGAGTTCTCAATAAAATTGATATACTTTTCGGACGGTTGTAGAAGTTCCATATCGTTTAATTTAGTTATGCAAATATAGGGGTATATTTCTATACCCCCAAATTTATTTTTCAAAACTGTCACCTAATCGGTAAAATTCGATATACGATTTATCTTTATGGTATCGCACCCTTAATTCAGCACCTAACCCCCAGTAAGCACCGCCTTTATCATAAGCACCGTCACTCATAGGTACTTTACAATCATAGACTTTTTTACCACTTTGAGGATAGCCATGATTCATTCGACCCATAGGCGCACCCCTCTTAGTATCGACTTTATAGATTATCTTATCTATTGTCTTTACACCGTCACAAACTATTAGTTCATAACCTTGCCCCTCTAGTTCTTTTTTGAGGTCTTTATACTCGCTTTCAGTAGCGTATCGACTTTCGTTAACATACTCGATTGCACAAGCGGAGTGTTGCCCGTTGTGTGCATAACAAGCCTTATTACCTTTACTATCAAATACCAATTGTGGAAAGTAAGCAAATAATTCTTTGTTTTGCTTATGTACTAGAAACTTAACCTTAGTTGCCATAACGTTTATAATTTAGATTGCAAATATAAGACTATATTTAATACCAAACAAATTTATTTTTGGGTATCGTAAAGATTTATGAATTTTTACTCTTTTCTATGATATTTATTATAAAGAGAAATTATGCCATATAAAGACCCAGTAAAACAAAAAGCCTGTAACGATGCCTACAAATTAAAAGCT
>JGI24890J29729_1001153_pt1 | contig 12709 bp, 25 predicted proteins | sample FreactcultureFD7_FD_29729 | JGI IMG/M metagenome (IMG submission 29729)
TTTAATATCCTTTGCGATATGGTGCAATGGTCTTACTGTGTTGTTTGTTGTACTAGTCATAAAAAAGTTGTTTTTGTTTTGTGAGATGTAAAGGTATAAATAAGTTTTTAAACAGCAAAATTTATTTTTAAAAACCANAACATCTACTACCTTTGGCAGATTGCAAACAGTTTATGTTTCCACCAAATTCATTGTATGCAGATATTCTATCTTTGCACCAACTAGATACCCTATACCAGTTTTCAAATTTTATTCGTTTCTCACATAGTTTTTTCGCATGGGTATAAACTTTCTCTGTCATCTCGAAAGTTAGAAAATGACGCATGATGTAAAATTCAAGCATGGTTAATGCTTTATTGTAGTCATACAATGAATTTAGGTTTTTAGCCGATAGGTCAATAGCATTCAATTTGTTTTCAACTACCTGAGCGATAAAATTAGCTGTCATTATTTTTTTATTTTAAAAGATTTATTTCCGTAAACAAACATGCTGAATGATCTTGTCGATGTCCATTCATTTTGTATCATTACTTCTGCTGAAAACTTTTCCATATAGAATGCAAAAGTAAATCATTTAATTGATAAAACAAAAAAAATGGTGGGAAATATTTCCCACCATTTTAAACTATTTAACTGGGATACTTAATTTAACTGGGATACTTACTATCCTTCTGTTGTTTCCTGTGTCAGGCCAAGACCTTCCAGTATTTGGCTTAAACGATCTTCCTGTGTCATCATTCCCGAAAGTTCAGCTTCAGCTTTCCTAAGTGCTGCCATGTTGTTGGTGCTGTTAATGATTGCAACCCTTATACCTATGTCATGCTTCCATGAGTCATAAGTGTAACCGTTCCACTTGAATACTGGCACACTGGTAAGATTAAGCAGGGTCGCTGCTGCTGTGTATTCACGTTCCTTGGCTGTCAGAAATCCGAATATTGACACAAGGTACTCCAAGTTTGTGCAGGTGGTAATGTCGGTACTATCAGTATTGTGTCGAGAAGGATTGAAGGAAAATTTTCCACTTGTCTTCAATGGTGCATCGGTGATTACGGCCAATGCCTTGATTTTTTCTCTTACTGCTGCCAATGTTGTAAGCACATTGAATGATGGTTTTACGATACCTGTGTTTTTTGTCATAACTCTTTTTTTTTTGGTTAATTGATTAGAATGTAAAGGTACTATTTATTTTCGTTTCTGCAAACTTTTTTTGAGATATTTTTTATTTTGATACTAAATTCATTACCATGATTGTTATGTTTCCATCAAACCTACAGGTTATGGAAACATCAATTCCTGTTTTGATGGAATTTTTTATTTGTTTTAAAAGATTTGGGTAATTGAATACTTTTGAATCTTTTTTGGTATAACCAATAAAATCAATCCCGTAATTCAATGTGGAAAGATAATTGAATAATGCTTTTGTGTTGGTGTAAGCATCACCCATTATTCCATCCTCAGATCCCTTAACAATAAAAACATTTTTCATTTTGTTTTCGTTTAGGATTCAAAGGTAAATCATTTAATTGATAAAACAAAAAAAATGGTGGGAAATATTTCCCACCAAAGTTTACTTCATAGTAAATAGGGTATTCACAAAACAAAACTATATTGATACGGTTAATTCTTTTTTTAAGTATATAGCATTTTTATTATATACTTTTATAATAGTATCACAGTCACCATCATATTTTGGTGATTCGCATGGTTGGTGTTTCAAATATATACAACCTAATATTTCGTTATCACGACCATTAGGCAAGGTAATACCATTTTCTTTTTCCAAAAACGATTCAATGAATACTTTTTCACGGATGACAAAAGTTGTGTCATCAATTATGCTAACAATTTCTTTAAAATCATTATTACCACAATAAGGTAAAATAATATAATTTGCTTCTGATGGGGAACATATATTAAAATATGTTACATCTTCTTTAGAGTAAACACTATAAATATCAGTCTTTTTATCATGAACGATTTTACATTCAGTTAAATTAGAATTTAAAAATCTTGTACTGGTTTTAAAATTACCACCAATAACATCAAAAGGGTATGATACCCATATTGTTCTGCTATTGGTATCATACCCTATTTTGGCATATCTATACTTCATTTTGTTTTCGTTTAGGATTCAAAGGTAAATCATTTAATTGAAAGCACCAAATAAAAAAATAAATAAAACAGAAACGCCACCTCAATAATGGGCAGCGTTTCAAAAAATATAAATTACGGATTATAATATCTAAAACCTTAAGGTGTTCCTTTATTTCTTATCAACATTATCCAATATTTATGGGTGTTAAAAATTCACTTGTTTAATAATTAAAAGGTATCGTTTACATCAAGCACGCTATACCATTGATCTGCTATGCAAAGATGGCACTTTACTAAGTGCGATATGATACTATGGTGAGCCTCTAATCATTATTTTAATTTTTTCCGATTCTTATCGGTGGTTAAACAATAAATTTTCATTCTGGCTACCAGCCCCTTCAACACATTAGTGACAGTGTTGAAGGGAGGGTGATTCGTAATACAGGCTTGAATGTTTTTGGCACAATTGGTGCAAATGTTCTGCCTGATTTGTTGATACAAAGATAGGTGAAAGAATTCGATCCACCAAACTATTTTTGAGATATTTTATTTTACTATTTCATACTCCATTGCATTACGTTCACGCAATAGTTTAACAGGTTCTCCATTGCCCCATACCCATACCCCCCTTGATGGTTGATTATCCTGATCACTCATTATTAATTCATCCAAGATCATACCATTATCCAACCCATTAAACGCTGAGCCAAACGCAACAACATCTAATACCCTTATTTTGCGCCCCGTTGGTCTTGATGGTGCAGTATCCCTATATTCTTTTTCCTTGGCTAATTCAGCCCTTAAAATATCGGCACGTTCAGTCAATATGTTTGTGTATATTGCTTTTGAGAAATCAATATCATAATAGGAAAAATGTCCTATTTTATGATGGTCGATTTTGTGAATATCTTTATTATCCAGCAAATAATTGCATAGGTCTTCAACCGTATATTCACTGGTGAATAAAATATTTTTTTGTTTAGGAAATTTTGATAACAACCTAAACATTTCATCTATTTGCCATGTATTGACCAATGTTGTTTGTGAAACAATAAAATCAGCTTCGCTCACAGCATTATAGATTTTTTGTTTATCCTTATTTTTAAAATCATAAAGGATATTAACTGTTGACTCAGGATTATTTTCTTTAACCCTTTGTATAAATTTGGATAGCTCATTATCCAATTCAAAATCATTTTCCAAAACAAGAATATTCATTGGTTCAATTTTTTTATAAAGGTACGTAATTTTATTAGAATAAACAAAAAAAACAGCTATAATTTATAGCTGTTTAAATTGGAAGAAAACTATTTTACTAGTGCAACTTTTATGGGTTGATGTTCACGCCCTTGGTCCAGATCTGGTCGGTGTCACGGATGTATGATATGGTATAACCGATTGATGGGCCATAACCGATGCAACATTCGTCCTTATAGGTAACAAATACTGTTTCGCCACTGGTCGGATGTACGAACTTGGTATCCTTCCAAAGTTCAGAGATCATCTTCATTTTTATTGGCTTGGCCGTTACTGATGCTGCACTTTGTGCTGTCTTGGTCGATGTACTCGATGTGTTTGTCATTTCTTTTTTTTTCTGTTTTTGTTTTTAACTGATTAGAATGTAAAGGTACTATTTATTTTCGTTTCTGCAAACTTTTTTTGAGATATTTTTTAGTTTAATACTATGGTCTCAGCAAGCAACATGTTATTATAACATGCTTTGGTCAATGTTATTGGTGGTAGATTATTGGACATGGTGGTGATTATGCCACAAATTTGTTTTGGTTTTTGTAATGTGACATAACCAAACTTACCATCAACATTAAAAATGAACTTTGGGTTTTGATCGTTTTTCGTGTTATTGTGTATCATGGTGTAAAGGTAAATTAAATGGTTTAATAAACAAAGAAAATCAGTAAATATTTTTTTCTGTTAAACGATACTTGAATGTATAATCAGAATAAATATTTATAAACAGGTCATCAGGATTTTGTCTTACGATCCTTTGTAGTGTTCTTTTATAGTCATCACCCCATTTATTTTCTTTAAGGTCTTCAATAAAATCCACACCATGATAATTTATTTCAATGCAAAATGGTGGAAATTCCAAAATTTGTCGAACTTTTAAAACCCCTTCAATAAGGTTTGTAAAATGTTCTATTTGGTAAAATGTATTTTTTGACCCCAGTAACTCTTCTGATCTTTTTTTGCCACAAATCCGCATTATCTTATCAAACCCTGATGCAACAATTATTCTCTCAACACTTGGTTGTGATAAAATACCAATAAAGATATAGTCATCAATATCCATGTGGTCCCTTGAATCTGTATTTATTCTTTTAAAAGAATCATCAAAGATATTACAAAATTCTTCCAAGCCTGGCCAAAACCATTCATCGTTATCCAGCAAATATGTTTTTATGTTTGCACTCATTTTATTTTTTGTTTAAAAAATTAATTTGTTGTTCTAGCAACCTCATTACTTGATATTGCCAATAGCTGTGTATAGTCAACATGTGGATTAACCAGTATGATACCATCCACTTTAAATGTTTCCATAATTTCGTGTTCAATGCACATTTTATATGCCGTATATGCGGTAAAGATAATTTCATTATCAAGCATAAATTCAGAGAGATACCATTTACGCCCCTTCCAAGTCTTAAATTCATTGTCCTTTGTGCAAGGTGATGAATATTCAACCTGAATGTATATCCTATCACCACCACGTTTATCTGCTTCAACAATGAATTTAAAAGTTTTGTTGCCTAATAAACCAAGTGTTATCCGACTCAATAATAGTTTAACTCTTTCCATTTTTTTTTGTTTCTGTTTAACAAAGGTAATGGATTATTTGATAGAAACAAAAAAAACTTTGAGAATTAACCCAAAGTTTTTAAGAATAAATAAAACAAGAAATTATTGTGGTATCCCTGATACGTAGGAAATATCATTTGGTTTGTAATGGTCGAACCTATTTAATGCTGTTTTTCCGACATTTAATTCATTCAACCACATTTTATATGCTGGTTCTGTGCCCCATTTAACTGATGCAGGTGGGTATGTTGTTTTAAACCCACTACTATACTTTACATTATTTCGTGATACTGTAGGTTCACTCTGTAGACCTAAAAAAATAAGCAGTTTTTTCATTACGTTTTTTTTTGTTTTAAAATATAAATTCTCCTGTTTCAAAATTGTACCCAGCCCAATCACCAGTATCAGTATTTTTTATTGATACTTCTGTGGTTTTTAAATGGTGGTTCTGTTTTAGGATTTTACCATTTAGTATCCCACATTCAATCAAAGATAATAGTTTATCCTCAATTTCTTTTATATCCTTTTTTGACAACTCACCCGAAAATTTCAGATTAAGATCAAAATTTAATTCCTGTGGCATGATGTTTTGTTTTTGTTGATGCAAAGATACTTAAATAATTTAAAAAAAACAAAAAAAGTTGTGGAAAATAACCACAACTTTTTTTGGGTAATGTATTGGATATTATTCCATTTCGGTGGTGGTATCAGAATCATTCACCTCGCCAAATATAGCCACAATGTTGGCCTCGGTAAGTGTGTTGTTTATCAACTGGTCACAGAAAGAATAAAGGTCCTTATTTGCGACATTGGCCTCACCTGTGTTGTTCATGAATTTTTTAAGCAAGGACAATGAATTGATTGAGCCACTGTTTGCATCAACCGTTTTTTTGGTTACTTTTTTACCTGTAGCTTTGGCCTCGGTGGTAAGTGTTGTAAGGTTGGTAACAATTTCACCCATGGTCATACCTTTGTTTGAGCGGATCATATTAACGACCAATGTTGATGTTATAACATTTTCTTTAATATCCTTTTTTACCGCCTGTGGGACATCTGCCAATAAACGCATGTTGCTAACACTGGCCTCGGTAATACCCAGTTTTTGTGATATTTCTTTTGGGGTGAAATTGTATTGGATTAATCTCCTGATTACTTCGGCATTCTCCAATGGGGTAAGTTGTTTACCTGTGTTTGAAATGAACATTTCAACCAACCTACTTTCCATTGTAGGTTTGCGAACAATCATTACTGGTACACGTACTTCCATACCCTCATTTTCAAGTATACGGCAAGCACTTATCCTTCTGTGCCCATCTGTCAGGATAACATGGTCACCATCCCTAAAACCACGAACTGGGACGATAACACCATTTTCACGGATACTGTTGGCAAGTTCATTAATGTCACCATAATCTTCACGGACATTAAAACCATCCTCAATCTTAATAAGACGACTATCAACCTTTGGGAGATCAGTCCTTGTTTCTTTCAAAAAAACAACCTCAGTTGTTTGTGTTGCTGTGTTTTCCATTTGTTTTGTTTTTTGTTGATGCAAAGATACTTAAATAATTTAAGAAACCAAACTTTTTTTAAAAGTTTTTTTAAATGGTTTAACAGTGTTCAATGAAATAACTGTCAGATACAATTTCAACGCCAAACCATACATATATCTGATCAACAACTATGGTTTCTTTACCATTGATAAGCATGGTGCTTTGGCGTTCACAAACGTACTTTGGTAGTACGGAATCAATTAACCTTGGGAGCTTTACATTAAAAAATTTCTTTAACATGATTGATGCGTTTAAAAAATTAAATGATTTTATTTACCACACAAAAGTAATGATGTTGTTTTAAATAACCAAACTTTTTTTGGGTTTTCTTAAAATAAATATTCCCGCACATTTATTTGCACGGGAATATATTTTTCTGTTTAAAAACTTATTGGTTTTACCATGCACTTAAACATTGGCGACCCCACGCAATAACCACGTCATCCCAGCAACATGCTTCTTTAAATGGATTAAGGTCACTATAGATAAAATCTTCCCAATCAGTAATACTCCAATAGGTATCAATAAATGCTTTTGCCCATGTGGATATAATATCCAAACAGTGGATATATCCATTTGTGGAATTATGTGCATAAAGATCTTGCATGAGATCGTCAGTTATTATTGCTGATACCATTGCCATTTCTTTGCCGTATTTTTCCAATTGTTCAATGGTATCCTCAAAACCAAAAACATTTTTTGGATTAAAAATTGGGTTGGTAACGCTGGATGTATCAGCTTCTGTTTGCAAGATTTGTGCGGTGATTTTGGCCCATTTTGAACAAAAAACATCAATACAAAAATGCCTACTTCTCATAGTAGTCATCTCATTATTTGATGTGGTAATGAGATCAATATGTTTGATAACATCACTAAAGTTTTTTGACTCCGCTGGTAATTTTGTTTGAGCACAAAATTCAACCACATCTAATATATTTTTGTGATTTGAACCAATGGTTTGAATGATGGTACTAACATCATTATGGTAATTCAAAATAATTTTGTCTTGTTTCATTTTTATCAGTTTTGTTTAGAATGCAAATGTACGTTAAATAATTTAACCCACCAAATAATTAAAGAGATAAATTCAATTCATCTATATCTAAAGGTACTAAAGGTAGGTATTCTTTGAGATCATATTCACTTATCTCCCCATTACTAAACTTAGCTATCTCAATATGAACGAACCTTTTCGGATCTGGTCGGTGGGTTATTTCTATCCATGAATCCAAACAATGTGTATCACCATCCAATCCAATAGATATTTCTACATTATACTTATGAAGTAAATCATGTAGCTCTTTAAGAAATTCAGCTTTATTTTCCATGTTGCAAATGTACGTTAAATTATTTAATCCACCAAATCTTTTAGTGAGTTATTTTTCCCATGACTCAAAATTTATTGATTATCCTCGTTTAAACAATCATCACAAGCATTACAGGAATAACAATAAGGACATCCACAACCATCTTCTGTATTGCCGCAATCACAACAATCATATAGATAGTGGCAATCCTTATCATTACCAAATTCATCTTTATCACCTTTACTATAGAAATCACACATAAAAAATGTTTTTACAAAAGTACGATTAAATTATTTAACCCACAAAAATTATTTCATGGATTTGTTCACAGTGATTATACAATGGATGAAAAGTAAGTGCCATCTTATTCATTGTCTTTATAATGACCTTTTTTCGAGGCATATTGCTGAATAGGGTAATGAATCCATCCACCTGTTCATCGTCCAAAAAATGGCTATCTATTGCGATTATAGGGGTATCATTGATAACCTTTATGTAGAATTGTTTATCAATATCTTTAAGGTTGGTTAATTCTATTATTTTTGGGTTAAGGATACCACATTTTTTGAGAATTATTCTTTTAAAATAATCATCAATATAGTTATTGTTTTCCAAAAATACAATATCCTTTGGACCAACCTCAACATTAATGGGAAAACCCAGGTCATTTTTTTCTATTTCATCCAACACAATAGCTTTCCATTGATCCATATACCCCTGATAATGGCAATATCCACCATTATCATTAACGATTATGTGGTCACCACCATCGATAATCCTAAACTTTGCTTTTGTCGCAGAATCGACATGGTTATCCAAAACCTTTGAAATTGGTAACGGATTATCCAAATTGGCATTAGCTTGCATCAAAAGTGTTAGAAATTGTTCCTCTTTTGATGCATGATTATCTATTTTATTATTAAACGGCATGTCCATATATGTTTGTACATATCTGTTTATCCTATTTTCTCGATACTCCAATACATCCGTATGGTTGCGTAATATCATTACCCATTTTTCAACAGGTAATTGGTTGGATGGGGATTTTTCAATCCTTATTTTTCTGAACAGCATTATTTTTGTTTTAAAAGATTAATCCAATAAATTGCGTATGGCAGTTAATTCAACCCAAAGATTATTTGAATCAATTGTGTTATCAATATCCAATTGAACCAACAATGAATCAAGTTTATATTTTGCAAGTTCTGATTGTGTTATACCATACACATCAAAACCTTTTTTAAATGCTTCACTGATAAGCCAATCAAAATACACACATTGATCAGGGGTAAATATTGGTGGTTCAGGGCCATCAAAATTGCAGTATGACACAAATTCATCATCAGGATGGAAATTCAGATTGTATTTTGTGTATAGGAAATTAATAAATGTCTTAAGATTTTCTTTTGTTTGCATTGTGAGTATATTCAACCCAATACCAAAAATATCACTTACCCCACGGATTATTGGGGTTAAGTATTGGTTGGTATCGCAAGTATCACAATAAGTCCTAAATTTATTATTGGTGGGTAATTCTTTAAAACTAAACCCATCAGGAAATGAAAGACTATTATATGACCCATTATTGTAGTCATATAAAGAACCACACTTGCAGCATTTTACTAAATACATAACTGGTTTGTTTTTGTGATTACAAAGATAGGTTAAACAATTTAATTCACCAAATTTATTTTTTAGTGGAGGTTAATTTAAGCATACCCACAATAATACCCCAAACAATGGCAACAACACCAAGTACTTGATAACCTAATGTCATCAATAAAATGCCCAATGTAATGCGAGGGATAATGAATAAACCTATGGTTATTAACAAGATAAACGAAGTCATAATATTTTTTTTATTTTTACAAAGATAGGTTAAACAATTTAATTCACCAAATGTTTTTTGTTGTTTTTTTCGATTATCATTTCAAGTTTGTTTTTTCTCAAAACATTATCCGCACCATACATGTTAAGATATAATGAAACAGGAACATCTTTGTAGTATTCACGATATTCTTTTATTGTTTCAATTATTTGTTCGGTTGTTTCAAAAAATACTTCAGGTTTAAAATCCAACCCATTATTAATAATTTTTTCCTTTGAATACCTTGATACTGATAAGGATAAGTAAACATTATACTCCCTTAATTGTTCAATGCTCATTGCATCCCTAATTCCTGTTTTAAAAATATTCAGGTATGATCCCCATGTGGTGGTCCTTGTTGACTTACCATAAATGGCACAACCATAATACCAACCAAATTGCTTATCCGTATATTCACCCTTATTACGCTCCTTAAGACTGTCACGGTTATCCGTTTCCATTTTGATTAATGCTTCATTCGATATTATGAATGTATTTGCAAAACAATTCCATTCACGAACACGGGACTTATTGTCCATTTCCCAAAGATTATTGTCCCCTGATAAAATCATTGGAATAACCTCAGTATCAGATATTTTAACGAATTGCTTGTTGTAAATGATATGGTAAGACATAACTGATTTGTTTTTGTGATTGCAAAGATAGGTTAAATTATTTAACCCGCCAAATTTATTCCATGATTTTTTAATAATTTTTTACAAACATCCACAACCCTTTTGCAAGTTGTTGTATTAAACATTCCTATATGTGTGTATTGTGGTGGGATATTTAATTGATTTGATAACCATGAGTATGTATTGCTTCTGCTCATTATTTTTAATTTCCAAATTTGGTCAAAGTATTTGTGAGCTTCAATCTTGGATATTCTTAAACAGGAATTTGCTAATCTACCTTTTGCCACAGTTGTACCAGTATGAACACCAACCAACGCATCACAAGGTTTGCAAAGATAAATCAATCCATATGACCTACCATAAACAACCTGAGAATCAACTAATTTGGATGGGTGACTACAATAAGGACAAACCTTACCATCTAACATCAGTTTTTGTAAATCAGTTAACATGTGACAAAGATAATACTTAAAACGAAAATAACCAACAAAATTGTTGGTTATTATTTTAAAATTATAGGTGTATAATAGATTAAAATTTTTCGTTTATTACAACCAAGTCATTATACCCAATACTTATCAATTCATTTTTAAGGGGTTGATAAACTGATTTTTTTGTAATCACTTCACATTCAGAAAAGTATTTTGGTGAGCAAGATGAGTGTTGACCAACATGTGAGTAACAGGTGAAATTACCTATGTTATCATGTGGCACATCGGGAAAGTAAGCAAATATTTCTGATTTACTACCTTTTTCAAAACAAAAAAATACTGTGGTCATAACTGGTTTGTTTTTGTTATTACAAAAGTAGGTTAAATTATTTAACCAACCAAATTAATTACTCAAATTATTATTTGAATCGAATTCTTGTTTCTCCCAAAATCCTTTTGAATTTTCGAAATAAATTCTATTACCAGATGAATCAAATTCACGTTTAACCCAAAAACCAGTTGAATCCTCATTATAACTCAAATTATTATTTGAATCGAATTCTTGTTTCTCCCAAAATCCTTTTGAATTTTCGAAATAAATTCTATTACCAGATGAATCAAATTCACGTTTAACCCAAAAACCAGTTGAATCTTCATAATAAATTTCATTATAATTTGAATCGTATTCTTGTTTATACCAATATCCAGTTGAATTTTCATGATAAATTTCATTATAATTTGAATTGTATTCTTGTTTATACCAATATCCAGTTGAATTTTCATAATAAATGGTATTACCATTATTATCATTAATACGGTAAGGAAATTCAGTTATTCCCAATTCCTGTGCCTTTGTCATAATTGATTTTGTTGATGCAAAGATATGTAACCATACCCGATTAACCTAATTTATTACTTAAATTTTTTTGATTTTTTTTATTTTTCTTTTTAAAAAAATGTCGGTGGTAATAAAAACCACCGACAAACCGTTAGCTTAATACTTATGGTAATAAAGAAAATCTGTCTCTGACATTTGCAATCCAAGGATAAAAGCATCAGCAATTTCATTGGTATCAAAAAACATCATTTGAACACCATCAAAGTCATCCCACACACTATTTTCAAATGGTGTATCACTGTCTTCCATATAGTGGGATAGTACTTTACCAATACCAAATTTTACTTTTACTTTTCTTTTTTCTGTTTTATCGCCCCAATCCACAGAACCAACAAAACTTGATACTGTTAAACAGTCATCACAAATACCTTGTGTGTAAGCTTGCATATCAAAAAGATATGGCTGACCTTCATAGGTCTCCCCACACAATGGTTCAGGATTATGCATCCTTACTTTTGGTGATTTACAATTCGGACAATTAACTGAATGTGACATAATTGATTTGTTTTTATCGATACAAAGATAAATCATTATTCCATAAAAACAAAAAAATGGTGATAATTTCTTACCACCATTTTTACCAATCTCTTCAAGAGTTAATTCAATTGTTTAATGGTTTCTATACAACCATGGCCACATTGTACCACCATTGCCGTAATCACTATACAATGTATCCATATCAACACCCATGGTAATATGGATATGATTGCGTTCAGTTGACCCATATCCTGTTTGAATCATGGAATCATTTTTTATTGTATAATCCCAGGCGGCACCAATATGTGGCATAATGATGTGTTGTGGGTCGAAGATAAACAAACTATGTGGATCAGTTATTGACTGATACCAATACCCCTGAATAAGAGTATATATTGTTGCAGAATCCTGCGAATATGTGGGTTTTATATAATAACCCTTCTTACAACCAAATGCACTCAATACAATGAGAGCAATAATCAATACATGTGCTTTTTTCATTTTATTTATTTTTTAATTTTAATATTATTAACATCAGTACCAAATTTTTCAGCTATTTGTTCCAAAGTTAATTCGATTACCTTTGGTCGTTTATCCATAATATTACCATTTGATGTTTCATAATAAATT
>JGI24890J29729_1001154_pt1 | contig 12701 bp, 23 predicted proteins | sample FreactcultureFD7_FD_29729 | JGI IMG/M metagenome (IMG submission 29729)
CGCCTTAGGCGCTCCTACAACTACTGAAGCTCCTCCTCCTAAAGAAAGTATCACAGATCGTTTATCAAAGGCTTTGGGCATCAATCAAGAAACTTTAGGTCGTTTAGGCTTAGGTCTTGGTCAAGGCGTAATGGGCGCTGTTCAAGCAAGTAAAGCAGCTAAAGAAGCTAAACAAGCTAAAGCGGAAACATCTGCTATTGCTGCTCCTTACCAACAAAAAGGTCAGGAATTGATGCGTCAAGCGCAAGCTGGTGAGTTGACTCCTACTGGTCAACAATCATTACAAGCTGCTCAAGCTAAATTAGCGCAAGGTGTTGAACAACGTGGTGGTGTTGGCGCTGCTCAAATGGCTACGCAAGTAGAGTCATTTAGACAGCAGTTATTGCAACAACAATACGATCTTGGCTTGCAAGTATCTGGTATTGGCGATCAAATTCAACTTGGCGCAATTAAAACAGGGATGGAAGCTGATCGTTATGTTAATCAGCTTACCAATACTTACTTTACAAACATTGCTAGAACAGCTTATGGTGGCGTTCCATCTAGCTCTGAGCGCACTATTACTATTAGTTAATAGGAATCATTATGGCAGACGATTATTTTAGTTTTGGAGTGCCTGACGTATCTCAAGCGATACAAGGGGCTACCAACGCCCCGCCTCCTGTTAGTGATCCAGCAAAAATTGGCTCACCAGATTTAAGTGCAATGCCTTCTCCAAATAAACCAGGCTCTCTATATGAGAGTTTTGGCGTTCCTACGCCTCCTAAATTTATTAGACCGCCTGTTGTTAATGCTGAACAGTTTATTCAAAAACAACAAAAAGCATTGTTGCCTGAGAAAACTAAATTAGAAAACTTAGCTAATCAACTAGGCGAGTTTGAAGGTGAAAAAGCAAAGGTAGAAGCTGACACCAAAGTCAAAGCTGCGGAAGGTCGTGTTGCTGCTTCTGAAAAGATGCTTAAAGACATGGAGCTGCCTGAGCTTCGTCAAGCAATTAAAGATACAGCCGATAAGATGACTAAGCCTTTTGTTCCAACGGCAGAAAATGCTAAAGACATTGCTACATTGTTTAGTTTGATTAATGTGGTTGGTTTTGCTTTTGGTGTGTCTGGGAAAGGTCATGCACAGCAAGCAATGTCTGCTATGAATGGTATGCTTGAAGGTCATCAAAAAGGTCGTGATGATCTTTATAAAAAAGAAAAAGACATATTTGAAGAAAATATGAAGCAGCTCAAGACTAAGTATGATGCCTTGATGACAGAGCTTAAAGACTCAATGGAAATGGCTAAAACCAATTACCAAGCGGGTTTGGAAAAGGCTGAATTAGCTGCAACTCAATTAGGTGCTGACTGGATTAAACAAAACATTAAAAAGTTTGGTTTATCTCGTACATACGATATTGCTAAAGAGTCTTACAGCTCAATGGAAAAAATGATCGGTAAAGCCTATGAGCTTGAACAATCATCTATGCTTAAAGCGATTGAAGAAGAAAATACCTATAATCGCTTGATGTGGTCTTACCAAGTCAAGATGATGGAAAACAAAGAGAAGCAAGCACAAAAACTTGCTGGCAAGATTGATCAGGCAATTATTAATGAACTTAAAAATTATTCTGATATTCAGCCTGAGAACTTAGGCTTTATGCCGCCTAAAGCGCAAGAGCAAGTTAAAAACTCATTTCAATCTATTGGCAACATTGAATACATTGCAGACTTTATTGCTAAGAAACCAGACGCAGTAAGCGTACTGGCTAAAGCAATGGCTAATTTAAATATTAATGCGTTTTCATCTTTAGAAGAATATGAAGCGCAAATGTCTAAAGTACCGTTGTCTGAGGATGCGTCATTATTGAATAAGATGCTTACTACTCAAGCGTATCGTGACGTACAAGCAACTGGTCAACGCCCAACTGTTTATTTGGATAGAGTATTTAAAGGTCTATATAATCAAGGTGTTACACCTCCTACATTGCTTGGAATTTTAAAACAACGACAACGTGAAGCAAATGATATTCTTGGCGGCTATCAATTGAATATGGAAAATAGCGCTGCATTGCCAGAAATGAAGCTGTACAACAATGATCCGCGTGACTTCTTAGCACAATACGGTCCTCGCCCTAATGGTGTAAGAGAAGAAGCAAAATTCATTGGCTGGACTAATGAGCCAGAGCCAAGACCAATTTATCAAAATCCAGACGGTAAAAAATTAGTACCAGCAAAGCCTAAGGAGAGAAATTAATGTCTGCTACAGAAGAATACAAAGGCGATGTAGTCAGCTCTGCTCAAGCATTTAAAAGTAAGCCAGCGGGGGAATGGGGCGCTGAAACCTATAGCGGTCAAGATGGACAAATTAGTCAAAAGTTTCCGTTAGGTAAAAGAACGGAAGAAGATTTGTCACGCCCAAGTGCACCTAAATCAGAGTTTGAACGACTAAAAGAATTTGGCGCATCTGTTACTACTGGCACTTTGACTGGACTTGCTACGCCTGAAATATTAATGGGTGGGGGTCGTGCAATTGGGATGATTCCTTATCCTGCTGCTAAAGCTGCTGGTGCAGCAATGGAAACCACTGGCAGAATTATGAAAGGTTCTCGCGCAGCTCAAGCTGGTTATGGCGCGTTAGCTGGTGCTGGCTCTGATATTGCAAAACAAACAATGGAATATCGTGGTGCTGGTCCTGTATCTACCACGGTAGCTGAATTTGCCGCTGGGGGTTTTGCGCCTGAAATTGCGCCTATGGTGAACGTAGCTTTCCAAAAAGCTGTGTCAGGAATTACTGGTATTGCCAGTCGAAAAGACATTGGCACTATGATTAATAGTGTTGTTAAAAGTATTGAAGGCGATGTAGGTAAACCACTTACTGCTGAACAAAGAAAATTTATTGAAGGTAAAGTAAATGAAATTCGTTTAGGTAAGCGTAATCTAGCTGAACCAGCCCAGCGCACAATGGAAACAATCCAAGCTGGTACGCAAGCAGATATTCAAGCTGCTGAACGTCAAGCTCAAACGCTACGAGATCAATCTAAGATTGAAGCACTTAAACGTGAACAAGGTTTAAAAGAAACCGAGTCAGAGCGTTTACGCATTGGTAGACCACGTGAGAGCGCTGACATTGGCGAGGAATTAAGAAAGCCTATTACTGAGCGTCAAACACAATTATCAGAAGCAAGACAAAAACAGTTTGATAAAGACAATTCTATTGTACAGAACGAAGTCGCTGGTAAAGAGGCTAAAGGTGCTTTTTTAGAAAATGATCCAGCATCTAAAGCTAAGTACAATGAAATTTTAACTAAGCTCAGAAACAAGCTACTTATTGGTAAACAAGCAATGACGCAAAAGGCTGCGCCTGTTACTGAGTCTGGCGTGTACTCTCAATTAAACCGCGTCTATGACTCACTTAAACGCTTCCGCAAAGAAGTCGGTGTAGATGAATTTGGTAATCCTAACTACAAAGAGTTTCCTGTTTCATTTAACGCGATTGATGATGTAAGACGTAAGCTAGGTGAAGCCGCCTTTGGTAAAGAAGCAGAAGGCTACGAGGCTATTGGTGCTGCTAATGCTAGAGAATTGTACAAAGACCTATCAGAGCTTCAAGGTTTGTATTCAACTGCTAAACGCGATTTGATTGCCAACTACGAGCAAGCATCTCAAGACCTTAATGTCTTTAAAACTAGACCAGGTAAAAAAGCGGTTGAAACCGAGAAATTTGATAAAGAGCGTTTTAAAACTGATCCATCATCATTGCCTAAAACATACTTTAGAACGCGTCAATCTGTGCGCGATCTAGTGGAATTAACAGGCTCACCAGCTAAAGTAGGTGAATTAGCAAGTAGTTATGTGGCTAAAGAAATTGAAGGCAAGTCAGCAACGCAAGTTAAAAACTTCATTCGTGATAATGAATGGTTAAGCGAGTTTCCTGATTTGCGCTACAAACTATCTTCTTATCAAGCTAATTTAGCTAAAGCAGAAGGCTTGCCGATTGCTGAGGATGTGTTAAAAAAGGCTGAGGCAGAAGCGAATAAGATCACTACAGAAGCACAAAAACGTGTAGATGACATTATGTCTAGCAAAAACCCTGTTGCACGCGTAGAAGACTTTATTAAGAGTGAGAAGTCTATTGCCTTGCAAACTACGGTTGCGCCTTATTTGATTAGATCACCACAAGGCAGAGAAGTGTTTACACAAGCGGTGCGTAATGTGTTGGCTGATCAATCACCTAATACAATGGCAAAAGTTTTTTCAGATAGAATTAGACCAGCATTAGAAGCATCTAACATTGTGCCTCAAGCTGAGATTGATCGTTTAGCTGGCTTGGTTGAACAAATTGATAGGTCATATCAAGGCACTGAAAAGGCAAGCCGTATTGTTAAGATTGTTAATCAAGCAATTCAAGGTACATTAGCTGCAAACACTACTGGTGCGACTGCGCCTGTGTATGGCGGTATTGCAGGTTTCTTTAATCCATTTAAGAATCTAAGATGAGTAAAAAATCAAAGGGGTTAAATCCTGAGCTAGAGGATGCAATTGAAAAACTGCTCAAGGAAGTAATGGTTGATCCAATGGCATCACTTACAGACAAATGTAAGATATTGGATAGAGCAATTAACATTGAAAAGCTCAAACAGAAGATTAGTGACGATGAATGGGGCGCTGGCTTCATTGACACTAGTCAGGAAGATAGTTAAGCTACTGTTGCAAGTAAACAATTTAGGGGATAAAAATGGATTTTATTGCAATAGTGCGTTTAGCGCTAAGTATTCTTACTGAGCGTTTAATGGTGTTTATAGCATTAAGTATGGTGTTTGCTCTAGCTTGCTGGACTATGTATTTGCCAGGGACAACTAGATTGGAAACGACAGCGCTGTTTGCTTTATTTAGTTTAGTTTTGTTACGAAAGAGAGTGCAAAATGAAAGAGAAACAAAGACCGAATTATCTCAATCAGCAGGTAGCTAAGTCTGTACGCCCACAGTTACCTCGTGATGGTTCAGCTGGCGGTGTAAATCATCATATCAATGGGGGCTTGCCTCCAGGCGGCTTTACAGCTGTATGGAACTTTGACGGCAATAGAAACACAAAAGACTCGTCTACGACTAAGCCAGAAAAGAATAGGATTATTTAATCATGGCTAATAACATTGCTTTTCAGCCAATGGGGAAAACAGTAAAAGTGGCGGTATCTGGCGCTGCTAATACACAATCTGCTGTATTTACGATTACTGCTGATAGTCCTGTTAATCAATATTACATTTCTAATGCAGATACTAATGCTGCTGTATATGTATGGATAAGCGCTACTAGCTCGTTTAATGTGGCTTTACCAGACGTTGCTCCAAGTTATGTAATTTCATTGCCGCCTTATGCGTACAAAGTAATTACAGGACCGCAAGTAAGCTCGTCAGGAAATGTATATGCTAGAGTTATTGGTGACGCTGCTAATGCAAGTGTATATGTGACTCCTGGTGAAGGTTTGTAATGAATCTGCTATCTATCATTTTGCCATCTGTAGTCCCCGCCTTAACTGACGGGGTTCGTGGATTATTTGCTAAATTTACTGGCGGTGCTGGTGGTAATCCTCAGAACGTGGCAGAGCGCATCCAATTGATGCAAGCTGAAACAGATCGTCTAAAAGCCTTAGCACAGATTGATACGCCAGCTGGTGAGCCTAGCTTATGGGTGACTAATTTACGTGGCGCGTTTAGATACATTGCAATTATTGTTATCTGGCTAGGAACGCTAATTGCTGTGTTCACACCGACTGTAGATACAAACATTACAGCTGCGTTGTTAGATATGTCAGGTGCTTGTATGAGCTTTGTTATTGGTGAACGTATGTATTTAGGCTTAAGAAAATGAATTTGAGTCAACACTTTACTCTTGAGGAATTAACCGTATCTCAAGAGGCTGCACGAAATAGAATTAACAATGAACCAGGTGTTCAAACGATTGAGAACTTAAAATTCTTAGCTGCTCAACTAGAGGATGTACGAAATGTTTTGGGAGATCATCCTATCATTGTTAGTAGCGGTTATCGTTGTGCCGCTCTTAATGCTTTGGTGGGTAGTAAACCGACCTCTGCGCACATTAAGGGTTTGGCGGCAGACTTTACTTGCCCGTCTTTTGGTAGCGTACACGATGTTATTAACGCGATTATTGGTAGTGATATTCAGTACGACCAAATCATTTACGAGTTTGATCAGTGGTGTCATATTGGCTTTGCGGAACAAGGTAAAACGCCTCGCCTCCAGAAGCTAACAATTGACAGATCAGGAACTAGACCTTACACAGGAGAGTAATCATGGCAGAATCATACGCAGACAAAGCCGCCCGTCAAGGTGGCGAGAATGAAGCAATGGGATCAAAAGAAGCCCAGCGAATCCTTCGTAACATGGATAAGAAAGCTACAAAGCGTTCTACAAAACGTAAAGCTAAACGCTAATGGCTAAAAAAAACGTCAGGCTATCAGTCGGGCGTGGCGAGAAGTTACCTGCATCACGCGGAGCTGGCTTAACCGCTAAAGGTAGAGCAAAGCATAACCGCGCAACAGGTAGCAAGTTAAAAGCGCCTACGAAAGACAAAAGCAATCCTCGTCATAAATCTTTCTGTGCTAGAAGTAAAAGCTGGAAAGGTACGCGAGGTAAAGCTGCTCGTAGACGCTGGGGTTGTCGCTAGTTTTTCCACTTCACTACATTGCTTTGCGCTTGCTCAAGCGTAATTTTGCCTTTGCATACATCGCGGTGTAGTGACGTTTCAACAACGTCTTTCTTTCTAGCTTCGGCTAATACTTGCATCCAAAGATTATTTGGATCACGCGGTGCGCCTCCTAATTCAATTGGTATGTAATGATCTAGCTCATACTCTGCTGGCTTGTGACCTGGTGGTGTCCATTCAATCTTGAGCTTGTCTGTGTAGCTTACTGGCGGTCTAACAGTCTTAGTATAGCCGTCTACACATATTTGATCTTTAGTGACATTAGCTGTCACACCTACAGGTGGCTTAGTGTGATCTGTGTCAGCATAAGCCATGTTTGATAACAACAATAGAACCAATAGTTTTTTCATCATATCTCCTAAGCGCTAGGCGTTAGTCTACCTTCAAATGAATAATAGCCGTTGTGAGTTAATTGCGCCCACGGAGCGGCATATACTTTTCCACCAATCTTGCGCCAGATATAGCAGAAGTGATAATCCTCTGAGAGTAATCTCTCTGTTTCTGGCTCAATGCTAGTCGCAAAGAACTCTTTAATTTCTTCTTGACCTGACATGGTATTGCCTAAGTCACGGACATCATTCTTATACGTTGGAACGTGATCGCCTAACTTCTCAAATACTTCACGTTTAATCAGTAAGAAGCCTGTTCCAGCGTTATAAATTTCACATGGCTCATGCACTGGCACTGTGACCTCACCAGCATAGCCTACAAGGTTGACCACAAATGAACCTGTGTAATACTTGAGTGACTCTTTAGGTACGCCAGCATCCATAGCTTTCTTAACACCATCCCAGTTAATTTCTTTCTTAGGATAAATTCCACCAATCATGTCTACATCAGCTTCAATCATCTTAACGACATCATGCGGATTAAACCCAATGTCAGAGTCAATAAAGAATAGATGCGTAGCGTCAGACTTTAAGAAAGCGTTAGACAATGCGTTACGTGCGCGAGTAATCAAGCTCTCGTTAAACATAAAGCTAAAAGCAGAGTCAATTCCCTTTTGTTGAAAAAGCGCTTGTAGCTGCAAGATTGACTGCGTATAGAAGCCAAANCATTGACCACCATACATAGGCGTTGCTACAAAAATTTTTGGCTTTTTCNCTTCTGTAATTGAAACGTCTGTTAATTCTAAGTTGTCCATTGTTTATCCTCTAGTTAAAAGTGCCAGCTATCTGAGAAGTATGCTGGCGATACCACCTAACTATCTACCATCGGTAGATTCACGCTCAGACTCATGGAGGGTTCGTACTTTTCCACAAAGACAGTGCAGCCCCCGCCCTTCTTTAAATGTCCCCGTTGGATAAGGAGCTGCTGAACCTGTCCGTCATCATCATAGATAATGCCCTGCAAGCTATCTAAAACCGCTTTAGAGCAATTATCTACATCCATTAGTATCTTAGACCTCGGATGCAAAATAATCGTTACTTTTACGTCTAAGCCACCAAAGTAGTGAGCATCAATCTTGGCGCAATATTCAGTCACAAATTCTTTAAACTCTTTACCTCGTTTAGAGATAAAACGTCTGTGACCAGAAGCTATCCAATAGTTGTTTACACTAGGCGGATAAGGTAAGTGTAGCGTTATCTGCATCTTAAATCCTTTGGCTCGCCTGACAGGAGTCGAACCTGTGACCTCTTGCTTCGTAGGCAAGCGTTCTATCCAGCTGAACTACAGGCGAATTAAACATTAAAACGTGATTATCCATTTAAAGCCTCTCCATGCTCTTTGTGCCAAGCTCTGTGACATTTAGAGCATAGCCATCTAACTTCCAAAGGCTTTGAATAATCGTCATGGTGTCCATGTGTCCTTACTCCAGTTTCTCCGCAAGCTGTACACATACTTAATTTAATAATTTTGCCGTCACGAATAGCATTATTCACCATTTGAATAGCAGCTCTCTTAATTAAATTCTTTGATGCCCATCTTGCTTTGGCTTGTCTTGCTACTTCTTTGCCAGCTTCTGTTTGAGAAAACCTTAATCTACCTTCAACCCTATTAGGATTGTTAGCGCGTTGTTTATCGTATTCTCTGTAATAATCAATGTTCTTATCACGATTTTCTCGAACATCTTTTCTATTACATTCTTTGCATTTATTGAGATGCCCATCTGCCATAGCCTTATGTTTATAAAACTCTGACAGGGGCTTCTCAACATTACACTTAAAACAAATCTTTGAACCGCACATAACATAACTCCGTGTAAAAAGTTATGTTCATTATAGTACGGTTCTAATTAAAAGGTAAATCCTCGTCATCCTTAGGGGTGACATCCTTAGGATAATCCTTCTCGTCTTTACCTTTATAAGTGTCGACTGCAAGGCTAACTAGATTGCCTCTTGGGGTTTCCTTCATCCAGCCTGAGAGTTTAACTACAGTGCCGTCTAATAACATTAACTCGCCACGCAAGTCAGGATGTCCTGGCTTAACTTTAAACGTGTTAGTGTATAAAACACCTCTACCTGGATTTTGTTTGCTTTCAGCCATTATTCGCCCCTTCTAATTTGAACAGTTTTTTGAGTGTAAATCGTTTTTTCTACCGCTGGCAATTGCCTGATCATCGCATTGTTAGCTTCTGACAGTGCAAAATACTTTTCTTCCTTGCCTTCTTTATCTAGCTTAGGATTGTTATAAATCTTACCAACCAATTCTACAAAGCCTTCTACCCATTCCTCATAGGTGTGGTAAGCCCTGTAAGCCTCCTCTTGGTTCGGCAAGCGTAATTCATACTGCCCAGCCGTGAAATCAATCGTATCTACATTATCGCTAGGCATCTCAACAATAGCTTCTAGTGCTGGCTTTGCTGGTGTAATGTCTTTGATTGGAGCTGGATCAAATCCTTCGACTTCATCTGGTGTGTAGAAGCCCGTAACAGAGCCAGGGAATACTGATCTAATGCCTTCACTAATACAGCGTGAGCGGAGCATAGCTCTTGGGAACTTAATCCAGCCGCTTCCAGGCTTGACAAGCCCAATATCTGTAGCTTGTTTAATTGTCCACGTAACCGCAAGCTCTCCTCCATTAGGATGTGTAAATAAGCCTGTGACTTTTTCATCTGTGTATTCTTTCCATACTACTTTACCGCCAGCGTTTTGAAAGCGTGCAAGCATCGCATCTGCTTTAAGTGCTGGTCTACCTTGAATAATGTGAAAATCGCGTGCAGCTGTAGCTGGATGCAATCCCTCTGCTTGCGCGACAGCCATCAATGCTAACACGCTAGACTTGTCTTTCATACCAAATAGACCAGACTTAGCGATAGCGTCTGCCATCTGATCCATCTCTTGAAACGGAATAATGTTACTCATTTTCATTCTCCAGTTTAAGTTTCCCAATAAATTGATGCGTTCTAGCATCCATTCCTGTTAATTCATTGAGAGAGCAATAAAAATCAAATTTATCTAATGAACCTTTGTTATACACATACAAATACTGCGGTTCTTTAGGCTGTGGTTTAATGCGGTATTCATAATCATTCCTCCAATTTGGACATATTTCATCAATCCACCCATCCGATTCCCAATAACTTTGAATCTCCGCACCATCAGCCCATGCTTTTATTTCTTTTGCCCATTTATGTGGTTTATTCAAAATACCACCCCCTAACATCACATTTGTCTTTTATAAACATAAATCTTATATTGCGAATTACTTTGTGCCATTTATGTGGTTTCATTTGACTAAGAACCTCCGCGCCCCTGGCATCTCCATTACGAACTGATCGTAGATGTCAGGCATAGCAGACTTAAATAAATCGGAATTAAAGCGTTTAGAAGCCTTGCTAGACTTCCATGTGATTAAAGTAGAACCGTCTACGCTTTGAATTTCGCCTCTGTCCCCCATAAAATTACGTATTTGTAGCTCTAGGGTTTCGCCTACTGCTTCCATATCCTTAATACGGGTGCGAACGTCTTTAAGATGTGCAACCATCGCTTCAATCTGAGCTGTTGCGAGAATTGTTTGATCAGTGCTAGTCGGAAACACTAACTTAGTCGCTTCTATGCTGCCAGCCTCAGGCACAGTGTTTAATGTCACGTGCGCCCAGAGCTTCGCCATCTCTTTAATAAAGTCCGTCTTTTCCTCAGGCGTAAAAGTGAACTCAAAAGATTGAAACTCTTGACCACCGAACAATACAGCGAGGATTACTTTATCAACATTATGAACAGTTGCCTCATGTAAACACTGATAATAGTCAGCAAGAGGAACGCGGTTATTATCAGCATCAAACTTATTGCGAGTCGCTGCATTGTAGTTTTTAGCTTCAATAAGAATATTGCCGTCAGTAGTAATAAAGTCAAAGTGAGAGCGTAACCACGGCTCAGTCCCGTGAGAAAGTGAATAGTCAGCATCTTTAATCTCCAATCCTAGTTTGCTGGTGACAAGTTGACCAATGACAGGCTGCATCACGTGTCCCATCTGTACTGCTTCAATGTGGGATAGATCATCGAGGGGCTTCTTGCCTTGCTTCTCTAAGATTGCTTCCACTGCTTTACCATTGATTGCTTTGCGGGTGTCGGTAGCCCACCATGCCTGATTGCGTATCTCAGGCGCAAAGTCTGCTCTATCGTTTGCCATAATTAAATCTCCTAGTTAGGTTAATAAGTTTTTACTTCTACAAAACCACGCGCGTCATACGCACGCTGTGTCCCATCGTTATAGACTACACGGATATAGCCTTCATACAAACGCCAGCAACCTTCTATCATTGTGCCGTCTGTAGACCTGCTAAACATATAAAACAAATTAGGATAGCCTTGACATACTGAGTCGGTGATTACGATCTTACCGCCAGCATTGTTAGGTGTTTCCCAGCTCTTAGCACTAGCGCAAAGGGGTAGAAGTAAAATAACCCAGATAAGATTTTTCATGGCTCTCCTCCTTTTTCTCTACAGGCTGTGCGAGTAAGTATTTATCGCCTAGCAATTCAATTGCAGCTTGCCGTTTCTTTTCGTAAGCACGTTGCTGTTTAGTGTCTGGTGTGTAATTCATGCCATAAAGTGATGTAATGATCATGTTATTCTCCCTCATAAGTATAAAGAGCCACGCGGATTTCCTCGCCTAGTCGGTTATGAACTGTTAAAAGTGAAGTTTTAATATTCTCGCCTAGCTCTCGTAATTCATTCACACGAGAAGCCAAACGATAGATGCCGAGTATTTCCCATGCACGCAAGGGATCAATGCTCTTATGGACTTTTAAATAGGAAAGTAAGCGTTCGTTTTGACTGTCACTCATGTTGGCTCTCCCGCGTATAAAGGTATCTCCATAATGCCATCAGGAATAGATTGCCATTGCTTCCACTCAAGATAGCCGCTGCCATCCTCTCGGACATAAGCCCATGCGTAAATGCTAGGTTGCTGGGGGTCTAGTGCATTGATCAGGTTTGATAGGCGGATCATCGCCTCACTTTTCATTTTACTCATGGTTCGCCCCGTCATCTGTCATCTGTTTAGATGTAAAAAATACACCACGTTGACCGCAGAACTTTTCATATTCACGGCAGACATAGGCTGGCATAAAGTATTCCTCGCCTGTGACTAGATTTAATTCTTTATTCTTTGAACAATAGACTATAGGGGTGTTTAAGATAGCGTGATCACAATGCACGCAAAAGCGATCTTGACTCATAATAATTACTCCAATAAATAGTTAGGTAAGGTGTGGCTAGTAACACAGTCTGTCGAGGACAATTTCTGTTATTCGTTAGTAAAAGAAAAATATGCGTTCACCACAAAACGGACATTACACGATTATTTTAGTTAGTGCAAACATTATTTGAATTAGTTAAATTGCATTAAATCTATCCTGTGGATAACCTGTGGATAACCTGTGGATAACTTTTTTTACCCCTGTGGATAACTTTAGTTAGGCGTATATATAATCTTATATATATGTAATAACTATTTATAGTTATTAATATATGGATATGTATAATAGTTTTATAAGTCTTATATCGCTATAAACTACTTTTTTAAAGAAATAGATAATATATAAATAAT
>JGI24890J29729_1001157_pt1 | contig 12675 bp, 10 predicted proteins | sample FreactcultureFD7_FD_29729 | JGI IMG/M metagenome (IMG submission 29729)
CGCATTTCCATTACGCTTGTTCCTAATTGAAGTCCAGGCACAGCCATGTTTAACCCTTTTTCTGCCGCAAAACCAACGCCAGCACGCGCTTTTTCAGCCAATGCACCAACCAACGTATTTGAGTTATTTACAAACGCGCCTCGAGGTTGAGCCTGAGTGTACCTAGCAACATTGCCCAAGGTTTTTAGTTGAGAAGCAGCTTCTGGGTTAAAAATTTCTNGCAAATTGTTAACNTCATCCAATTGCTTTAGTGCCTTGTTGTATTGCGCTTGGCTAAAGTTTCCAGTTTCATCAACAATGCCGGCCTTGTCTTTTAGCCAATTAACAGTTCCAGCCGCCATGTGCTGGTGAGCAACTGAATCACGACCCAAATGGTCAACCATTGTCTGAATGTTTTTGTTAACACCATTGACCACAAACTTATCAATAAATTTATCAGCGGGAACAGTGTCATCCACAGCAGCTTTATATGCGGGGTCTTTTTTCAGCATATCAAATCTGTCTTTTGCAAGCGATCTTGCATTGTCTGCAAGAGGCTTAAGACTTTTTGCTGCATTACCCTGCAATGGCAAGTCTTCCAAAGCCTGACGAACAATCCCTGATGCGGCAGCAGCATTTCCGTCACCAGTTCTTTCGGCTTTACGAATTTCTGCGGCAAGGTTGGTTCGCATTGCCTCAAACTGCTCAAACGTCATTGGTTCGCCTGATTTAAAACGATCAAGTTGAGACTTAATAGATGATGGCAAAAATTCTGTTTTGAGTTTTTTACCTAGCATTTTTGTTGCGTTGTTTGCTAGTTGAACTCCATCAACAGGAAACTGACCACCATTTGCATCTTCCAATGCTTTGTAGGCGGCACTAATGCTAGATGTTTTTGCGTCATCAATAGATTTATAGGCATCAATGACTGCTTGCGAATTTTCTATCTTTTTTGTTCCATAAGCATTAGGCGCAGCGTTATCACGGATTGCATTGATGTTTTCAAGCAGTTGACCATTTTGAGAATTCAACCGTTGTGCAATCTCAGGGTCTTTGCCCCTACGGTTCATTTCGTTTGATAACTTAACCACATCGCCGGTGGCTTGGCCTTCAGTAAGGCGAATAGGAACAGGCAACGAATCAGCCTCAATATGGCGTTGAAATGTTGAAAGATGCGTTTCTTCAACAGGAATATCTTTCAAAGCATTTTGCAGTTCTGGCGTTGCCGCAGATAGGGCTTGTTTTATTGTTGTTGCGTCAGGTGTTGCCATAGCACCAGCGGAAGCTGTTAGCGCCCCTGCAACCGCTTTAGGGGCTACCAGTTCCGCTTTTGGTTGTGGCTGTAATCCTGCTTTCTCAGCTTCAAATGTGGTTTGCTTTGTTGTTACTTGAGCAGGTGTCATTTCACCTTTGCGTAGATAAGCAGGAATTTCGTATTGGGCTTGAGTGCCAACACCTGGTGCAGCAGGCGCAGGCATTGCACCTTCAATTGGAGCCGCATTTTTTGATAGTTCACCAGTTTCCGCAATAGCACTTTTTACAGCCGCAATTGGTTTTTTTATGAATGGTGTTGCTGCTGATGCCAAATTAACAATGTCGCCTAATTTTTGTGGCTCCATGTTCAATTGTTTGGCAACAGGCTCAATGCCATAAGTGTTTATCAACTGACCAAGGACAACAGGCAGTGATTTTTCATAGGCAGGCTTACCTTCTTGCCCCAAAATCTTGCCAACAGGTACGCTAGGAATTTGTGAAGCCAATTCTTGACCAGCTTCTTTTTGACCAATTGCTTCTGCNCCTAATCGAGTTGCTGATTGAGCCAATGAAGTAGGAACATTTGCTATGGCGTTAACAATGCCAGCAGCAGCACCTTTCATGCCTTCACGGGTCTGGAAATATTTATTTATTAAGCCACCAACAACGCCAGGNTGACCGGCTTGAGGCGCTTGCTCTGGTGCTTGCGGTTGATACCTTGGCACATAAGCGCCCATCGTGCCAGCCGCTGTTCCCGTGGTCGCAGGCGGTTGCTCTGTTGGTTCTGTACTTTCCCAAATGCTTGCTAGATTGCTTGATTTTGTGGGCGTTGCAACTGGTGCAGATGCTGGTGCGGTTGCAGGTACATTTTGATATTGAGCCAATGCTTTTTTTGCTTCTAACAAATCATTTGTGGCTCTTGTATGAGTTGGTGAACCAGGAATCAAATCAGGTAATTGTGTTTCTACTTGCTTAACATATGAAGCAAGATCATTAACACCAAACATTTGTTCTTTGGTCGGTTCGCCTTTTGATAAAGTTTTAGGCGTAGTTTTAGGCGCAGCCGATGTAGCCGGTGCAGTGGATTCCCAAAGATCAGCTAATGAGGCCATTATTTAAGCATCCCAAGTTGACGGGCCATTTTGATTTGTGCGCTGAATTGCGCTTGCGCGTCTGGAGTCATTGAAGCGCGTAATTTTTTAACTTCTTCAGGTGTGCTTTCTTGAAAAAGCAACGGGTTAGATGCTTGCGTTACTTCTTGAAGTTTGGCGTAATAGTTATCTGGATTATTAACCAAAGGTGCTAAAACTTTATGCTGCGCTTGCACTAATCGCCGTTGACCAATCAATTGATTAGATGCGCTTTGAATGGCATCTAAGTTCATTTTGGAATTTGGATTTGCAGCACCGGCAAGAGTCATCGCTAAGTCGGTATTTCCTCCAGCTAATTGCAGCATAGCGGCATTTTTTGCCAACAAATCAGTAGATGTTTTTTCCGCTTCATAAGCAGGAATACCAATTGCATTTGCAATACCAGCGGCAAGTGATTTTCTTGCACCGCCAACGCCTGTAAAGGCTTCGTTTGCATATTTTTTAATATTTTGCAATATTGCAATATCAGGTTCTGCTCTTTGATTTGCGTTTCTTAATTCATTGTAATGACTTGTTACCGTGCCTGTTACGTTAGTCAAGCCTGTTTCTGCTCCTGGGCCAAGACCAGTGACCAATGGCCTATTTCCGATTGGTTGTGAACCAATTTTGTATTTAGTGCCTACTGGCAAATTCGTACCATCGCCTGGTGTAGCAACGGCCTCTGTCCCTGGTGGAAGTTCTTGCGTGTACGCAGTTCCAGGTAAAACTTGACCTTGTGGATATTGACCAAATTCTGAGGTGCTTATAGTTCCCCCGCGAGCGCCAGTAGTAACACCAACACCAGTAGGTTGAACAGTAGTTGCCCGAGCACCTGCATCCATAGTAGACAACAATTTTTCTTTCAAAAACTGTCTAAGTCCTGCTGGATTTTTTGTTTGATCTAAATATGGTTGAATTAGCTGATCTGCTTTATCTGTTGGGATGCCTAATGCAGTTGCTTGCTCAACACCATAATTTTTAATAATTTTTGCAAGTTCATCTGAATTAACAGCAGTTGGATTTCGTTCTGCTGCAATAACCAATGGATTGTTTATAAGCGGCGTTAGACGATTTGCTACAGCAACGGTTGTTTTATTTGCAAAATCTAATGCAGATGATTTTTCGCCAGTTTCAGCAGTTCCTGCTTCAGCTTTTGCTTTTCGCACAGCCAAGGGATTAGTTTGTTGTGCTTGCTCAATTGCCATCTGTTTGGCTTGCAACTCCAAAGGATTGACTTGCGCGGCTTGCTGATAGGCTTGTGCGGCTCGAGCAGTGTTCACCATGTCCCCAAGGGACATTTGCGGTGGTGGCGTAATTTGCGGTAGGGTTGGAATTGAAAAGTCTGCCATATACAACCTTTAGCCAGGATACCAAGAACCAAATTGATAATCAGATGGGCTTTGTGCGCCAGGTGCTAATGAAGTAGGTGGGTTAAGGTTTACCCCTCCCGTTGATTGTGGACGCATCAAAGAATACAAACTTGCTGCATTACCAAATCCTTGTAGACCAGCGGCGTTTGCATTAGCTACACCAATCTGACCAGCACCAAGCGCGCTTGCACCACCAATGCCAAGCTGTCCAATGTTTGCGACAGTGTTTTGGCCCAATGCTTGTGTTTGACCTTGTGCGGTTTGACCTATGCCAGCGATGCCTGCAAGAGTGTTATAAATGCCGGTGCGTTGTGACAAATACTGAGGCAATCCAACATTGGTAGCGTAATCAATAGCAAACTTTTGCCGTGCAGTGTCTACATTAGAACCACCGCCGCTTACATTTGCAGCTTGACCGGCTGCACCCACGCCTTGATTAAGGCCAAAGGTAAAGCCTGGCATTGAACTCAAGTCTTGTGCTGTAACTTGCTTGGTCAGATATGGCAGCATATCTTGAATCTTTGTCAGAGCGCCATAACCAGCTTCACGATACGGCTTTTGTTGTTCATTTTGAATATTGAACATCTGCATTTGCTGGTCAGCGGCTCGTTGAGCCGCATCCGATTGCATCTGCGCTGCATTTTGTGCTGCACTAGCTTGTTTTTGCGAACCTAAGTAATTTAATGCAGCACCACCTAAAAGCGCAGCACCAGTTCCACCAATACTGCTAATTGCTGATGCAATCCAAGTCATGCTAGTTCTCCAATCATTTCGTTTACCGTTACTTTTAACTTGTTTGTAGAGTCAAAAAGTGCGGTCAGGTCTGGTTCAATCAATTCAGCCTCAATTTCGTCAAGGTCGGTTAGATCAGTTCTGTGGATCGTAATGCCGATGGCATCAGTCACAGCCAGAGTTACCCGTTTTGTGCCAGGCTGACTTTCCACAATGTCGCCTGCCTGTAGGCGCTTCATGCCGCCTTCCGTCCATGCGATTATCTCCCCTTTTGCACATAAAAAAAAGTGAGGTTTCTTATGAACTTTTCCCACAATGAGCGTTCCAGCGGGTCTAAAGACCTTTCGCATATACATTCCAGGACTGAACTGATGTTCCGTGACCAGTTCAGCTTGCGGCATAACCGACATTTCGGCCTGCAATCGTTCTATCTGCTCACGGTCTACATGGGTTGGAAGTTCTAAATCATTCATTTTTTATTGCATAACTTAACGCTTTGTTTTTTAAACTTTTATAGCAAATCAATATATTCCAGAAAGAGAAGTGGCGGGAGTTAGCAACGGGCCAGCGTATTCCATTTCAATAACCGTTTGTTCACCAGAGGTAGCTTGAGAATTAGTAAATGTCCCAATAATGTTTGTTGTGGTTGTAGTGGAATAAGCAAAAGACGCATTTTGAAAATACGAAACAATGTTATTTGAAACAGGGGCTGTATTGAAATTTCTATACGTCACATTGTTATATGAAATAGATCGTCCACTTCCAGACCTATAAGCAGATACGCTAACTAAATGTTGACCATTTGTTCTACTAAATGTAAACAAAGTGTAAGTGTTTACAAACATTTGGTCAAAAACCCAAATTACCTTTAGTGTTGATTTATCATAAGGCATAGAAATATATTTCCTGCCGTTAATAACTGCACCAACTGAATCAACAGGCAACGAGCATTCTAAATCATCTATGTTTATAAATGTTGTGGTTGTTTGCAATGGGTTGCCTGGTCCAACCATTGAAATGCCAGAATCTCTATTGCAGTTTTTATTAACTTGCAAATAGGTGCTATCAGACGCATTAAAATCTATCATGTAAGCATCGGCATCTGCTCCAACAAATTTGCAGTTGTTAAAACAAACCCATTTGCTTGAATATATATCTACTAAACATTTGTTTCCGCGATTGCTATTAGCACCAGCAGACAATATTGTTACATTGTCAATCAAAATTTGACCTGCGCCAGTTGTTGGTTGCTGCATCCCAGAAATTACCAACGGCGGCGTAGTTCCCGAATACTTAATGATTGAGTCACAAAGAACATAGTTTTTTGCGTAGGTTGTATCGCCAGAAGCAGTAAAAGAAACTTTCCCGTTAACAAAAACGCAATTGCTTATTTTTGCACGTTCTGTGCTTTCTTCAACATACAAAGAAATGTATTGGGTTGACCCATCACCTTGTTCAAATCGACATTGATGAAACTCAACGCTTTTTGTTGCGTTGGCGGTGCTAAATCCCCCGTATCCAGAAAATCTGCAATTGGTAAATAGGAGTTGATCGCCATTACCAATAAATCCACAAGCAGAAGCAGCCGAAAATTCACAGCCAATAACTTTGATGTTGCTACCAGCAGAGCCAGACATCATGTAAGTAGCGGATGACCCTACTTGATTGGAAAATTTAATATTTTCAATTGTTGAGTCAAACAAAGGCTGATAGCTAGAAAGAGATGGATCGTGGAATCTTCCTGCGTTGTACCAAAGAGTAGCTACGCCAGTTCTTGGGTCTATGTCTCCATATCCTGGGAAATCATATTCTGCGTGTTCTTTGAACGTAACAACATTTGTGCTTGTGTTGATAGACGCAATGGTAAATAATTGTTTGTGTTGCGGAATCCAGTTGGCTGGCAATTGATTGGCAGGAGTGCTGCCTCGATTGCTGTTAACAGATTCATAGGCCATTAAGTACAAATACTCGCCTACAACCAATCCGCTTGTTGATGCAACTGTGCATGAATTTGCATTTGCAAGTAGGTTGGTTGTTATGACAACAGTAGTCGCATTGCTTTTTGCCGCTGCATCGCCAAGATATACAGTTCTATCTGTACCAGTTCCAATAAATCGGCAGTAACCATGACCCACAAGAGTTACGTTGTAACCAACTAAACGAAGCGCAACGCTAGACAAATAAGTACCTGCGTTACAAATAATTCTATATCCGCTTTTTTCATTTGACAAAATAAGAGCGTTAAGATTATTCATGGCGGCGGTGTTGTCTGTAACGCCATCACCAACAAATCCAAAATCTGACAAACTTATTGTTTCACGCAGTTTGGTTTGCACTGTGGTGGAAACAGAGCCTGTGCTACCTTGCGTGTAACCTATAAGAGATGATCCAGAAGACGCAGACAATGAACTAAAAATAGACGAAAGCGTCGCCTGGTCAGGGCCGTTCAAATTGTCTACTGTCCAAATTTCCACATCTGCGGCGCTTGTTAGTTTTAACTTATACGTTACTGGGTTTAGCCAAACATTGGCTTCTCCACGACTATCCAAAATCACAGGATTAGTGTTGGCTGTGCCGCCAGACGAACTTGTATAAGTTGCCAATGGAGTGGTAGTACCCGCCGCGTAGCTATACAGCTTGCCGCCTGACAATGGCACACCATTAGCGTCAAAAAATTGTAGTTTTGGTGGTGTTGCGATAGATGTGGTCATGTGTTTACCATCCTGCTAGGGTTACATATTTTTGCCCGTCATCGCCGCAATCAGTCAAAAATTCATCTTTTTGATCTGCGGAGTAGTTGCGGCATTTTACGCGCTTAAGTTCTTCATCAACAAGTTCAAGCCACGCAGCTTCAAGTGTATTGGATTGCGTGTCGTGTGTCACAGTAGCAAGATACATTGTCATGCTGTTACCGCCTTAATTACGGAAAAATTGATTACAGGCGCATCTGTTGCTACGCCGCCAGTAGTGTAAAACGTGATATTAAAGCTGCCTGCCGCCACTGCGGTCACTAACAAAACATACAAGTTTGTTCCTGATTTTTGGTTCAAAATTATCGTGTCTGTTGCGGCTACAGTGCTGTTTGTTACTGTAAATGTAGCAGCTACAGCAGACCCTGCTGCTGAAAACATTGTGATTGCGCCATTGGTTTTGTTTAGCGTCACGCCAGTTGTGCGTGAAGTGCCTTGCGTTGTTGTGCCACCAGAACCAGTGCCATATCCTAATCCACCAGAACCTGTAACAAGTGCACTGGTCAGCGCGGTAAGACTTGAAGACCAAGTAGGAGAGGCATTGCCATTACTGCTTAAAACTTGACCAGAAGAACCATACGCCGTGCCAGTTGTACCAAATGACGCGCCACCGCTAGGAGTAATGCGAAAACGTTCCGTGCCTGATGTGGATTCAAAAATTAAATTTCCACCATTCCCTATCAAACGAATATTGCCACCGCCCGATACATTAAACAGCCCAAAATCACTGTTAGATGCGGTGTGATATCCAACATAAGTCCCAAGAAGTGAATCTGCTGGCCTATGAAAATTTACGCGATTGGCTGCGCTTGTTACGCCAACAGCAATGTTTCCAAGAACATCTACTTTTTCGCCTGGGCTAGTTGTTCCAATGCCTATATTTCCACTAGCATCTTTATAAAACTGATTAGTGCCAATCGTAATAACACCCGTGCCACCCGTTAATGTGGTGCTATAAGAAAGACTAGTAAAAGCACCAGAATTAGTAGTGGTTGCCCCAACTGTGCCATTGATGTTGATGGAAGCTGTACCCGTTAAATTAGTAACAGTTCCGCTGGATGGTGTACCCAATGCTCCGCCGTTAACAACAAAAGCGCCAGAAGAACCTGTATTAACTCCAAGAGCCGTAACAACACCTGTTCCTGTAGTGATAGTGCTTGGTGCTACACCAGCCCCTCCGCCAACCATTAAAGCGTTAGCAGTTAAAACAGCAGACGAGTCCCAGGTTGATGCGCTAGAAAAATACACTAAGCCGCCGCTTGTTCCAGCCACAGTCAGCGCTGGCGTAGTGGTTGCCGTTGCTACCGAAATTAACCCACCAGTAAAGCCAACACTAGTTACATAGGCCAAACTAGGAATGTCAGCAGAAACAAGAGCACGAAATGTTGGTGCAGCCGCTGCGCCTGTAGTTGGGCCAGAAAAAACATAATTTGCTGTTTGAGTATTCCAAGCTGCCGTAAGCGTTCCCGAATTTGTAACTGGTGAATTGGTTACAGTGAATTGCGCGGGCATTGCTAAGCCCACCGAAGTAACAGTGCCGCCAGTAGCAGGCGCGGCCCAAGTAGGTGCGCTGCCGGTGGTAGCCGTTAAAACTTGCCCCGTTGTTCCCGCCGCAGTAAAAGCATATGCTGACCCATCTCCATAGGCTACGCCGTATGTTGTAGGAGTAGCCGAACCATTCGTTCCTCCATTAGCGATTGCAAGCGTTCCACCAAGCGTTACCGAGCCTGCGGTAGCTGTGGATGGGGTTAGCCCTGTAGTGCCGCCAGACCAGCTTAGAACGCCTGTATTACTAATCGTTACATCGCCCGTTGAATTAGAAACGGAAATGCCATTTCCTTGAATGTTTGACAAAACTCCTGTATTAGCAACAGTAATAGTGCCCGAGCCATTGGTAACGGAGATGCCTACGCCATATCCTAAAGTGTTAAGGGTATACCCTGTACCATTTCCAATTAGCAACTGACCATTGGTAGGAATAGTAGTTATTCCAGTTCCACCAGAAGTTACAGGCAATCCACCACCTATATTTACACTAATGAATGATGGATTCATTAGCCACATCAACCATTCCAGGCTTGGCCTGCCGGTAGTGGCATCCAAGAACTGACTGTATGGAATATTGATGTTGCTGTTTGGCGTGGTCGCCATCAATTTTCCCCTTTGCTGGCCTTCAATTCCGCTGAGACAATTACCGCTTTTACGGGGTCAGAAATAGCAACTTCAAAAATTCGATCACGCGACCAACCAAGTCGCCGCCATAAAGCGCGGTTTACATAATTACCCATTGCGCCAATGCTTACCCAATGCTCATTAGAGTAAGTGCTGCCACCATCATTAGACCAGCGCAACATGGCTTGAGGAGTTTGTCCCTGTCCTGTGCTTAGTCCAACGCCAGGCTGAAACTGAATCTGGAATGATTCAAAATATTGGCGCTCAAGATCACTTGTTATATGAACCGCACGGCGCAAACGGCAAATGGTTGCTCCATCATCCGTGTAAACCGCATTTTCAACGCTATAAAGTTTGCCGTTTTCGTAATCGCCAACAATATACATTCCATTGAAATATGCACCGCAATTAGAACGATGTCGTTTGTAAACAGCAAGATCAGAATCCCAAGATAACCACTTGTGCCACGACTTTGTAGAGCCATCGTAAACCCACGTTAGCCCGTATTCTCCAACGCTAGGAAAAGTACAAACATACATTTCATGGCCTTCAATTTGATAGGTATAAGCCACCGCATCTGATGTAACTTGGTTTAGCAAAGATTGCTCAACTGCATGAGTTGAAATTCGCGCCCATTGGTATCCGTTCATTTGAAGAATAGTGGCATCGCCTCTTGTGTCTTTTGCTACACAAGCAAACGAACCACCAAAACGTGCAACTGAAAACGCTGCACCAACACCTGACTGACTTGATGTTCCTGGCACTCGCTGAAATGGAAAAGTTGTAACCCCTGAGATCACATTTCCTACATCCGTCCACACTTCGGTGGTTACTTCTCCAAGCAAATAAACTTGGCGGCGGTCAACAATAAGAGTCACTAAAAGATCGGATGACCCATCAGCGGAGCCATAAAGTGCGCCAGTTGATAGACTAGAACTTAGATCAGTACAACCCCAGTTTTGCGTGCCAGGTTGGTTGTAGATGTTGTAGTTGTCCACCACATCAACCACAGATGCACCTTGCCATGGGCCATCTGTACTTGGCAAAGTTGTAAAAGTATTGGTAGCAACTACCCATGTATATCGGTTTGGGCCATCAACAATGTAAGCAGTTAACCCATTTGATGAATCAATGTTGTCAGAAATTGAAACTTGCCCCGTGTTAGTGGTCAATGTGCCAATCTGAGTCGCAACCATTGATGTGTTTACTTGGTAAACATATTGTCCAGCCACAGCAATAAGGATTTGTTCTCCTGACATCGTATGCAAACCGCGAACTTCAGCCGAAGTTAACTGCGTCTGCAAAAGAAGTCCTGGCGTTGGGTAAAGCGCAACAATCCCACGGTCACCAGGCTGTTTAGTAGGATCAATTTCCGCAAAGAAATTTATGCACTCTTGCCCATCTTGATAAATAGACGGTGTGGTGTAGGATGTTCCGACAAAGCCAAAATCAGGCATTTTTTACCCTTTAACGGAAACCGCCATCCATGATAAAGCCAGCGTCTTTTGCTTTGCCCATCAAAAGCGAATCGGGGTAACGCGCCACTTGTGGAGGCCGCATATTTGTGCGCTTAACCGTAGCCTTAGCTTGTGCAGCATAACCTGTAATCATGGCAATCTGCACCTGACTAGATTTTCCATACATCGGCATTAAACGCTCGGCAAGACACCACCGCAGCGCATTGTTATAACCTTGAGGCAAGGTAATCGTGTCGGTCAGCGTTTGGAATTGTCTAAAAATGGTCTGCGTGAACAAATGCAACTGACCTTGCGCTGGATTAGGATAACAGTAAATCGTCCCCAAAGTCTCACTAGGCTGGTAGTAAATCATTTTTGCCCACGGGCCATTTAGCTGCTTGATGCCTAAAGACTCGTATTCCTCAAGACTCAAAATAGCCAAAGGGTAATCCAAATATCCACCAGCAACACTTGTGCCGCCCTGCATAGTAGAAACCCGAACAAAGCCTGACTCAATGGTCAATGGACGTTCGTAATAGGCTGTGATTGTGGTGCTAGAAGCTGTTTGCGGAATGCTGACCGTATAAGTACCAGCTTCATTGACATTACCGCCTGCGCCTGTTTTAAAGGCCACGATGGTCGTTCCAGCGGTGATTCCTGTCCCGCTAAGAGTCATTCCCATTGTGATAGCGCCTGCCGTGATTGCAGTCACCGTAAGGGTTGAGCCGCTAATTGAGCCGGTAAAAGACGCACCTACCGAACCACCTGGGCCAAGTGTGTATTGAACAGTATTCTGAACGGTGTTAAAAATGATTTCGGTCTTATAAAAGACCATCATGTTTTCGTTCGACCATTGCGCCACCATGTCATTGAGCATATCGAGCGCATCTTGTGCCTCGTCCGCTGTTGGCACTTCACCGGCGGCTAACGCGCCGATGTCTTTCATGGAACGGCTAATGATGTCAAGCGGCGTTGTCATTTTTTTACTCGTAATACACGGTTGCGCCTACAGTCCCGCCAATCACAACATAAATCCCGTTCGCTACGTTAATTCCATCTTGAAAGTGGTAATTTGTCGCGGCAGTCGGTGTAAATGTTGCCAGCACCGTTGCGCCTGTTCCCGTGTTTTGGGAGTCGTAAACGGCAATGGTAGGCGTGGAGGAGGCGGCAGATACAAAAATGCCTTTGATCTTGCCTGGCGCATTTTTGATGTTTCCAGTAGCGGTTACATACGCATAGTTGGACATGGTGATCCCTTTCTGATTGCCAAATTATATGCTTCAAAAGAAAAAAGGCCACCCCTTTTGAGAGTGGCCCTTTTCATGNTTTCACGCCGTTTAGGGCAGGAAAGTCAGGTCGTAACCGTAGATAAACACATCGGCGGTAGCCGCTGCGCCTTGAACGGTAGTGTTGCGAATGTACAGAGGAGTTCCCGTAACAGCATCGGTAGATGTTGCTGCGGTCACAACCACTTTCGCGGCGGTAGTGTTGCCCGACAAAGCATAAGTCGATTTGACTGCTGTGCCAGTTGCGCCAGGGCCGGTATACACTGCCAAATAAGCAGTGTCCAAGCTGATGGACGCATTGGTCACAATGATGCTTTGAACGCTGACACGGCCTGACACCAAAATTGGTGCAATCGTGTCGGCAACTAGGTTGAGATTAACACCCTGTGCAGAGGCAATCAAGCGCAAAGCCTGATTGGTTGCCAACTGACTAGGATGGTTCGTGGTGGTGGATGCTGCGCCTGGATTAGCCATTATTCATTCTCCTTAAATTAAGCTGCAACACGGCAGGCCAACTCTGGATAGAGAGGAGCCCAGCCATAGAG
>JGI24890J29729_1001158_pt1 | contig 12674 bp, 15 predicted proteins | sample FreactcultureFD7_FD_29729 | JGI IMG/M metagenome (IMG submission 29729)
ATTGTCGATGCTGAAATATAAAGAAAGCGAAAGTTTTGACCGAACCGCTAGCCACATGGCTAATGAGTATGTTGAATACAAAGAACCAATATTGACTGATGCGGAAATCAGCGAAAGTTATTATGAAGTATTTAAAACAGCAATGATAGACATAAAAGCGTTTGAGTTTGCATATTCTTTACTAAGAAAGGCACAAAATAAATGAAACCAAATCAATGTAGTGATTGCGGGGGCTTTTGTAAAAAGTCTGGATGTGAGCGTGAAAACGTAAAACCTACACAAAAGCGCAAGCCGTTGACGGATGATGAGATTTGGAAGTTTTGGTGCTCACGCCCAGAAGTTCCAGAAGGCAAAGACGACAGTATGGAAGCAGAGTTTGTTGCGGCTGTTCGTGAAGTTTTAGCCGCCCATGGAATTAAGGAGTAAGACATGACACCAACCTTTTACAACCATTTGACGCACAGTTACGAAACGCCTGATGGAACAACAGTAGCTGCTGAGATTTGCGATGGGGATAGCCCATCTGATGCTTTTCGAGCCGCCAGTATTCGGGAGCAACAGAGAAACGAAACCGCACACGGCATTAAGGAGTAGAACATAAATGACTTATTCAAGCCGCATCAATGCCCACGATGCTTTGGCCTATTCAAAGTAGGTGACAGGTTTTGGAATGACGGTGGTACTGTGTATCACTGGATATGTTGGGTCAACAAAGCCAAGGAGAAGAATCATTAGTTACCTTTTATTCGTCCAATCCGAATAATCAGTTCTTGATCTTCCTGGCAGTCTTTAGAGCAAAACTGCGAGTTGGGTTTACTAACATCATTGCAGGTTAAACAAAAGCCCGTATATTTAGGTTTTGCTCGTTTTCTAATCTCATTAAGTGCAGATTCTCGGTGCAATTCCTCGGTAAAGTGAGCGTCATCTGCAATATCGTTCATTTTGCTATGTCTGATAAAAACAACGCTGCTTCTGCTTGCCTTCTACTGAGTAACCCTGCCATAACATGACCACCTGCCATATCCCATTTAAGGAACTCGTCTGCTGCGCCCTCATGGTCTCCATCATTTACTTTTTTAAGCAGGGTTGAGTTGTCCAAGTTGCGACATCCGCAATTAAAAGCAAAGTCCACCAATGCGTCAAATTCGCCCTGAGAGACTTCAATTTTTAATTTACTATTAACGTGATCAACTGCCTTTTGAACGTCCTCTAAGAGAAGTTTTTCGGCTTGTTCTTGGGTAATTAAAAGACTAGGGAATACATCTGGGCCTGTGTGACCATAACCAATTGTCCAAGGGTCTTTACCAGTCGCAGGGTCTGGGTAAGCCTCCAACCGACAACCCTCAAATTGTTCAGTTAACTTTAATCCGTCTTTAGAATAGTTCATTTTGTGGGAGTTGAGTTTGCAATCATTTCGTCTTTTTTCTGACTACCTGCTGAACTACCAAAATAAAAAGCAATCACACCAGTCCAGGCGGTGCTCAAAGACCCTAGCATAATCATTAGTTCGTCTGATTTTGTTACCTTATCAGTCATTAAAGCGTACAAGATTCCAAAGAAACCGATGGTAATCCCACAAGCCAAAAATGGAGGTATCCAGCTATGCGTTGCACTTTGCAATTGTCTAGCAGATGCTCGGTCTGCAGTAGCCAGTTGCTCAAAGTCTAAATTAAGTTCTTGCGCCTTGGCTTTAAGTGCTATCTCGGCTTGCTGGACTGCAGCAATCTGATCTGAAGTTAGCTTATTTGACTCAAGCATTGTCTTAGCATCGTCTTGAGACACTCCCAGGACTTTACTAACCGCTTCGTATGCTAGACCACCCAGAGGACCACCAATAGCAGTAAATATCGTAGGTGCAATGCTTTTTAACCAATCCATATAATCCTCTAATTACAGTATTTAGGTAAGTAACCAGTTTCGTGAAAAATCTTTAAACATTCAATTTCTTTGGAATTAATTTCAAACTTTTGTTTAAAACGAATAATTGCAGGGTCTCCATCAAGACTTTTTTTGTAATCCTGGTCAATGTAATACATTAACCCTATGCAAGTGAGTGCAAAGACAAGTATTGCAGCGCATAACACCAGTCTGAACTGAAATACATTTCTGTCCTCTTTCCGTTCTCTGGCCTCCTGTTCATCCTTTTTTTTTGAGCTTTATCAAACTTTTCTTTGTCTGCTAAGAGCTTCGTTCTTTCTTTTTGAAAGTCATTCCAAAGCGCCCCTAGTTCTGGGGGAGATTCGTAGATAAGGGCTTGTCTTAGGTCGTATTCGGCTTGCTGAAGTCTTTTTTTTCGGATAACGTTGTCAAGGGCAATGGCTTGAAGACTTTTGCCTTTAGGCGGATTTTTCTCAATTTCTTTAGCATGAGCAATAGCCTTTTCTTGATGTTCAAAGAAAGAACCCAGACCGTCCGCAATTTCAGTAATCACCCCAAAGGCCTCTTTACCAACCGACTTAGCTTCCTTGTAAAATGCAACACCTGACTTTACCGCACCCAAAGCCATCATTGCTAAAGTAAAAGGGTCTATGATTTTCTCCTACTTATTAACAGAAAAATTATGCCCTGCAAGCCAAAGATAAATCATTCCTACAAATGCAGCAGAAAGCAAACCAGTAAATGTCCATTTGCCAAATGCAGCAAACTGTTCATTAAGCCATTCTTTCAAGGCTTCTTTTACTGCGTCTTTGGTTATATTTGGATCTATGTTTGGCATGATTTACTATATATTTATTTTTCAGAAATAGGTTGAGTAGTGACTATTCTAAGCAAAGTCACTACAACAGATATTGCAATTCCAACATACATTTGATCTGTTGGAGATAAAGGCAACAAGTTTACATAACCTTGCAGAATTGACAATACTGCCAAAAACAAAGCAAATAGGACTGTTCGAGATTTAAGCAGTTGGAGTAACATTTTGAGCCTCTTTGTAAGCAGCAACAACTTCGGGCGTATGCACCGCGGCGCCAATGTCCTTCATGGCTCGGGTGATGATGTCAATCGGCTGTGTCATGGAATGTCCTTATGCTGGCAATTTTGACCAAGGTAAAGCAGGTTCAGCGGCCTTTTGTGCCAAATTGCGTGCAATTTGATTTGCTACTTGTGCTTCACCTTCATCTTTAAGATTTTTGGTAACTGTCGTTGTTATGTTTTGAATTGAATCTTCAATCGTAATAATTTCTGGCGCAAAACACCAATCAAGCACTTGCTGCTCTGTCAATTGCTCGTAAGGAATAAAACTATCCCCCCGAGTAAGTGTACGAACACCAGCTGCTGAAGTTGTTATATTGTTTTCATTATCCTCAGCGGTAACGCGCCAATCAACTCTGACAACAAGATTTTCTTCAGCAACAGTAAGTTTATCAATTGACCATTTATACGATATAGACATTTTGTTTCCTTTAAAGCATACGAATAACAGAAAAATCTACAAGTTTCGTTGAACCAGTTGTTTGTTGAACTTCAATGTTTGGATAGTTAACACGCAAGTCAATTGCCGATCCAACTGCTTTATTTAACATGGTTAAGTCAAAATAACTGTTAAACAAGGTTGCCGTAGCGCTTGTTTGTGCCGATGCGTAATTGTAAATTCTCACAATTAAAATGTATACGCAAGCAACAGATGGTTGGAAAATTGGAACCCAAGTTGCGGTAGCGCAGCTAACTTGACCTAAAGAAGTACTCATTAGTGCGGCGTCAAAACTTCCCGTAACGCTTAAATTTGTTTGTATTCCAACCGCCGCTAAAGAAGCACAATTTGCGATATAGGTATCTTGTATAGTTATATTGAAAACTGCACGAATAGACGGGTTAATCAAAGCGGCGGTGACAAAATTAAGGTCTACGTTTGCATACGCATATTGAGGTATATCCTCAAACCAGCACGTTCTAACAGATACTTGACACAGACCATAACCACCTTTTTCTAGGCTTGATACATTTCCATAAACACCACTTGTGGGATTAGGCCGAACAATTAATCCGTAACAAACTTCGGTGAAAGTACATTCATTCAATGAACCAATTACGTTCCAGCCATCAAAGCCAATTCGTGTGTCTCTAAAATTGCACTGCTCAAAACGTGCCTCGTTTGAAAAACTATGGTCTTGCAAAGTTGATGTGCCATCCGCACCCCACAACCTAACGCAAGCATCATCAAATCCTGTTGGATTGGTTACGCTTCCATTGTGGTACACGCTTGCACCATGAAAAATGGTACGTTTTGCCCCTGAATTAAAACAACGAACACCCCAAACAGCGGCGTAACTAAAATTATTAAAGTAACAATCTTCAAAATAAAAATGTGCGCCCCAATCATTTGCTGTTCGGCATACATAAAAACAAGTTGCTGCACTGTTAGTGGCGGGTGTCACTAAAGAAAAACTTATGCCTTTGACGTTAAACATAAACGATGGGCCCGAACCATTTTCGCCGCTGTTAACAGTAAAAATTTCATTGTTGGCGTTTAAATTAAACACGGTATTTTGGGGGCCATCACCAATTAAAGTCAATGATTTTTGAGACGTAAAAGGGTCAATCAAAAATGTAGTTGTTGATGTATAAGCGTATGTTCCTTTGGGAAAATACACTACGCCGCAGCCAGCAAGAGCCGCAGTTATGGCGGCTTGAATTGCTGTTGTGTCGTTTGTGGTTCCATCACCTTTAGCACCATAATCAAGCACGTTAATACACGCACCAGTAATCATGGAATAGGTTGCTTTAGTTAGAGACATTTTTCAATCCTTATGTACATACGTAGGTAATAGTCAAATCAAGTTCTGCCCCTGACAAATTTGCATTTGTAATTACGGATTGACCAGCGCCAAATATCCAAGCAGATGTGCCGCTGCTATATCCGTATAAGTTTAAAGCAGCAGAGCATGAGACTGAAAAAGAACCTTGCGATGCGCTAGAGTTCAATAATGAAATTCTTGCCTGAGCTGCGTTTGCAGTAACAGGGTAGGTTATACGGCCAATTAACGTAACTTGCGTTCCAATTCGTACATATTTGCAATTTGTCAAAGTAAGAGAAAGTCCTGCCCCACTTGCATCCGTAGGTGTCCATGTTCCTTCCTCATACCAATTCAACAACTGGCTTGTCATTCCCGCTGCGGGGGTGTTTGCGGTGAAGTTGATGCCTTTAGCTGCTGTGCCTTGAACTAAATTTCCTGTGCTTAATGTTGCATTACCCACCAATGTTGGTGTTGTAATTGAAGGGCTTGTGGAAAACACTAGGTTTGTGCTGGTCGTACCTGTTGCGCCTGATGCCGAATAACCTGTAATGTTATTGAATGATGTAATGCTGGCGGTGGATGCGTTTGTGCCGCCATTGGCAATAGGTAAAACACCAGAAACATGGGTTGTAAGACTAATTTTGCCCCAACTTGGAGCAGTTGATACACCGCCTGAGATAAGCGCATTACCTGTGGCTACATCAGGCAGTTTTGCAAGGGTTGTAATGGTGTCGGCATAAAGCAAATCACCAACCGCATAAGATGTTTGACCTGTGCCACCTTTAGTAGCAATAATAGTACCAAGTCCAGATGTTAAGTTTGCAACCGATACTTTAACCGTTGCGCTGCTTTGAACAATTGGTAAAACTTCTGTTCCTACAATTGTGGATGCAGAACTTAATGCTGATATTGTTTTATTAGTCATTTAAAATTGAACTGCAATAACAGAATAAATTGGTGCTGCAGAACTTAAAGTTAAAGTTTGACCGCTTAAAGTGTAGTTTGCTCCTGGAATTTGTGTAACTCCATTTATAGAAACATTCATACTATTTAAACTTACTGGCGTTCCAGTTAAAGAAAAAGTTTTTGTAGATCCATCTGAAGTAAATGTATTAACATTTCCAAATGAACCAGGGGAATCAACTTGTTGATCCCAAATCAAGTTATTATTTACATCAAAAACTTGTTGACGATAAGAACCTTGACCATAAACAATACATTGACCATTAGCATCTAAAACAACTGGGTTAGTATTTAAATTAACCCCTGCTGAATCTTGATATGTATTTTTAAAAGTTGTGGTTGATGGAATGTAATAATAAACTTTCCCTCCCGCTAATGGAGTTCCATTAGACGTAATAAATTGTTGTTTACCATTTGGAAGTATTGTATAAGATGACATATCAATCCTTTTTATTATCTCTGAGATTTAAAATATTAGCCTTTTGAGCGTTCTTTTTCATCTCTTTTTGTGTTTCAGTCGCTGCTTTATTCAAAGCCTTTTCAAGTGAACTTTGCTCAAATGCAGTACCTACTTTTTGACCAACATACGTACCAAATCCAGTACCAATCGGCCCTGCAGCACTTCCAATAAGTCCGCCTGTTGTAGCGCCTATTTTTTCAGCGTTGCTTGCAATCATTCCAAGCCTCTGAATTTGTTGCCCCGATCCTTCGTAACCATGTATCCCAGGCATGAACTGACTGCCAAGGTTCAAAGTGTGAAAAGCCTTAATTTCCTCTGGATCAAATGCGTGTTTAATCTTTTCAGACCTTGCGTTCAAAATTGAATTTACGTCTTGTTGATTCCATACACCAGGTCTTTTAGAACCATTTTCGTAAACTTCTCTTGCAATTGCACCTTTAATCTCAGCTTTTGCTCTTTCAGCATTTTGCCTTACTTCTTCTGGGACTTCAATAGTCCACTTTGGTAAACCAGTTTCCTTTTCAATTGGCCCATTCAAAACACCTTTTGAAATCTTGTCAGCAGTATCAAATATATGTACCCATTCATCCCTAGGAATTTTGTTTAATTTTGCGGGTATTTGTTCAAATGGTGTACCTGTTTGAACTCCATTAGGATCAATTTCGCCAAATATTGATTTAATTCCCTTAGATGAAAATAAAATCTTTTCGGCTTCATGTAATTGATCTGCTTTTTTATAAAGTTCCTGACCTCCTGCGCTTGCAATGTCTTTGTCAATAGCGGTATTTATCTTTTTAATTACTGCAGCATTATCTTTTGTCCAATTTGAATTTAAAGCCTTGCGAACTGCATCCCATCCTTCAATACTATTTGGCGCATATTTATTTCCATATTCATCCTCAAATCCCGTTGTTTTAGCTATATTGATAAATTTTTCAGCACTTGCTGCAACTCCTTCATTCCCTTTTAATCCAAGTCCTGCTTTGAATTGTTCATTGTTTAATAAATTATCAACATGGCTTGTCACAATTGGATTTTGTCCAACTTTTGATTTTGCCTCATCAAATTGTTTTTCCTTTTCATTTTTAATAAAGCCAGTTAATCCTTGTTCACCGACAAAAGCATCATTAATTGCCTGACCTCTTTCGTAATCAGATGTTAATGTTGGGCTTGCTCCAGTATTTTTAATTCTTTGTTGAGCATAGTTAGAAAGAGCGTTTTGTTCATTAGCGATCTGTTCTCTAAGAACTTGTGCTTTTGGAGTTTGATTAGCAGATTTAGCTTCAGTATGCTCATTTCTCAAAGTGTTTTCGTTTCTTGTAATCACTCCAGTCCTGACCGCATCTTTATTACCAAGGATTTCAGTTACAACTTGCGCTATAATNTGTTGTTCTTTAGGTGAAACATCTTTTGAAATGTTAGAAAGTTTCACCATTGGAAACTCGCCACCCTTACCAGTTTCTTGTCCAGTAAACTTAGGATATGGATTGGTTGTGACCTTTGCTGCGCCTGCTGAACCTGGAGCAACTCCTTCGGGTTGAACAATCTCAGTCTTCATTGGAGTTGCAGTAACTTCTTTTAAATCCTGAGCAAACTGTTGCCCTGCTTTTATTGCTGCCCCACCAACTTTACTTGCAGCCTCTGAAACTGGCTTACCTGCAGCCAACATCAAAGAATTAATATAACTTTGAACGTCACCAGTTGGAATGCCTGTCTTTTCAGATATTGCTTTTGCGCCTTCTCCAAGACTTTCACCAACCAAATCCATTAATCGTCTTGATGCTTCACCCTTATAAACTGGGTTTTCAGTCACTCCTAAAGCCTTACCAAATGGTTTTTCTAATGCCGAGGTCACTTGATTGGTAATTGCTTGAGCTTCCTCTGGAGAGCGTAAAACTCTAGCCAATGGGTAAGTTGTCGCACCAGCTACGGCAGGAATAACCCCCCCAACTGTTACGTCTGCAAGAGAAGATAAACCAATGCCCAAATTCTTAAGAGCACTAATTCTGTCTTGATACATCTTCTCCCCTGCGTTCATTTGACGAGGAGCAGGTTGAGTTGTAGGTTGAGCTTTTTGAACAATAGGAGCAGGAGCAACTTCAGGTTGTTTTGTTGGTTCAGAAACATCTTCTAAAAAATTAGAAAAATCTGATTTGGCAGGTTCAGCAACCATTGCAGGTGCAATTTGTGTTTTACCAGACGATTGATAAATGGCTTTTGTACCATTTTCTTGCTGAACAATACCTGCAGATATTTGATGACGAATTAATGGATTACTTAAATCAATCTTTTGATTTGGATCAAGTCCTGTAACTTTTGCAACGTGAGCAATATAAGAGTTTGTGTCGTTTTCGCTTGGGGGCGCCCATTTAGAAATTACATCCGCTAAAGTGCTAACACCTTTTTTACCGTAATTTTTAAGATTATTATCAAGTGCTTGCAACCCTTCCTCTGCACTTTTGTATTGCGCTAACTTTCCTCCAGGCATAAGCGACCCTGGATTATTATTCCTGATTGGCGCAGGAACATTTTTAGATTGAGGTTTTTCTTCCTCAACATCATTCAAGAAATCAGCAAATGTTCCCATATTAGAGACCGCCTGTGTTTACTAATTTTTGTATTACATTGTTTTTGTCTTGGAATTCTTTAAGCAATTCTTTTTTCTTTTCAGGAGACATATCTGGAGTGATTCCAATCAACTCGTCACGTTTCATTTTCTTTTGTTCGGGAGTCATTGTTTTATCTTCGTGATGATTCATCATCTCAAAGAGTTTACTATCTGCGTTATCACCCCAAATCTTTTTAAATGTGTCCATGTTATTTGGACCATAACGCTGAATAAACTTGGTTGCAGCGTCCGTTTGCAAATCAAGGTTTTTCATGTCTGCCTTGGCTCGTCTGCCAATGTTCAAAAGTACATCTGGATCATAAATTTCAGTGCCGTTTGCATGAGCCTGAAGTTGTTGTCCTGCAACCGTATCCATTGAGCCACCTGCAGCCTTTAAATTAGAAATCTGCATATTGGCAATATCTTTGGACAACTGTTGGTATTGTGGATCGGCAGTTGCAACGCTTGCTTTTCTTATTGTTGCATTGAGTGCATTGCTGACTGGATTAGTCCCTGGCACTCTAGGAGTTTCTTCTTTAACCTTTTCAACTTGCTTAAGCATTTCGTCCAAGTTTCTGCGATCAGTAACCAGGTTTTTCTTTCTGTCAATCAATCCGCTAACATACTGCCCGCCTTCAGTAGTCTTTGTGGCCTCATTTGGTAATTGAGCGTAATTAGTACCAGGTTGACGAACTGGGAACATTAATTGTGAAGCAATTTGGTCTTGAGCTGGAGCATTAGGTTGTCCCATTCCCATCTGACCAGGCATACCAGGTTGAGCAGTAACATTAGGGTTGGCAAGTTGCTGAGTATTACCGTATTGGACTGGCTCAAGCGTCTGAGTAATTGGGTTATAGATTGCAGCAGGTTGACCATTTCCACCAGGTTGCAAAGTACCAAACAATGAATTTAATTGATTTGAAGTTGATTGAGTTGCAAAATGCTCAGACTTAATAAAATCGTTGTAAGCCTTTTGATCTTTTACTTTATCTCCAGTCGGAGTCGGAGCCATTCTTAAATGTAAAAGCGCCTCATTTGGAGATAAAACACCTTCAGCAATAAGATTAGACATTTCCTTAATGTGTTCACTAGGAGTAATGTCTTCACCCTTTGCAATCCTGGCAGTCATTGCTCCAAGTCTTTGACCAGCAATCGTGTTCTTTTGAACTAGGTTACCAAGTTGTTTGGCTACATTTTCGTTTTGTACACCTTGTTGGCCCAACAAACTTGTGATTGTTGGTGCAAGATTAGTTGCAGCCTCTGGAGACTTAGACAATGCTTTGATTACAGATGGAATATCAACATTTCCATTTTCGTCTGTATTGGCTTGGATGGCTTTTGAGGATGCTTTGTTCAAATCCATTTCTTGTTGGAGCTTTTGAAGTTGCAGTCCACCAGTCTCCAAGGCTTGTTGACCTCTTTGGAAATCTAATATTAATTTTGCAGTATCGCCTAAAGTACCAAAATTAACAGGTTTTATTTCTCTAGGAATTATTGAAGCATCTATTGGCATATTATTCCTTTAAGCAAAAGCTGCAATTGTTGCGTCCGATGCTCCTGCACCTGTTCCTACTGCACCCGCACCCGCACCCGCACCCGCACCCGCACTAAACAATCCAGTAATACCGTTATATAAACTGGACGCTCCACTTGATAATGCAGAATTCATTCCTGATTTAGCACCAAGCGCATAAATACCTGCTCCACCCATTCCCAAACCCATCAAAGAATTGAGAGCATTGGTCTGAGAACTACCCGCAGCGACTTGACCTGCAGCCGTTGCATTTGCACCACTCATTAAAGTGTTTCCAACGGATTGAGCGTTTTGCATTCCCATACTACCAATCCCTGCAGCAGCGTTTTGACCTGTACTCAACAAACTGCCTAGAATACTTGCATTCTGTTGATAAGTGGTCAATGCGTTTTGATATTGCTGATTGTAGGTATTCTGAGCCAACCCAGTTGCATAGTTAGCCAACCCTTTAGCTTGCGCCCCAGAACCTGTTTGCCCAGTTGCTGAAGTTGCGTTATTTACCGCATTCAAACCTTGTTGTAAGGTAAATTGATAACCTGGGGTATTTTCTAAATTAGATGGATTGAACTGAAAACCCTGACCAGAAAGACCAGTCAATTGACCATTTGAACCGTACTGGCCTTGATATCCTAAAGATTGAATTAATTGAGGCAACGCTGCAGTCCCAATGGACATATAAGGTGCGAGATTTTGCTGAGTTTGCTGAAATTGTGCGTTTTGCAACGCAGCAGCATTGTTGGCAGCAGCAGCTTGAGTATTAGCAGCCGTAGTTATAGCCTGAGCTTGCTGATTAGCACCTGTAATATCTCTGACTGCATTTGCAATAAAACTCATTATGTTCTCCCCATCATTACCATTGAACGATATTTACCGTCTCGTTGGTAAGCCTTACTAATTCGACCTTCCTCCTTAAAACCGCATCGTAATGCCAATTTTAACGCAGGAGTGTTCCAATCACCAATAGTTCCAAGGAACTTTTCAGCACCTTTTTCTCTCATTTTTTCTAAAGAGTCTAAAAAGAAAGAATCCACTTCTTTTGCCCCTTTCAACATACAAATATGAACGTCATACATTGACGGAGTTACTTTGCGAAAATTCACAAATCCATGATCATTTGTGTAATAAATTTCATTATCTACATAACTAAAATTTTCCCTTTGTATATCATCTATCCGAACCCATTCCCAAACCCTATCATCTCTCATTACCCGAGTTATAAATTCTTTCATTGTCAATTCAGTAAAAGTATGTTGTTTGGAGTGTAATCTGTCATTACCCAGTTTGTACCATTAGAAATTAAAGTACACCTATCTCCTGAACTAGCCAATAAAATAGATGTATTTGTTGCTGACCCATCAATTTGAACCACGTTTGAACTTGCCGAAACAACCGTAAAAGCCTGGTAATTTTGAATGTTTAATTGCCGACCTGAATAACTTGAGGCAGTTGGCAAGGTTAAAGTCAAAGTTCCAGCATAATTGTTTATTAACCAAAGATCAGTAGTTCCCACAGAATAAGTGGAAGTAGTTACTGTAACTGGAGCAGTTCCACCGCCAACAGAACCATTAGAAGCCGATGTAATTCTTCCATAAGCATCAACAGTAAGGTTTGTTAAAGTATATGAACCAGCCGTTACTGTTGTGGTAGCCAAAGCAAGCGTAGGAGTTGTCCCGCCTGTGCTGGTAATCTGTCCTGACGTTCCGCTTACTGACGTGACATAAGTTCCAGCGGGTTGCTTATTGTTAAACGTAGTCCAGTCTGTAGAAGTCAAATAACCATTAACAGAGCTAGTAGCTGCAGCCATACTAATGGCAGGACTTGTACCTCCAGAGGACACTACAGGGGCAGTACCAGTTACCGATGTAACCGTTCCAACACTAATAGAACCACCTAAACTTGTAGATGTACCATTTATAGTAATTGAGGAGTTAGTCAATTGGCTATTGCCAATTCCTCCTAAAGTTCCCCCAAGTGTTAAAGAACCGCTAGTAGTAACTGTGCCAGTAAGTGTAATGCCATTAACAGTACCAGTACCACTAACAGATGTAACTGTTCCAGTTCCATATGGTAAAGCAGGAATATCAGCAGTTGTCAAAGCCCTGAATGTTGGAGTTGCAGCAGATCCGCTTGATGGGCCTGCAAATAAACTGTTGGCAGCCTGAGTCGTTAAAGTGCCTGTCAATGTCCCTGTTGTTGTAACTGGAGAGCCTGACACCGACATAATGCTTGGCAAAGCCAATCCTACCGAAGTAACCGTCCCAGTCCCATATGGAAGTGCAGGGATGTCCGTAGAAACCAAAGACCTGAATGTTGGTGCAGCAGTCCCAGTTATTGGCCCTGCTAAGACTTGATGCGCTGCTTGGGTTGTTGTGC
>JGI24890J29729_1001159_pt1 | contig 12673 bp, 18 predicted proteins | sample FreactcultureFD7_FD_29729 | JGI IMG/M metagenome (IMG submission 29729)
GGGGCAGCGTATACGGTGAACCAATGGGAAGCTTTGCACATGAAGCTTTTATTCCGATAGCCGTAACTGCTCCTGGAGGGGACCGACGAAAATGAAAGATGCAACCATGAGTGAATGGCAAGTAACCCAATTGTTTTTATCCGATACGGGGCCACATGAAGTCTGGATTAACAGTGAGAATAAAAAACTAAAATGTAATTGCGAAGGATACATAACACGCAGTGGCTGTAAGCATACCCGTTTTGTATCTGAACGTATGAAAAACAACAACGGCGTATACCCAGTAGAGATTTCTAACAAGGCCTCTGAAGTAGAGGGTGCTAGAGCTACCTTAGATCCAATTTTGTTTAGAGACTTCCTACTTCGTTACGGCAAGATCGAAGTCTTGTAATGCGTGGGGGCGATATCTCAAATGAGATTCCCCAACGAGTTCTAGTCTCACTTGACTGCATCATTGAAAAGGGTATAAAATTAAAGAAGGTGCTAGGAATCCCTGTCCCGTATGAAGAGATTAACTATAGCCGACTTTCGTTAGCAACCTTTTGGAGATTCGCAGAAAAATTTGGGTATGTTCTAGAGCTTGTTGGCTTTGGATATTCTCAGAAAGAAATGGATGAGGTCTTAGAAGATCTAAACAATCTTGGTACTAACCCATTTAATTATGCACATGCTTATAATGTTGTTGCTGATCTAGTAGCAGAGCTGCCATATAGGCCAGAAGTAAAGAACGTAGTAGATATACCTGCCCGAGGTTTGCGGTACGGACATTGGTATTTGGATATAGGGGGCTTGAATGGCAGCAGATAACGAAGAGAGATTACTGTCCCGGGTAGTTCGTACCCGAGAGATTGTCCCTGCTTTAGAAGCGGGTGTAGAAGATAACTGGTTCTTCGTAGATGAAAACAAATCTATGTGGAAGTTTATCCGCACGCACTGGACACGGTACGGAGAGGTGCCCAGCGCAGTAACTGTTAAGGATAACTTTCCTACCTACCGATTGCTTGCAGTAGATGATTCATTAGAGTATCTAGTTGATCAGCTAGTTGAGTATCGCCGTAGACAAAAAGCTATCGAGGTAGTTCAAAACGCTGCAGAGTTTATTTCCGCAGGTAACCATGACCAGGCTATCGCTGAGATGAGCCAAGGCATTGCAACTATCTATGATGAGGGTGCGTCCCAAAGCAGCGACGTAGATCTTACTAAAGACCCAGAGAACCGTTTTCAAGAATACTTAGATCTTAAAAATCGTGATGGTGGTTTGCTTGGGTACCGCACAGGCTTTCGCACTATTGATGAGGCTACTGCTGGGTTACAGAACGGTCAGCTGATTACAATCATCGCACCCCCTAAGACTGGTAAGTCAGTTCTTGCAATGCAGATTGCAGTTAACGTACACGAAGACGGGCATGTACCAATGTTCCAGTCATTTGAGATGAGCAACATTGAGCAGCAACATCGTCACGATGCTATGCGTGCCNATATTGCACACTCTCGTCTTGTACGTGGAAAGCTTACCCTTGACGAAGAACGACGTTACAAAGCTGCACTAGAGCGTATGGATACTATGCAGAAGTTCTATCTTACCGATAGCACCTCAGCTATGACAGTCACTGGTCTTGCAGCTAAGATCGAAAAGATTAAGCCGGATATCGTATTTGTTGACGGTGTCTATCTTATGGTTGACGAGGCAAGTGGAGAGTCAAATACTCCACAAGCTTTGACAAGTATCACTCGTAACCTAAAACGTCTTGCACAAAAGGCCAACATCCCTATCGTAGTATCTACTCAGGTACTGTTATGGAAGATGAAGAAGGGCCAAGTATCAGCAGACTCAATTGGTTACTCATCCTCATTCTTCCAAGACTCAGATGTAATCTTGGGTCTACAACGCCAAGACGAAGAGGATGATTCCTCTCGTGAACTTCGCATCGTTGCTAGCCGAAACAGTGGCCCAGCAAGTAGCGATCTTCTTTGGGATTGGGAGGAGGGAAAGTTTGAAGAGTATGGAGCCTTTGGTACTCCAATTCAATCCTTTTAACGGTACCCAACTTTGCGTAGATGAAGATCCAAATACTTTCTTTCCAGAAAGATACACGGACTACGCAGCGGTTGAGAAGGCAAAAAGTATATGCCAAGACTGTTGGATTAAGGATGATTGCTTTAAGTACGCAATGCAACACCCAGAGCTAGAAGGTATTTGGGCAGGCACTACACCACTAGATAGGAAACGATTATTAAAGACATCAGCGATCTAAAGCCAGATTACACACACGCTATGGATGTACGTGGGGAACCTACTCACGTCTGTCCTTGTGGCTCACAACTATGGAATGTTAAAGCTATGTTCCAGGACTATGAAATTTCAATGTATATGTTAGATATGGAATGCGCTTTGTGTGGCACAAAAGCTACGGCGCCAACCCTGCCTGATATGCCAGAAGATTACGTAATGATGGACGACCGACCTAAAGAAGAATATACAGAAGAGGACTAACATGTATCGTGAGGGCGATGTAGAGTCTGTACTTTTAAGACTTGGTATTGAGACTGACCAACGCAACGATGAGTTGCTTGGTCTATGTCCCATGCACTTAGAACGTACCGGTCGTCCAGACTCTCGTCCCTCATGGTCAATGAATACAGAGACCGGTGTCCACCATTGCTTCTCCTGTGGATACCGGGGTACTTTGTTAACTCTTGTTGCAGAGATTAATGAGTTTGAAACTCAATGGGGCCGCTTAGATTTTGATGCTGCCAAAGCTTGGTTGCGTAGCAACATCGAGGTTAACTTTGAACTGTTAGCTAAGCAGCTTGAAGAAGCAAAGAATACTTATGTGCCAGTACAGCGCCCTATCGAGATGAGCGAAGCCCGCCTTGCGGTATTTGTTGAGCCACCTCAGTGGGCTTTAGATGCACGTGATCTTACTGCAGAAGCTTGTGCAAAGCATGGGGTATTGTGGGACGCACAGCAGCAGGGATGGATCACTCCTATTCGCAATCCAGAAAACCATAAGCTTATGGGTTGGCAGGAGAAGGGTCAGGTTAACCGCTACTTCCGCAACCGTCCTACCGGTGTTCAAAAGTCAACAACATTATTTGGTTTAGATGTTTGGTCAGGCGGAACTATGATCGTAGTTGAATCCCCTCTTGATGTAGTAAGACTCTCATCATTGGGAGTTGAAGGTGGGGTATCCACATTTGGTGCGTCAATTAGCCAGGACCAAGTAGATCTTATGCGCCGTGCCGATAAGTTGATTATTGCATTTGATAATCCAAAGATGGATCTAGCAGGTGAGAAAGCATCTAGAGATATGCTTGCTCGTACTCGCAAAGAAGGTCTGGAATGTTTCTTCTTTAACTACGAAGGACCTTGGGATTATAAAGACATTGGCGATATGCCAGAAGAACAGGTTATAATGGGAATAGAGGGTGCAAAGCACTCTGTATTTGGAGAGAGGGCTTTTATATGACCCACGATGAATTGCTAGAACTAATCGCAGCAAACGAAGAGTTTTATGGTGACGGCACAAACGCCACTCCATCTTGGACTGCCCTTCGTGAAGTAGTGGAATTGCATAAGCCACAAGATATAACTTTACCTAATGGTGAGTGGGGAACTAATTGCATTATTTGCGATGGGTGGCAATATCCTTGCGAGACTATTCAGGCTATTGAGAAGGAGTTAGGGTGAGCTTTACCGGAACACTTCTGCCCTATCAGGTAGAGGCTGTAGAGGCTATGGTAGACCGCAAGAAGATGCTTGTAGCCTACGACCTTGGCCTCGGTAAAACCGTATTGACTATTGCTGCTATTGAACAGCTTAAGGACACTGGTGAGATTACAGAACCTGGTATAGTTATCTGTTTATCCTCATTGAAATATCAATGGGCAGATCAGATCAGGAAGTTTACTAATGGCGCTGCATTCCCTTTGGTCATTGATGGAACCAAATCTCAAAGAGAAAAACAATACGAAGATGCCCTTGACTGGGGGCATTCGCTTGTTGACTACGTCATTATTAACTATGAGCAAGCTGTTAACGACTGGGAGTATGTATCAAAACTCTCTACAGGATTCATCGTATGTGACGAAGCAACCGCCATTAAGTCCTTCAGATCTAAACGATCAAGGCATGTCAAAGATTTAAAGAGCCCTGTTAAATTTGCTCTTACAGGTACCCCTATTGAAAATGGTAAGCCTGAAGAGCTGTACAGTATCATGCAGTTTGTTGACAATAAGATACTCGGTCGCTTCGACCTATTTGATAAGACTTTTATTGTACGTAACCAGTTTGGTGGGGTAGAGCGCTACCGCAATCTTCCTACTCTAGCCAAGACAATGGCTACTGCATCAGTACGTAAACGCCAACAGGATCCGGATGTAGCCCCATATCTTCCAGACACAATCTTTGCTGAACCTATCCTTATAGAATTTGATAGCGCAGGAGCTAAGCTTTACAATCAAATAGCTAGAGAACTACTTAATGACTTAGACGAAGCTGTTGATTCATTTGGTTCTGGCTTTGATCTATTTTCCCACTACGCTGGAGATAAAACCAATGATGTTATGGATGCACTTAAGGGTAAGGTTATGTCAAAGCTAACTGCCTTGCGTATGCTATCTGATCATCCAGACTTACTACTCAATTCTGTAGAAAGTTCCGGATATGTTGGAGAGCTAAATGAGCGTGGTGTATTAGATAAGCTTAATAAACACCCTAAGCTTTCAACCCTTAAACAATATATAGATGATTTCTTAGAACAAGATGAAAGAAATAAAGTTGTCATCTTTACTAGCTACGTGCACATGGTGTACTTAATTCGTGAGCACTTACAATATGATTCAGAAAAATATACAGGAGAGATGGATGCAAAACATAAAGAGTCTGCTAAAGTTCGTTTCCAAACTGATCCAGGTTGTCGTATTCTTGTGTCTAGTGATGCCGGTGGGTATGGTGTGGATCTTCCTCAGGCTAATCTACTCATTAATTACGACCTCCCGTGGAATGCGGGCCTCGCTCTACAGCGCAATGGTCGCATTAGGAGAGCTTCTAGTACTTGGCCTTCCATAGTAATTCAAGACTTACTTATGGGTGGGTCTATTGAAGAGCGTCAACATGCCATGCTAGTACAAAAGATGTCAGTGGCAAATGCCATAATTGATGGTGAAGGTATCAATGAGGCCGGAGGGGTTAACTTAACTGTGGGCACACTTAGGGCTTTCTTAGAGAGCGTTTCGGTCTAAAATTATGATATGCCTAACGCACCTAAGACCCCGACTCGCACTATCCGTGTCTCTACAGAGCTCTGGACTGCTGTGAAAGACAAGGCTGCCATCGAAGAACGTACCGTTACGGACGTTATTATCGAGGCTTTAAAGGTCTACGTAGGCGATTTGCATTCCTAGGATTTTCCCTATAGAATAATAACAGGGGGTAAAACATATGCCAAATGTTATTGAGCGAGAAGAGCCAAACACACCTAACACCTTTATGTCTAAGGTGGTTAGCTATGTAACTTTAAAACGTCGTATTGACGACATGACCAAAGAATCGTCTGAGATTAAATCAGACCTTTCTGACCTCGTGGACACCGAGGGCGAACCAGATGAAAATGGCCATCTGTGGCTACGACTTCCAGAATCTGTTGATGGCGTCACAGCCCTACAGAGGCAGCGTAGAGTGTCCCAATCTTTAGATGAAGACACAGCGGAAAAACTTCTAAAAGAAAAGAATCTTTTTGAACGCTGTTACGTTATGCAACCAGTCCTTAAAGAGGATGAAGTTATGGCTTGCTTATACGAAGGTCTCATTACAGAAGAAGAAGTTGATGCCATGTTCCCTAAGAAGGTGACGTGGGCGTTCATTACAAGTAAGGCGTAAACATGAGTGATAAGGTTGAGGATTTTTTCTCAAGCATGGACGATTATTATCCAGGCTCAAAGAGGAAACGCAGACCTCTAGATCCAGATGTTAAGCCTACTAAGAAAGAAGAAAGTTCCTGGGATGCAAGTCCACAGGTTAAAAAACTACCGAATGGAAATACGGTAGAACTTTACAGTGTTGGGTCATTGTGCCAAGCATTGGGAAGACCGGTAGTAACAGTAAGACTTTGGGAACGTAAAGGATATATTCCTCGTGCACCTTATCGTCTTAAATCAATGATGGTAGATGGAGTAAAGAAGCCAGGATGGCGGATGTATTCCAAAGCTATGATTGAGTCTACTATCGAAAGCTTTAAATCTCGTGGTCTCATTGGGGCACCGAGAGTAGATTGGAATCGTCATCCAACTCTAGCTATTGAGTTAGCAGAATCTTGGAAGATTATTCATGATCAAGAAACAAACTAACCACCTAGCGTAAAGACCCCTGGGTCTCAGCTATCAGCCAACTACCGAAGGAGACGCCGTGAGCGTATCACTTAAAGCAACAAAGGCACCAAACGTTGATTCATATGCATCAACTACACCAAATCAAGAAGAGTTAGAAGAACTCTTTACACCTGAAGATGAGAACGAAGTTCCCGAGCACTCATCTGTCATTCAATCAGGTTGGGGTGCAGCTAAGAAAGCTGTAGCCAAGTCAACCAAAACCTTCGCCACTGATTTTCGTTTTGACGAAGATGTGCAACTTATCAAGTTTATCTCTGATGAACCAATGGTATTTATGCAGCACTGGATCAATCGTCCAGGCAAGAAGTCCTTTATCAGTATTGGTGAGGATGATCCACTAATCGCAGTAGGCAGTAAGCCTGATCAAAAGTTTGCGTTTACTGTTCTTAATCTATCTGATGAAGATCCACAATTGCAACTTATGATTGTCGGGGTTCGTCTATGCGGTCAACTTGAGAAGCTTACTTCTAGCACGAAGACAGGCCCACTCAATCGTCCTGACCTATATTGGGCAGTAAGCAAGACTGGGCAGGGAACCAAGACTTCTTACTCCATTGTTCCCGTAAAGGAACGTGACCTCGCTGAGGAATGGGAAATTGATCCTATTGCTGCTGCTGAGCTTATCAAGACAATGAAGCCACTTGGACCAGATGCTCTCCATACATCCACTAAGGCTGAACTTGCTGAGATTGCTCGTGAAATTGCAACAGCAAACTAATCAACCCCATTAACGTCGGAGGGCCCGGTCTACCTCCTTTCTCACGGGCCCTCTGGCATCTTACAGAGGAGAGCAATGAATATTATTACTACGGAAGATCAGCTAACTGATCTTGTTGACTACTATAGTCAGCAGGATGCTTTTGTATTTGACGTTGAAACTGTGGGAGACCACCGTGGAGATCCACGTCAAAACATTGTCACCTGGATTGCGTTAGCTACTACCGGTCGTGTAGATGTTATTCCTATGGGTCACCCAAATGGAGACTACATCCGCACAGAATATCCATTGCTTCCCTCTGCACAAGATCGTATTATTAAGGGTTTACCTATCCGTGCTTCTGACTACAGCAAAGATGAAAAGAAAGCTACCAAGATCTTTACAGAAGCCCCTGAACAGTTAACTCCAGCAGAAGTATTCAAGGGCTTAAAGCCTTTGTTCTTTAGTGACCTGGTTAAGATCGGTCACAACTTAAAGTTTGATTTACAAAGTGTTACCAAGTATCTAGGTGAGCTTCCTTCTCAGCCATTTGCTTGTACCCTTAACGCTGCTTTTATTCTTAACACACAAGACCGTATGAATCTAGGTCTTGACGACTGCCTAAAGCGTGAGTTCAACTACAACATGGTTAAAGGTGTTGGTAAAGAGGTTGAGGTTTACTCCTTCGACGAGGTTGCAACTTACGCTGGGTTAGATGCTGAGTGGACTTGGAAATTATGGGAAAAGTATTCTGATCGTTTAGATAAAGACAGTCTCCGTGGTGTGTTTAACCTTGAGATGGATGTACTCCAGGTAATCTGTGACATGGAGCTGCGTGGTGCTGACATTGATGTAGATGCTTTGGCAGTATTAAAAGCTAACCTAGAAGTACAGCTAGAGACAACTAAGGCTAACATCTATCGTTTTGCTGGTAAGGCTTTTAATATTAACTCTGTGCCGGAAAAGCAAAAGATTCTATTCTCTAAGAAGACGGAAGGTGGCCGTGGGCTTCGTCCTAAGGTTCTTACACCTGCCGGTGAGAAGCGTGCCGAATCAGGTGCACCAGCTACCGTAAGTGATTACTCAGTCTCTGAACCTGCGCTACGTATGTTTGCTGGTAAAGATGCTTTAGTAGATGAGATGCTTAACTATTCAGATCTTAATAAGTTGTTAACTACCTATGTAATACCTTACCTTGGTGGGGATATTACACGTACTCTGTTGGGTAAGTCTAAGATTGTTGCAAAGAAAAGCCTACTACTTCGTGGACGAATCCATACAGACTTCGTACAGTACGGCGCTGAGACTGGGCGTTTCTCTAGTCGTAACCCTAATTTGCAGAACATCCCTAACTCAAAGAGTATAAATGGTAAGGCTATTCGTAACCTCTTTACAGCTCCTGAGGGACACAAGCTTGTAGTAGCAGACTACTCCCAGATTGAACCTCGTGTTCTCGCATCTTTTAGCGGGGATAGAATCATGTGCACTGCCTATATGAACCAAGAAGATATATACACCACGATTGGTAATACTGTCGGGGTAGATCGTTCTGCAGCTAAGACCTTAGTTCTTGCAATGATGTACGGCGTTGGTCCAGATAAGATCGCAGACTCTATTGGCGTATCTGTTAGCGAAGCACGCCACCTATTGGATGCTTTCATGGCTAAGTTTCCATCTGTGGCCAAGTACAAGAAGCAGATCATTAGTGAGAGCCGTAGACGTGGTCCAGTTCCCTACGCTTTGACCTATATGAAGCGTCGTCGCTATCTCCCAGAGCTTACCTCAAACGTTATGTGGCAACGCTCTAGAGCGGAACGTCAGGCGTTTAACACGGTAATCCAGGGGTCTTCAGCAGATCTTATTAAGCTTGCTATGATTAGGGCACATAAGCTAATCCCGGACGAGGCAAACCTTATCCTTACTATTCATGACGAGCTTGTAACCGTAACTCCAGACCACTTAGTTGAAGAGACAGAGGCTGCAATTCGTCAAGCTATGGAAGGTATCAATGCTCTTAGTATCCCTATGTTAGCAGAGGTTAGTGTTGCAAATAGATGGGGAGATGCTAAATGATTTTTAGACGTAAAAAGAAGCTTCGTATAGAAGATGTAGAGGTTCAACAAATTCCTTTGCCGGTATTGATTCGTCAAGTTATCTACGACTCAATGCTTATGCCGGCAGAGGAGATTGCCTATGCTATGGGTTTACCCCCTATATCAGATGACGTTGCTGAAATGGAAGAAAGAGCAAGCCAAGAAAGACTAGAACGCTTTTCAACCCTTATACCTTTTATAGATTCCCACGCAGATATTGCAGCAAAGATTGCAGCAGCTGCGTATCAGATTGAAGATGACGAGGCTGATGGGGAAGAAAAGTTTGAGGTTGGTGACTTAGATAATCTAACTAAGCTCTTTAGATTAGTTGCTTTATCTTCAACTCTTTCATGTGTATCAACATTAATAAATTTAGGACTAATTGAATCAATGGCGGTGAGCGATGACAGTGACTAAAGCTTTTAGTAAGAAGCTGTACGAGGAAGACGATAACGCTAAGTACCAAATCCTTGAGTGGTTAAATAACCATGGCTATCAAGCAAAGATTAACCCAGATAAGTATGGGATTGATATTATTGCAAACAAAGGTGGGGTAAAGTACTTCTTTGAAGTAGAAGTAAAGCACCCTTGGAAAGGTGAAGAGTTTCCTTTTCCAGAAGGTGTAGACTTTGTACCTAGAAAGAAAAAGTTAGCTAAGGCTAATTCATATTTTGTAATGTTAAATCATGAGCGGGATAATGCTTTAGTTATTAATGGGTTAGCTGTTCTTGAATCACCTTTAGTAGTAAAAGATAGTATCTATACAAGTGGGGAACGTTTTATACGTATTCCTTTAGAAAAGTGTGTGTTTATACGCTTAGGAGTTAAAAATGTCAAACAGTAACTGGTGGGCAAACAAGCTAGGTGGTACTCCAAATACCACCCCAACTCCTGCAACAGCCCCGCCACCAGGTAATGTATACCGTGCAACACCTGGTGCACCAAACACCCCTGTTAACTATGACCCTAATCAAGATCAATTAGTTACTAGGGCTCAAAGTGCAAGGATTGCAGATCGTTGTCCAGGATGTAATTCTGGAAACTATATGTCCTCACCAAATGGTGGGCGCCCACGTTGTTATGACTGTGGTTACCCGTTAGTTCAGGCAGGAACTGGAGCAGGACTTCCGAGTGGGAGCAGTGGCCCAGCTACAGCTGCTAAGCAGCCAGCAAAAGGATCAGGTTTTAATCCAGGTATAATCGTAGATAGGATCGGGTAATGGCAGTTATTAACTCAGACGCATTAAAGATTGTAGCAACCATTAATAAGAAGCTTGGTGCAGGAACAGTAGTTACTGCAGATCAAGTTAATCTACCTGCACGTATTCCTACTGGCTCACTTACCTTGGATGTAGTTCTCGGTGGGGGTTGGCCTATGAATCGTTGGGTAGAACTAGTTGGTGAAGCATCACATGGTAAGACAGCTATTGCTCTTCGTACCATTGCAGCTAACCAAGCTAAGAACCCTGACTTTACAGCTGTATGGATTGCAGCAGAAGACTTTGACCCAGAATACGCAGAGCTTTGTGGCGTAGATACGGCTCGAGTTATTATCGTAGAAACTAATAGTATGGAGGATGCCTTTGATGCGGTTATTCAGTTCATGGAAAGTAAAGCTGTTGATATGGTCATTATTGATTCTCTCCCTGCTTTGGTTCCCAGCGCAGAAGACGAAAAGCACATGGAAGAATTCACCGTTGGACGAGGAGCTTTAATCACCAACAAGTTCTTTCGTAAGGTAGCCTCAGCTACAAAGCGGGATATGATTGAGTCAGAACGTCCTGTACTAGGTATGATGATTAATCAATACCGTCAGAAGATTGGCGTAATGCATGGAGATCCACGCACAACTCCCGGTGGACTAGGCAAGGACTATGCCTATAGTATTCGCTGTGAAGTTAAGCGTGATGACTGGCTAGAGGTAGGTACGGGACAGGATAAGCGCCGTGTAGGGCAGACTATCCGTGTCAGAACAATTAAGAACAAGACTTACCCACCACAGCAGACTGCTTACCTAGACTTTTACTTTGCAGATGGTGGCCCAATTGATGCCGGTAGCTATGACACCGGTAAAGAGATTGTGGCTCTGTCCATCCTTAATGGTATAGTTGAGCGTCGTGGGGGCTGGATGTACTATGAAGAACGTAAGTGGCAGGGTGCTCAGGCACTTATTGATTCACTTCGTGAAGAGTTAGATCTAAGCGCAGAAATTAGCACGGCTGTTATGGATACTCTTAAGAGTGGGCCAGTTTTAATGCTGGATGCTCCTGATGAAGAGTGAAGGACAGAGACAATCTCTAAAGCATGAAAAGCGTTTAGAGAAAATAACAGGTGGCCAGCGCAGTGCCGCCTCCGGTGCATTTTGGTCTCGTAAGGGGGACATCAGAAGTGACGACCTCCTTATTGAGCACAAGTGGACTGGAAAGAAGTCTGTGACTATTAAGTCAGAGGTACTTCAAAAGATTACTAAGGAAGCAATACTAGATAGCCGTACTCCGGTACTAGGATTGCACCTTGATGGTGAGAACTACGTCGTTCTATTAGAGGAGGATTTTTTTGAATTACGTAATTCTATAAGAGGTGAGTAGTGCGTTACAGCGATGACCCCAGCTGGACATGGCGATATGAAGCTAAATGTCAAGGCGAAGATACAGAGATATTTTTTCCGCCACGAGACAAGGCATTGTATAAACCTATAGCTGATAAAGCAAAGGCAATCTGTTGGGGCACAGATGGCCGACCTGAATGCCCGGTTAGACAAGAGTGTCTAAAGGAGGCTATAATGAATAAAGAGCTACATGGTATTTTTGGTGGGATGTCTCACCGAGAAAGAAATGCCGCTCAGCGCAAGTTTGAGAAACAGGGGATCACTCTAGATGAGTGGTTAGGGAAAGAGGGCAGAAAGTATGGCAAAACCTAAGACTATCGCCAGCAAAGATTTAAAAGCATTCCTTAATACAAGTAAGCGAGAGACTCGTCTTATGGGTGCTGTAGAACGTCATGTATTGTCTAAGCCGTTTGATGAACGTGACATGAGTTATATCCATCCTTCAGATATTATTAAAGAAGACTGGTGTGCACTAGCTCAGTATCACGCTGTAACAGGCAACTATGCAGAGACTCGTGATAAAACTCCTGCACGCCTAGCTTCTATTTTTGAAGAGGGCCACACCATTCACCACAAGTGGCAGAACTGGTTTAAAGAAATGGGTGTCCTTTACGGTATGTGGGGAGACTCTACCGGAACTTCTTGGGCTTTATCTAACGCCATACACAGTAGCGTAAACTACAAAGAAGTACCGCTACGTAGCGATAAGCATATGATGCGTGGTCACGCCGATGGTTGGATCAAAGGCCTAGGTGATGACTGCCTAATTGAAATCAAGTCTATTGGTTCTGGCGGTATCCGTATGGAAGCCCCAGCAATCATGGCACAAGCTGAAGATAACGTAGAAAAGGCTTGGAAGAATATCAAGACTCCTTTTCGTGCCCA
>JGI24890J29729_1001160_pt1 | contig 12670 bp, 13 predicted proteins | sample FreactcultureFD7_FD_29729 | JGI IMG/M metagenome (IMG submission 29729)
AAAAAAATTGCTACAAGTGCATTCAGCGTCGATCCATATCCAGCGATGCCGCTACTAATAACAAAGACGCTACCCAGCGTTGCACCGCTGGAGAGTCCTATCAGCGTTGGTTCTGCGAGAGGATTTCTAAATATTGCCTGGGCTAATCCCCCAGCAACTCCTAGGCCTGCACCAATAACAACAGCACCTAGCGCACGAGGGAAGCGGACATCCCACACTGTTGTGGCATCGACAGAGTCGTGCCTACCAATCAGTGAAAAGATGGAATGCGAAAGATGCAATATTCCGGTGCGAAGAGAGATCACAAAGAGGGCTGAAAGAAGGGTTGTGATGAAGATAGAAAAAGCCAGCTTTCTCATTTTTTCACCTTCAAAATCTCGGCGCGCAGCTTAGGTAGTAAGGGGACCGAGCGAGGTCCAAAAGATAAGAGAAGAGAATCATCAACGGTCACAACGGCACGGTTCTTGCCTGCTGGAGTCTGAGCAATCCCGGGCAATTGGATGAGTCCTTCAATTCCATTTACAGATTGCAAACCCTTTGTCATTAAGAGTAGGACATCGGGTTGCATAGAGATAAGTTCTTCTGCCGTCATTGCATTAAAGGGATGAGGCAGTTTTTCTGCCCCTATATCTCTCATTCCAATAGCCGACAAAAGTGAATCAGCACCGGATCCCTTTCCGCCGATAAGATAAATCGCAGAAGTTCCGCGAACATATAGAAATGCAACTTTTATGCCTGTGCTTGAAAAGTGTGATTCGGCAATTTGGGAAGAAAGTTTCTTTCCAGCATCCGGGGATCCAATTGCCTGTGCAACCTCCATCTCCTTCTGACCAACGTCAGAAAGATTAAATGGATTAGAAATGGAAACAATCTTTATTCCACTCTTGCTCAATGTATCCAGGGATGTTGCAGGTGTTGTATTTGAATCGATAAGAATCAAATCTGGCTTTTGAGAAAGTACTCGTTCAACTGAAACTGTGTGCGAAGGATTGTCGATCGGAATTGATTGCAATTCCGGAAGGGTTGATGCGATATCTCTGCCCACCAAAATGGAGCGATATCCCAGAGCGGCAATAATTTCCGCACTTCCATTTGCTAAAGCGACTACTCGTTTTACATTAGGAATCTCCGAAGAGNGAACAACCGGCAATGCGATATCAGNCGCAGAAATATCCGACACAGCAGCCCTGTTTGTCGAACAACCAGTTAACAGAAGGACAGCACCAAGCGTAAAAGGCAGCCACTTCCTCACATTCTCCATAGAGGCGAGTATGGCAAATCTTTAACCGACGAGTCCGTGAAAGTTGTCGGATAACTCCCGAGGTGAGCGGCCTTAGATTTACCCTGTGATCAAAAAGGGAGTTTTGCTGGCAAGTATCTTGATTCTTGCAGGTACTTTTCCCGCCCAAGCCGTTACGGGATCTCATGGAGAGATTCTTAAGGTTTCGCAAAGCTCTGGCATTAAGAGTGGCCAAAAGCTCACGATTTCTGGCCAGCACTTTGATGAAACTGTCGGCATTTATGTCGCCTTGTGCACCCTTGTAAAGAGTGGCGTATTGCCTTCTCCTTGTGGTGGTGGCATTGACGAAACCGGTGCAACCGGGGCATCAATATGGATTTCTTCAAATCCACCTTCGTATGGAGTGGGGCTTGCAAAGCCATTTTTGCCTGGAGGTCGCTTCAACGTTTCAATAAAGGTATCGCCGATGATTGGAAAGCTCGATTGTCGAAAGGTTAAATGTGCGATTTATGTTCGAGCCGACCACACTCGTGGGGATGATCGAACTCACGATTTAGCAATTCCACTTAACTTCACAAATAAAAAGTAAACGAACTCGGGAGAATAAATGCGTAAATCCTTCTCAATACTTGTCGCTTTGATTGTCGGCATCTCACTTGCNCCCGCTTCTCAAGCCGCAGGCACAAAAGTAATGTTCACCGAAGCCACCGGTGCGCCAGTTTCAGGGTTGCCTACAATTGCTGCTGGGGAAACACTTCATTTCGTTCTTGGCAATTTTCCTACAACTGCAGGCCTTTATGTTTTTCAAGCGGTTCAACCCGTTACAGGAGCTCGACCAACATATTCAAATACAAAAGCGCCTCTTTGGATAAGTACTGATCCACAAGCATCTTTTGCTCCTACGAAAGTGATTGCTTTTACAATCGACAATGGAAATGCTTGGGGTGCAGATTGCGCTCATCAGCAATGCGGCCTTTGGTTCGAATATGATCACTCAAAATCCACTGATCTTTCTGAAGATCAATTTGTTCCATTTTCCTTCAGCGCTGTTCCAACAACGGTGACAGCGCCAATTATGCCCTCGGTTGCAGAAACTTTATCTGTAAAAATTGATGGCGTTGATGCAAAAGAGAATATCCCAGGAAAGATTTCATACCGCCAAGTCATAACGTTCTCTGCAACATCAGCATCAGGTGCGCCTGTGACTTTTAAGTCGTACACACCAGATTTGTGCCCAGTAAATGGAAGCACCGTTACAGCACTTAAGGGTTCTGGCCAATGCGATATCGCAGCAAGTGCTGGTAGCAAGAGTTCACATTTCCCATTCATTGTTGGTCCAGGCGTCCAGACCGTGAAGGGAGTTACTTCGGTTAAAGCAGGAAAAAGTATTGGACTTTCAAAGGAGAGTAACTTTGGCGAAAAGGTGAGTTATAAATCAAATTCTCCAAAGATTTGTTCAGTTTCAGGCTTTACTCTAAAGGCTATCAGGTCAGGAAAATGCTTGATTTCAGAGAGCGCTACAGGAAGTGAAAACTACCCAGCTCTCAGCGCGACTGCAGCGATAACTGTAAAGTAATTAACGAACCAGGGCTCGGAGTCCTGCAATTGCAAATGAAACTGCGTTGCTAATTTCGAGCTCTGCCTCATTTCCAGCATCGATGCGCACGCTTGCAGCATCGGTAACGCTTTGAAGAAATGCTGCAGCCGATGCGACTTCGGTAATTCCGGTTTCTGAAAGTGCTTGACGAAGTGGCGAAATCAAACGTCGGTGACCCAATGAGATCTCTTCCTTTCGAAATTCCGGAGTAGAGACCGTATTCAGGCTCTTCACCAACATGTGGCGGCCATCTTCGACATAACGAAGTCCTTCGGCAATCCATAGCTCGATTTTTTCAAAAGGATCGGTTGCATCTTTAATCGCATCGGCGAGGCGAGCTGTGTAGTAATCCAATTCTTCAAGAACGAGATCTGCAATCAAATCCGCAGAACTTGAGAAATATTCATATATGGAGCTTCGGGAAAGACCTGCTTTTTGAGCAACAGCAGAGACTGTTATAGCTTCGGCTCCGCCTTCGATTGCAAGTTCCATAGCGGCNCCCATCAACTGTTGGCGACGCAATTCTCGGTGCGCGACAATCGTAGGTGCTTGGATCTTTGGCATGACCTTATTCTTCCACGATTTCATGCTCCACTGAACCTGAGAATTCTGTGAGGCGGTTGAGAAAATTCAGATTAAAGAGCGCAATAATGGTGCCCACCAGGCCTCCGATGAAGATCGGAATTCTCAAACCAAAAGTTGAGATGTAACCACCTAGAAGTGAACCAAAAGGCATCATTCCCCAGACCAATGTTCTTCGAGTTCCGTGTATGCGACCGTAAAGGTGATTTGGAATCAATTCTTGATACGTCGCCATAATCAAAATATTCCAATATGTACCAAGGCAGGTCATAACAATTCCCGTCAGGACAAAGACCCAAATATTTGTCATGAATGCAGTTGCAATCCAAAATGCGCATTGGATTACCATGCTGAATCCCATAACTCGTCCTCGCCCAAATCTCTCTGACATTCGTGCCGCCGTTAAGGAAGCAATGATTGATCCGCTGCCTTGAGCTGCGGCGACGAATCCGAAATATGCCGGGTTGAGATGAAGGGTATGAAGGATAAAAAGGACGATTGTCGCGCTACCGAAATTAAACCAAAAGCCGATACTTGTAGTCATCAGGACCAGATGGCGCATCTGCTTGTGATTGAAAAGGTATCTAATTCCAAATTTGATACTTTGAAAGAAGGGCTCGTGAATCTTTTTGACATCAACAGCTGCTCGTACGTCATGTAATGCCTGCAATGGAATTAAGAGAATCAATCCTGCTGCGATGAAGTAACCCGCACTTGATACAAACAATGGAACTCCAGCAGCTATTCCATACAGAAATCCTCCTGTAGGTCCCCCGATAAAATCTTGCACGATGGACTCGGCCAAATACAAGCGAGAATTTCCGCGCTCTAATTCATCCTTAGAAAGCAGCTTTGGGATCAAGGTCTGGGCAGTTGTGTCTGCAATAACTTCACATGTTCCAAATATGGCAACAGCGAGAAAAAGCCAGGCAATAGTCAGGTGATGGGTGGCAATCGCCAGGGATACAGATGCAGCCGTCAGTGTTCGGATGCCGTGGGAGAAAGCCAGAAATGTCCTTCGGTTTATTCTGTCAGCAAGTCCACCAATCGGAATTGCAAAAAGAAGCCATGGCAACATTCCGAGGGCGGAAATGGCGGAAATTGAAATAGGNGCGGATGTTAATTTGACAGCAATCAACGGAATAGAGACTCGAAGTACGCCATCTGCAAAATTACTTGCAATAGCAGCTGACCATAAACGATTAAAGGCTGATGAAAAATTACTCATCTAAATTTTGATGGCATTTCCGGGTTGTGTGCTACGACTGCTTTCCAAATATCCCCTGCTTCCATTCCCATATCAAGGGCTTGGTTTACGGTCTGGCCACCTAATTCAGCGTGGACGATATCACGCGCATAGGTATCAGAGTCCGAAAAGTAATCACTCATTCGACTTCGGAGTTCAGTAATGCGCATTTACAGTAAAGAGGCCAATTTTTGCGCTTGCTCACGTGACTGAGATTCGGTGAGTGGTGAAGTGACTTGTGCGAGCAGCCACCGAAGAATCAGGCCTACATTGTTTTCGTGCGCACCAAATATATCCGCGAGATTTCGATGAACATTTATCCATAATGGGTGATCGGAGACTGTTATCAGTTTCACAATATCGTCATGGTCGGTCTCAACCATTTTTGCAAGTGCAGCATCTGTTGAAATCTCTCTCGAAAGCTGAAAGAGAGCAATCTCTTTACTATCGGCATTCATTGCAATTTCAGAGAGACGTTCAATCTCAGACTCCACAACAGCAACCATCATTTCTTCACGGTCGGCGAAATGGTTATAAATAGTTGCTCGTGAAATTTCAGCGCGTGCTGCAATATTGTTCATGTTAGATTCGTATGAGCCGACTTCAGAAACTACCTTCTTTGCCCCAGCAAGGATTGCTTCGCGGGAACGTTGGTGAGTTGCCATCTGCTTTGCGTATTTCTGGGGCGAAGACACCTTAAGCGGCAGCTTCGTCCACAACGATAAGTGTTGGTGCTTCCACAACCTTGATTTGGTGAGCTACATCGGTCAGAACAGAAGCCAGAGTAAGTTCAAGGGCTGCACAGATTGAATTAAGAAGTTCGGAAGAGGCTTCCTTTTGGCCGCGTTCAACCTCTGAGAGATAACCCAATGAGACACGGGCGCTCTTTGCAACTTCGCGCAAGGTACGACCTTGAGCCACACGCGCAGCGCGCAGTGTGGAACCGAGGTGGGTACGAAGCAGAGTCATGAGGAAAGAATACGCTCAAAAGTGGCCAGAGCGCTCTCTATTGTCGCGTTTCGTACTGCGGCGCGGTCGCCCCCGAGTAAGAGCGCAACCGTGACTGTCTCTTTCTTCGAGGCGATTGCGATCCAGACTGTTCCGGCTTTCTGGCCATACGCCTTTCCCGGGCCAGCAACACCGGTTGTGGCAATCGCAAAATCACTTTTAAATTCTTTGCGAATTGCCTCGGCCATGCCAACAACAACTTTTTCAGATACGGCACTTTCCTTTTTCAGCAGCGCTGGTGCGATGGAAAGATATTTTGTTTTGCTCTTATCGCTATAAGTGACTACGCCTCCGAGAAAGACATCGGATGATCCAGGGACATCTGTAATGGCTGATGCAAGCCCTCCACCAGTGATCGATTCAGCTGTTGCTAGAGTCAATTTTTTCTTCGCAAGCTTTTTAACAACTCGTAAGGCTAGATCCTTCATCGCCGTAGGGCCTTTTTGAAATAGTCATAACCTGAGGTAAGAGTAAGAAGAACGGCAACACCCATGAAAATGTCACGTGGCAGGTGCATCCAATGAGGCAGGGGAAGGATATAGAAGCCAATTCCAAAACCTTGGAAAAGTGTCTTCAACTTGCCGCCCTTGCTTGCGGGTATCACACCATCTTTAATCACAACAAGGCGCAGAACGGTTACCGATATCTCTCGAGCCAAGATGACAATAGTGACAATCCACCATAACTTTCCAAGAATAGAAAGACCCACCATAGCTGTACCGATTGCAATTTTGTCCGCGACTGGATCCAGGAATGCACCAAAGCTTGTGATTTGCTTTCGTGATCGAGCAATTCTTCCATCAAAGAAATCAGTGAGACCAACCAGGAAGAAACCAATCCACGAAATAATCTGCCAGTGGCGCTGCTCTCCACCATTTTTGAATAGTGCGTATGCGCAAAATGGGACTGCCAGGATTCGAAGAACCGTTAGAAAATTCGGTAGATTGATGTTCTTCTTCATAGTGGCTGGGCAACCAAATCTGCTCCTGCAACATCTGTCACCACGGCATTAACGTATTCACCAACGCGGAATTTATTTCGCGATTGGATAAATGTTGAGCCATCGACTTCTGGTCCTTGGTGATCTGCTCTTCCTTCTTGCAACTCTTCATCTTCAATGAGAACTCGAACGCGCTCCCCGATGCGCTCTTCTGCTCGTTGCAAAAGAAGCTCGTCAACAAGAGTCGAAAGTCCCTCAGTTCGTTGATGAATGAGATCTTCATCAAGCTTTCCTTCAAGAGTGAGAGCCTCTGTCTGGTCTTCATCTGAATATCCAAAAACACCGATGGCATCCAAGCGGGCTTCATTGATGAAGTCGAGAAGTTCTTGATACTCGCCTTCTGTTTCGCCAGGAAAACCAACGATAAAGTTTGAGCGAATTCCTGCTTCTGGAGCGAGCGCACGAATCTGATCAATCAGATGGAGGAACTTCTCTCCATCACCAAATCGGCGCATTCGGCGAAGAACCGTTCCGCTTGCATGTTGGAAGGAGAGGNCAAAGTATGGGATAACTTTTTCGGTTGAGACCATTGCCTGCAGGAGGGAAGGTCGCATTTCAGCCGGCTGCAAGTACGAGAGGCGAATTCGTTCAATTCCTTCAATAGCGGCAAGTTCAGGAAGCAACTTCTCAAGGACTTTCATATCTCCCAAGTCCTTGCCATAAGAGGTGGTGTTCTCACTTACGAGGAATAGTTCAGATACCCCTTCACTCGCTAGCCATTGGGCATCATCAAGAATTTCAGTAGGTCTGCGTGAGACAAATGAGCCACGAAAGATAGGAATTGCGCAGAATGCACAACGTCGATCGCAGCCTGTTGCAATTTTTAGGGGTGAAATTGGCGCTTTATCTAAACGAGTTCGCTGCGGAGGCTTTGGCGCACTTCGATCGGAAGGAGCAATAGGTAGAAGTGAGCGTCGATCTTGAGGCGTATGAGCCTCAATATGGCCGCCACTGATAATGGTATTGAGGCGGGCAGATATGTCGGCATAGTCATCAAAACCAAGGATTGCATCAGCCTCAGGAAGGGCCTGCGCTAACTCCTTTCCGTAACGCTCGGCCATGCAGCCCACTGCAACAACTGCCTGCGTCTTTCCGTGATCCTTAAGAGCGTGAGCCTCAAGAAGAGCATCAACAGAGTCTTTTTTTGCACTTTCGATAAAGCCACATGTATTTACAACTGCTACATCAGCCCCTGCCGGATCATCGACCAAAATCCAACCATCTGCCGCTAGGCGACCTGCGAGCTCTTCGGAATCAACATCATTACGAGCGCAGCCCAGAGTTGTGAGAGAAACCGTTCTCAGCTTTGTTGTTGGATTGGTGCTCATTGGCACCACTCTACCGGGTAGCGGTCAATTAGCCTTGCGAATAAGAAAGTGAAGAAGAAAGTGAAGATGTGGCGCCTGGGCCATATTGAAGATACTTCACTTCGCCAAGTGCTCCGGGGTATCCAAGGGATTTACCGTTGAGGGNGACCGATACTGCACCGGAATTGCCAAGAGTCACATTAATCAACGCAGAAGCGTCAAAGCTTTGACTCTGCCCCTTTGCAATCTTGCCGGTAAATATGTTCTTTCCTTGAGTATCCGTAACAGCAATCCAGGTTGTGCCACTGTCAGCAGAGAAGACGAGATTTCCAGTAGTTGGGACTACCGAGCTCGAACTCTGCTGCTTCCCCGTACCAGTGGTTACAACCTGATTTGCTGGAACAGCGACGGATTTCGCAGCAACAGAAACCTTTAGGTGTGATTTTGTGGTCGACTTAAACATTGAATTTGCGGTCGGAACAAGAATCATGAGTCCAACAACAACAGCAGCAGTTGAAGCCATGAACTTATATGTGAGTTTTGGAATAGCTCGTTGGACCTTGACTGTTGTTGCGTTGTTTTCGGTAAGCAGATCAATCATGGGGCGATCAATTTCACCCGTCGTTGATTCGAATTCAGAGATTAAGCGATCGAGGTCAGCATTCACGAGTTGACCGATTGTGCGAATGTGTCCACGCGCATATGCATTTCCACCACATGATTGGAATTTTTCACATTCAAGGTCACGAATAACTTCTGCACGTATGCGAGTCTTGGAAGAAATTTGCTCAACAGAATANCCCGCTGCTTCGCGAGCTTCGCGTAAGTATGTTCCGACGGACATCCTGGACCTTCAATCAAATGGGGAATTTGAAATTCTTGCAGGGCCAATCGTAAAACGAATTACAAGAATTTACCAAGCCGGGGGGTTTGATCCAAGCGTGAGGTCCAATCTCTCACCCGAATTATCCCCCCAAATGGAGTCAGTTGAAGCCTTGGATCTCCTCCAGGACATCTGGCATCTGCTCGGCGTTAATCAAAACTTCACGAGCCTTTGAACCTTCAGATGGTCCAACAATTCCGCGACTCTCCATCAAATCCATTAAACGTCCAGCTTTTGCAAATCCAACACGAAGTTTTCTTTGCAACATTGATGTGGAACCAAATTGTGTTCCAACAACAAGTTGAATCGCTTGCAACAAAAGATCCATATCATCGCCAATATCATCTTCAACAACCTTAGACTTTATCGGTGCATTGAGATCAATTCGATAAACAGGCTGCAATTGTGACTTCACAAATTGCACAACAGCTTCAGCTTCTCGCTCTGAAACGTAGGCGCCTTGAATTCGGACGGGCTTGCTAGCTCCCATAGGCAAAAAGAGACCATCGCCTTGGCCAACAAGTTTTTCCGCACCTGGTGTATCCAAAATAACGCGAGAATCTGCAAGTGATGAAGTTGCAAAAGAAAGTCGTGATGGAACGTTCGCTTTAATTAGTCCAGTCACGATATCTACACTTGGGCGCTGCGTTGCGAGAACGAGGNGAATTCCTGCAGCTCGTGCAAGCTGAGTGATGCGAACGATGGACTCTTCAACTTCACGGGCAGCGACCATCATCAAATCGGCAAGCTCGTCGACGATGACTAAAAGATATGGGTAAGGCTCAAGTACCCGCTCGCTTCCTTCGGGAAGTTTTACTTTTCCAGCTCGCACTGCCTTATTGAAATCATCTATATGCCGGAAGCCAAAAGCGGAAAGATCGTCATAACGTTGATCCATTTCGCGGACAACCCAAGCCAGGACATCAGCAGCTTTCTTAGGATTTGTGATGATTGGGGCGATCAGATGCGGAATGCCTTCGTAGGAATTGAGCTCAACTCGCTTTGGGTCAATCATGACCATGCGAACATCGTCGGGAGTCGCTCGCATGAGAACTGAAACAATGAGGGAATTAATCATGGATGACTTGCCCGCGCCGGTAGCTCCAGCTACGAGTAGGNGGGGCATCTTTGCCAAATTAGCACAGATGAAGGAACCTTCGACATCTTTTCCAAGCGCGACAACCATGGGATGTGGGTCATTGACTGAAACAGATGAGCGCAAAACATCACCGAGGTAAACGATTTCACGATCGGTATTTGGAATTTCAATACCTACTGCCGACTTTCCTGGAATCGGCGAAAGAATTCGTACATCTCCACTTGCAACGGCATAAGAAATATTCTTTGCAAGAGCAGTGATTGCTTCAACTTTTACACCTGAACCAAGCTCAACTTCATAGCGAGTGACCGTTGGGCCACGCATAAATCCCGTAACTGTGGCCTCAACGTTGAATTGTGCAAATACTTGAGTAAGGGCAGCAACAACGGTCTCGTTTGCTTTTGATTTGCCTTTACTGGCAGGCCCGCTTTTGAGCAGATCCATAGAAGGCAGCGTGTAGGTCGAATCTGCAGCAAGGAGAAGTTGATGCGCTGGTCCCGTTGGGGCAGGAGCCTTTGTTGGGGTCGAAACCGGTGTGAGTCGGTTCTCGACTGGAACTTCGACAGTGAATTCCTGATCAAATTCTTCTTCATCCATGGGTTCATCGTCGTGAGGTGTGAAATCCTGAACAAGCGGGGNATCAAAAGCTGGAGTGTCGGAAATTTCAAAATCTTCGTCAACTCCGGCACGTGCAGCGCGAGCATCAGAAACCTTTCCGCGTGACCAGTGAAGTGCTACCGCAATTCGCTCAAATATCTTTGAAACAGGAGTTGCGGTGACAACGAGAACTCCAAAAAAGAAGAGAAGAAGCAAAATAGGGACTGCAAGGATATTTGTCATCAAGCCAACTAGTGGAGTCGCAACTCCGTAACCAAACCNCCCGCCCCCGCCTTGCATTGCGCTCTTGCCAGTATCGCCCACTGAGCCATTAAAAATATGTGCCAATCCAGTTGTGGTGAGCAAAAGGACAATGGTTCCTACGGTTATTCGACCCGTTGCCCGACCTTCATCTGGCGTGCGGAAAAGACGAAATGCGAAATAGATAAAGATGATGGGNGTCAGATATGCAAGACGACCAACTGCTCCAAAGAGAGCCGATCGAATGAGATCACCGACGGCGTTATTGAGATGGAACCACGTTCCAGCCGCTGCGATGAGGGCAAAGATGACAATGAGAAAGGCAAATCCATCACGTTGATGTTCTGGATCAAGTTCTTGTGCTCCACGAAAAACAAATCGGACTGCACTGCCAATAGCTTTTGCGATCAAACGCCATAAGCCAGAGAGCCCGCGGAGAATCAACCCAAGGAATGAACTTTTTTTCTTGGGAGAAGATTTAGAACTCTTACGTTTAGCCATATACCGCTAAGCCTAAAGAATTTGCTCCTGCTTGGCTGGTAAGGCGCGCCGTTAAACCTCGATAACGACGGGCACAATCATTGGCTTTCGGCGGTGTTCTTCTCCAACCCAACTTCCAATTGTGCGACGAACAACCTGTGTAAGTTGATGAGTTCCATTTATTCCACCAGCAACAGCCTTTGCCAACGCCTTTTCAATGTGAACCTTGACCTCATCAAACATTGCTGAATCTTCTGTGAAACCACGAGCATGAATATCTGGGCCCGCGACAATTTTTCCACTCTGTGAATCGATGACGACAACAACGGAAATGAAGCCTTCCTCGCCAAGAATTCGTCGATCTTTCAAAGAGCTTTCGGTTATCTCGCCGATGCTTTGTCCATCAACGTATACAAAGCCAACAGGAACAGCGCCTGCAATATCAACGTATCCATCGTGCATATCGATAACAATTCCATTATCAACAACAATGGTTTTTTCTCGTGGAACGCCGGTTTTGATTGCAAGTTCTGCATTTGCACGCAGATGGCGCCATTCGCCATGGATTGGCATTACATGCTTTGGCTTGACGATGTTGTAGCAGTACAGAAGCTCCCCTGCCGCAGCATGGCCCGATACGTGAACCATTGCATTTCCCTTATGAATCACTTCCGCTCCAAAGCGGACAAGTTCATTAATTACTCTAAAAACCGGATTTTCATTTCCGGGGATAAGCGATGAAGCAAGGACAACTGTGTCTCCCTTGCCAACTTGAATTTGATGATCACCATTAGCCATTCGTGAAAGAGCGGCAAGCGGCTCGCCTTGAGAACCTGTGCATATTAAAACGATTCTGTCCCCGTACTCATCAATATTCTTTGAGTCGACGACAAGGCCAGATGGGACTGTGAGGTAACCAAGATCCTCGGCCAGTTTCATATTGCGAACCATGGAGCGGCCAACAAAGGCAACTTTGCGATTGTGCTTTTCTGCAATCATAAGAATCTGCTGGATACGGTGCACGTGAGATGCAAATGAGGCAACAATCACTCGACGTTTTGTTTGATTAAAGATTCGATCAAGTGTTGGCATGATGTCACGTTCTGAAGTTGTAAATCCAGGAACATCGGCATTGGTTGAATCGACCATGAAAAGATCAATTCCTTCAACCCCAAGCCGTGCAAATGTCGCAAGATCAGTAATTCGACCATCAAGAGGAAGCTGATCCATTTTGAAGTCACCTGTTGCAAGAACGTTTCCTGCGGGGGTTTTGATAGCTACGGCAAGTGCATCGGGAATGGAGTGATTAACCGCCACAAATTCCAAATTGAATGGACCAAAACTCATTTGTTGGCCTGCAACAACTTCAA
>JGI24890J29729_1001161_pt1 | contig 12670 bp, 18 predicted proteins | sample FreactcultureFD7_FD_29729 | JGI IMG/M metagenome (IMG submission 29729)
GGAAAGCACTCGTGTTGAGGGATTGGAAAGTCAAGGCAGACTCTTCATGATGGATGGAAGTGTTTGGAAGTGCATTTCGGGAACAAGGATCAAGGCAGATAAGTATCAGATGCCGGAGGAAGTCTTGACGAGAATCGGTAAGTCATTCATTTCGCAATTACTGCTCGAGAGTTCAGTCGACGTTCCAATCCTGAGCTGACTAGACCTAGTCGTATAGGATAATCATACTGCTCTGGATGATACCTCGTGCGAAGAGCTACTTCGGGACAACATCGACCTCGCAAACGCGTTCCCTCGACTTTTCGCAACCTCTCAGATTCGCTCTCACACCTGTACTCGACTTTACAAGCCACAGTGTCGATGTAAGCTAGATTTTAGCCTCACGTCTTCGTATTCCTCTCGCCTTTTAGAACGCAGCCATCCCAACATTCCTCAGTTTCAACAACCGCTTCGGATCCACTCGTCTTCCCTTCTCTACCTCACCAATTTCTCGATCAGCTCTTGCTGGCTTGGTACCATCTTCGCATACCAAGATGGCTCCCAGTAACACTCAAGCTCGAACATCTTATCCGCCTAAGAACCTCGTCACTTCGAGAAACTCGGTCATCACAAACAACAGTTCAAGTTTGGTAAGTCACCTCTCCTCCTTGTCCTCGTTTGCTTGAGATCGAATGTAGCTGAAACTCTCGGATGCCACAGCCGTCTCTTCGCGCTATAGTCTCGACTGATCCTCCTCCTCCGAATGGCGCCGACGGTAGATCAGTCAGCTTTGCTCGTTCAATGGTCCCCGGAATCACGTATTCATCAGTATCGAGACCATCAACGAAGACGCCTCTGTTATTCGGGAAGCTATCTGGAGCTTCGAGTGATTCAGCGAATCAAGGTGCGTCCCCTGGCCGAAAATCTAAAGAGTCAGAATTTGCTCAACGCCATCCTTTCCTCAGCTTTGCACCTTTCGACCTCAACGCCTTTCGCACTCCCTCAGTCCTCTATCGCAAAGGCTTGTCCACTCCCGATCTAGCACATGCAGATCTTTCGACTTCCGCTCCTCGTCTCGCAGAACCGACCTTTTCTTCGAATCCCGTTATCTCCTCTGCAAGTCCAGTCACCGGATCCGCTCAATTACTACCTTCTGGTGCCCTCTCTCAGCCTACTCAATCGACGTCCGCTTCTCCCGCTCCTTCTGCCTCAATGCCACCACCTCGATGTCCCTCCTCTTCTTCCTTCTTCGCCGCTCGTCGTATTCCCCCTCATCTCGGCTCAGCTACCTCTCGTCTATCATCTCTTCTCTCGCAAGACGAGATGGAAAGTGTGGGAGATCGTCAAGCTCGAAATGGGAGCGGAAAGGAGAGTTGCGAAGTAGTCGACGGAATCGAAAGGGGCATTGTCGAGGGAGGACAGAATAGATGGATCGATTGAAGAATGTTTAAGCAGGATCTCGCTTGTTGTCGTCGTTTCTGTGGCTCGTTTATCGTCAATATTGTTTTGCTGAGTCTTTCAAAGCAGAAACGCACACAAGAGAGAGAGCCTTTTTCTCTCGAGAACTTCGCGTAGACTGGTCGACGATGTCGATCAATTGGCAATGAAGCATCATCAGGAAGAGCGGGATGGAGAGGAAAGTTGAAAGCATCTTTGCCTCAATAAGTCGGCAAGTTGCGAAAGTTGCATCCCCTGAAGTACGCTTTGGATTTTTGGGAGAGGGAGGAGGGAAAATTCAAGCTTTTCTCTTTGCTTGATCTCCAACCTCGTCAAAATGTTAGTCACACTATCCTCACCATCTAGATTTATACAAGTCTATCAAGTTTCAACCGGTAGTCCATCCAGGGTTTCAGAGGGAGGGAGATTGGAAAAAGTTGGAAAGGATTTAATCAGTTGTCCACCAGGAGATAGAGAGGGACTCAGGAGCTATACTGAAGGGTAGAGGAGGGTTATAGGAGGTCTAGAATGCTACTAGTGCGGTCAATAGAGGGCTCAGAGGGAGTTGGGAGGAACTACAGATTGCCACCCCTTTCACCTCTACGACTCTAATCCTACAATTCATCAACACACCCCTCTTAGCTTCTATCTTACAGCTTTACTGACCCAGAGTATTGTATTGATTCATTAGGGGAAAGGTTCACGGATCGCTCGCGCGTGCCGGTAAGGTCAAGTCGCAGACTCCCAAGGTCGAACCTCAAGAGAAGAAGAAGAAGGTAACTGGTCGTGCCAAGAAACGTCTCATTTACAACTCTCGTTTCGTTAACGTTACCTCCGCTGTACGTTTTATCTCATCCCTCTTTCACCTCCTTTTCCTTTTCCCTCACTCACGCCCTTTTCCCTTGTTTTAGCCCGGAGGAAAGGTTCAACGCAACAAGCAACCTGCCGGAAAGTCCGGTTAAACGCATCATCTACTTGTCTTGGAACGGAAAAAAACCCATCGAAAAAAAAACCCAAAGAACCCAAATTCACAAAGCGAAAAATCAGTTTCAACATTCCCCCATTCCTTCTTCTCGACCCCCCACAACGCCCTCTTTCATTCTCTCCCTACTCGACGCTTTCCTTGTCGCCATTCATACTCCTCCCCCATCCCCGATTCGCCTCACCCTATTGATTTAATCTCCGACTTTCCTTCGCCCCCATCTTTCGCCCTCTTTACCCTTCGCCACCCCCTCCTATCCTTTCCTCAACTTCAAGCTTCAATCGTAGTTTGCTGCAGGGGATTCAATGGAGGAGGAGAATCAAGAGACGAGAGAGAAAGGGAAAGGATAGTCTGTCTTTTTTTTGGTTGATGGTCGGAATGACATAGGTGTCACTTGTTTGGTGGGTTTAGCTGAGGGAAGGGATCGAATGTAAGGGATCGGGGTTTACGAGGGAAAGGGTGTGTCGGAGCTGTTGATCCTTTGTGTGCCCAAGTCTTGGTTTTTTTCTAGATAGTTTTTCTTTCTCTCTTTTTTGATTTTCTATGATGTGGTTGTAAAGAGTTCGTCGAAAACAGACTTTCTTCTTATAACCAGTTCTTGCGAGGCTGCATTCTCTGATTTGAAGGGGAAGATCTTGAGATTGGATTTATGAATTGAAGTTCCCTCTCGGAGCTTCGTTGCCTCGCTTTCCTTTTCCCAGTCATGATTCTCTCGCTTCTCACTACTCTCGCCAAGCCGAGCGACACACGGATCAAAGGATGCAGGAATCAAGGGTAAGACGACTTTCAGGTATTTCAATTTCGACTTCAACATGCAGAGGTGTACGAATCGGGATTATACTCCATCGTATTCGAGGATAGTCTCTGCGATCGCTCGAGGTTCATCATCAGTCACGACTGTAAGGCAGAACAAGGAAGCAAAAGAAGGGAGGACTAACCGTGCTTCTTCGCCTCTTGCATCTTTCGAGCTCCCTTGATGAAATCATCTTGAATACAGTAATCTCGCTCGTCGCTGTACGGAGAGACCATTCGTCAACTACAGTCCACGTAAGAGAGGGTTGTTGAGAAAGGGTTTAACGTACCGAATAGCAAACATTCCAGCTTCGGTACAGATGTTTCGTAAATCAGCTCCGTTGAAACCTTCAGAAAGCTTCACGACCGCTTCGTAATCTAAGCATCAGGTAGCACGTCTAGTCAGCGCCCCGTGTAAAAGGAGAGAATCTAGAGTTCAGCTGATACTTACCGATTTCACCAGATTTCGCGATTGGCCCTGCGTGAATCTTGAGAATCTCCATTCGGGCTACTTCGTTAGGTAAAGGAATCTCAATCTTTCGATCAATACGCCCTGGTCGAAGGAGAGCCGGATCGAGTACATCGGGCTGCGAATTGAATCCAGCACCGATCAGTTCACGCTCAAGGCAAAGAGATGGAAACTATCATCGACTCACTCGGTTGGTAGCAAAGATGACTTTAGTCTTCCCAAGGTAATCGAACCCATCCAACTGATTCAACAACTCCATCAGAGTTCTCTGAATCTCTCGATCCGCACTCGTTCCCTCACTGAACCTCCTTCCTCCAATCGCGTCAATCTCATCCATGAAGATGATGCAAGGTTCGTGTTCCTTTGCGTATCCGAACATTTCACGAATGAGCCGCGCAGACTCTCCGATATACTTGTCGACGATCGCTGAGGAGACGACTTTGAGGAAATTTGTAGAGAGGGTCGCGGCTACTGCTCGTGCGAGAAGGGTCTTGCCGGTTCCAGGGGGTCCGTAGAGGAGTACACCTGCGATTATACGAGAGTGAGTTGAGGAAAGGGAGGGGAGGGGAGGAAAAGGAAAGCTACCTTTGGGAGGTTTGATACCGACTCGCATGAACAATTCGGGGTTCATCAATGGTAGCTCAATGACCTGTGAAGATCATGGCTCGTTCAGTCAAGGTAGTCGACTGAGCAGGTTCGAAAATGCTGACCTCTCGTAATTCACGAATTTGATCTCCTAATCCTCCAACTCCAGCGAAACTAGCTCCTTTAGGATCTTCCATCGTCATGTTGTAGACCAAAGGATCAACTTCACGTGGCAAGATGCTGTTCGTCAGGATGGATACTCAAATCAGTTTCAAGTACTTGATAAATGATTTGAAGTATTCCCGACGAACCGCATGATGGTGAGAGTAGTCATATCGAGTGATACGCGTACACCATTCTTCAGCTTGTCTTTCGGTACTGCACTTCTACATCCTACGACGTAACGAGGTCCTGAAGATGCTTTGACGATAACTGAGAAACGCTCGCAATAGTAGTCAGCGCCTGTGATCGAATGACTGCTGGAGCAAGAGAGACTCACATCGTTCCTCATCCAATTGCTTGAGTACTTCTCCAACGATTTGACCTACTGATTGCAATGCTTTGATATCATCCTCTGACTTGTCGAAATCCTTCTCTAACGTTCTCAATGATAATCGAACTGTACGTTCCGGATTCTGATCAGCATTGAGCAGTCTCGCGTGCTGTTCAAGTAATTCAGAACGTACCTAGAGGAAGGGGGAAACAAAGGTTAGGTTAGCGTCATCTATCTCTTTCAAGTTGAACAAAGGCAATTCGCTTACTCTCTTTCAGTCTACCTTCTAGTTCTTCATGCTCCTTCAATCTCTGTATACCCGAAATGAGCGAGTTAGCGGGTGTCAAGAAGAGGAGAGATGAGATGAGAGTGAGGCGAACCTTTCTGTAAGTTTGAAGGGCTTGCGTTTTAGCTGTATCATACTGTTGAGCAGGTGGTGGTGCAGTAGATGAACTAGCTTCTGCCATCTCTTGCGAATGTATGGTAGATGTTTGAAGAGAAGCGAGTCGTAATCGCTCGCTTTTGTATGGAGGCATTACAATTGCTTCAAATTTGTTATTTGAGAGAACTTCGATTGATGGAACGAGAGCGTCGAATGACAATTGTAAGATATTCGGAGACGAGCTCTCGAGATGAGGCGAAGAAGAGGGACGACAAAAAATGACAGACGACGAAGTTTCGAAACTTCGCAACTTGTCGAGGGAATAATCAGTCGAGTCGAGTTTGGAAGAGCTCGAAGGGTCCTCTTGCGACGACGACGACGACGACGACCCAGCACGAAAAAGGATAGTGCCACTCGAAGGCGGCACTCTCGACTTGGAGCTCGTTTTGACTTTCTCGAGCGTCCTCGAGCGTCCTCGAGTGAATCTCAACGAGTTCTCAGTCGGTCGCACATCCTCACTCGGAATGTACAGTTCTACTTCATCCTTCTGTCGGGACAGAGGGCCTCAAGGTGTCGGAATCTCTAGATTTCAAAGTTCTTTAAGGATGTCCAAATCGTATAACTCTTGAATCAATAGATTCAGCATCGATTCTTTGTGTTCGGAAGTCCGATTTATCAGCGATACTCTGGGTAGTTACTGGAAGTCAAAAGCGGTCGAAAGAGTTCTGGAGAATAACATTTGAGCATAGTTATGGGCGTGAAGCGCTTCGAATTCGCGATAGGTTCTGACAAAGGCAAGATGGTAGTGCTCGAGTGACTTGTGGTGTACGGCTTACAAACTGATGGAAAAGTAGATAAGAACACGGAGGTTCGTCGAACGAAAAGAACAAGTTTCGGGAATAGACCGGTAGTTCAAAATCATCATCGAAGACTACGAGGCTCAACAAGTCCTTAACACTCTTCTTCATTGGTGCTCTCGCTTCTAGAACTGGTTGCTCGGGCAATATCGAGTCACCGATCGTTGACGACCCTGAGCACAAAGGGAACGAAAGTCATGACCGCTTTGTCGGAAATACGGCTCGTTTACGTTGTCCCTTTGATGTATCAGGATACCACAGGTATCTCAAGCAATGTAGAGTGGCTATACAAGTGCAAATTCCGGAAATGTAGCTCCATCTAACGCATGCAAATTTCGTGGGAGGAATGGATTTCAAGGAAAGATTCCCGCGATCGCTGTCTTCTTGAGCACATGCACGCAGTAAGTCGTGTTCGGGATTGAATTGCAAGGCGTAGCCCCTTGGTTGTCCATTCGCTGCTTGAAGGCAGGATCAGAATCGAAATGGTTGGAAACTTCCCGCGAAGGGGCGTGTTCCCGTATTTGGGCTTTCGACGAATCCTGACTTACGAAACATGTGACCGATGAAGATTCGCTCGAGGACGCTCGTGCGGATCTGAATCGTAGAGTGTCAGCTCGGTAGACGAGATCTGACACTATTCCTTTTTTGTACTCTCTTCCCCTTCGAAATCTAACGACGACGCAACAGCTCAACATCGGGGTATCGGCATTAGGCTACAGTCTCACTCTCTCGAAAGACTCTCGTTGAAACGTGGACCCCAGCCGAATAGAGAAGAGGAAAAAGCTGTTGATTCGGTATAACAAGCTCAAATCTACTCTTCTTCCGAGTACTCGTCCTCATCGGCAGCATCATCCAATCCAACGACTCCCGCACCAGTCTTCGAAAGATCTTTACCAAGCGCTTTGAGTCGATCTCCGAATACCGTTCGTACTCCAGGATTTCTGTACATTTCCAATCGCCGTCTCACATCAGCACGAAAAGTAGAGAAGTGATCAAAGTGAAGAACAACGTACGTAGAGGTATCCCACAATTGTAAGTTTGCTTTTGAACCTGCGACTGCGAGAGTTGTTGGATCGTCGGGACAAAACGAAGCAGAGAAGACTTTTCCCTGTAGATTTTCAACAAGCCTATCAGTCCAACTCCGAAGACACCGACTGATAGAAGAGACTTTGAAAACCTACAACTCCCAAATCCCTCGCGGTAACGAGAGAGATATTTCGTTTCCCCGCCTGCGTATCTTCCAAATTCCAAACTTTGACCATATTATCCGTTCCACCCGTAACCATGAACCCTTTCACCATCGAGTTAACGTCCAAACTACTAACACTCCCATCGTGGGCCGCAAGAGTCCACAAACTTTTCCCCCTCGAAACTTCCTTCGCAGTCGACAACATTCTCGAATCGTAAGATTGTACCAACCCGTTCTCCATCGAAACCAAGAAATTCGAAGGTTCCCAAGGATCCCACTTCAAACATTCCACGTCACTGTCTACCTTCGTCGCTACTCCGGAATCGGGAGCTCTCGAATCGAATACTCGTACAGTTCCATCCCAACTTCCACTCAACAAGACGGTAGATTCTTTAGGGTTCCACACGACCGATTGAACCTTGTCGGAATGGAGGTTGTCGAAGGATCTCAACGCGGGTGAAGAAGTAGGTCTTGACAAGTCCCAAAGTTTGATCGTCTTGTCGGCGGAGGAAGAAGCGAGGAGGTTTCGATGTGATCGGTTCCACGACAAAGAGAGGATTGAATCGACGTGGTATTCTGGGTTGGCGATGACTTTGGGCTTCTTAGGCTTCTTCTTCTTCTTTTTTTTGGAACTACCTTCTCCTCCTACGGATAATGAAGCTGTTGAATCGGTGATGGAAGAAGTCGAAGCGATGGGATCTTTTGGTGGAGGTCCTAGAATCGCATCGGGGTACAATCCATCCACTACGTCCAAACTCCAAATTTCGATTTCTGGATCGAGAGTTCCAACTGCGACGAAATTTCCTTTCCCACCCGATTCACTCCCTTCTCGTCCGGGGCAGAAGTCGAGCCATTCGAGGCAGAGCGGCATCGCGGGGAGGAGCAAGTCGTGGTGGACGTAGAGGTTCTCTTCCGATTCGTCGTAGACGTAAACTTCGAGTTGGGAGACGTCGTCTTGAGTTTTCGCCGCGACGATCAGATTGTCCGTAGGGAGGATCTCTAGTTCTTCTCGTTCTAAATCTTCATCTTCTTGTTTCTATTAAATCGAATACAATAAGGGTGTCAGTATCTGGCTAAATTCGAAAGACCAAGTTTGGTCGACGACGGAGGGAGGGACGGCGGTTGGGAATGGAAAGCTCAGATCCGAAAGATGGTTGATTGTCAAAAGGTTGACCGCATTGCAACTCCAGGCCGACTAAAGCCCTTTTTCTTGTAAGTGAGAGGCTCAGCAATTTGGGTATATTGAATAATAATCATTGCTTTGTGATGATCCCTTGTCCGCGAGGATGGTGGATTTCCGTCGAGGTTGTCGTCGAAGAGGTAGAGTAGGTAGAGAAGAGGTAAGGAAGAAAACGTACAGCTTCGAGAGTGACATAAGGATCATCTTCAGTATTTCCATAATAAGTCAAACCCTTGATATTTGAGAAAGCTCCCATCGCTGTAAGGTTTGGTTATGCCTATCGTCAGCGAACGATTCAACGGATGGATAGGGAATGAGATCGAAAACTTACCAGCACCTTTGGATTCCTCCTCATCGTAAGCGTCCAAATTATAAACTGCCAAATCATCCTCCTCTCCTACGCCTCCACTCTTCTTCTTACTCTTCTGTTGTCCCCCCATGGCAGCAGCTTTGATCTTCTTTGCCGCCAATTTCGCCGCGAGAGTAGCTTCATCCTCATTATCCTTCATTTCCACTTCTTCTTCTCCCTCTTGTTCAACTTGCATAGATTCTTCCGCCGTACTATCTTCCTCACTAATAACTCCCAATCCAAACAATAAACTCATCAGCTCTCATTGCCATCTCTCTTTCGTAATCAGAAAATTAAAACACTCACTCTTCCCATCCTTCTCCCTCTCCTTCTCCTTCTGGATCCTCATCGTTATTCTCACCATCTTGCATCAACCTCGCCAACTCTAATTCAACTTTGGCACCCTCCAATTGACCTTGTGCCAATTTTGAAATCCTCTCTAATTCTTCTTCATCGACTTTGTACTTCTGTGGGTTTTGGGATGCGGCACCTCGTGGGATCCAAGAGAGGGCAGAGATGAGTGATGTCATTCCTCCTCTAGAGATGGGGGGTTGTAGAGAGGGGAAGAAAGAGGGCAAGTGGAGGGAGCAGAGTTGAAGAGGGACCACTTGATCGAGTTTGTGTAGTGCTGTAGGGGGAGAAGGAAGTAGGTACGCCTATTCAAGTACGGCGATTTGGTTCGGGAATTGGGAAGAAAGAGACCAAAGTTGGGTGATTTTTTGTCCATAAAGCATGGACGATTACTTGATACTCTCTAATCTATTGCGCAATTACACGAACTTGGCAATTCATCACCTCGAGTTCGGACGAAGCTCGCAAGCGTTCGATCGACAGTTCTCGTCACGCTCTGAAGCTCTCGCTCTCCTCCTCCACGAAACAGAGAGCAAAAAGAAACTTGTGAGAATACAACAAAACTTGCACCATTCCTTGCCATCCCTGGATCCCTTTCAAAGCCAAGCGACCTTGAACATCTTTGAAATCGGTATCAACACCCCTCGCCCTTCGCTGATGTCTTCCCCTTTTCCCCGACCACTCGAACCCCTATAGAGGTCTATAATTCAATCTCGAAACTATTCTCTGTACTCCTCTGCTGTCTCTCGCCCAACGCCCTCACTCTACCCCCTTCTTCCCTCTCTTCATTCCCACCATCTCCACCATCTCCATCCGTACCATCACTTTCACTTTCACTTTCACTTCTCGAATCCATTGAAGAATCAGCATCCTCAATCTCATTATCCAAATCTACCACTACCCCTTCTTCTTCTGCTATCATTTGTACTTGTTGAGGAGGTAGAGGTGCGTTCGGATCTTGTAAAAGTGGAGGGAGTTCGAGGGATTGAGCACCGGGTTGACCGAATAAAGTTGGAGAGGTAGAGAATTGAGACTATCACCACAGCGAGAAAGGGGAGTCAGTTCCAAGACTCGATAGGAACTTGACCCCGGGCAAAGAAAGAGAGAGCAAAGGAGAGAGAGAGAGAAAGAGTTTACTCCTTCATCTTCTTCATGAGTACTTTGACGACCTAAAGGGATTAACCAAGAATATCCATACTCTTTAATCTCAGAGTTCTACAATCAAAGCAACACGAATCCTCACGTCGACCATCAGCGAGGAGACGGAAGAGGAGTGCGCAGGGAGAGATTGACTTGCGAGATGTTCGAAATCTTCTTCTTCATCTTCTAACTCTTCTTGTTCTTGTTGTAAAGTTCGACTGTACGTTTCCTTTGTATCGTTTGATCGACGATTGGGGTTCAAGAGGGAGGAGAGAGTTGGAGGATAGAACATGGGTGATTCCCAACTAGGCGGACGAGAGGTTCTCATCACACTATGACTGGGGGTATTTGATGGGCTGTGATTAGGAGTGTCTGAGAGTATAACGAAGCCACGAAGCAGAGCGGGTTTGAAGTCGGGAGTGAGAGGTTAGAAGGAGACCTGCTCGTCTTTCTTTCTGAGGTTGATCTCTTACCTTCAACTCGACACTGAACCAAATCATGCAGTCTATACTAGCAAGTACTTCCAAACGGTTATTACCAGCAACTCTACAAAGATCTAGTCGATTCGTTTCTACTGTTCAAACTTCATCAACTTCAACTGAAACTGAAACTGAATCCCCCTCAGTAACTCCTCTACCAGGTTCATCAGTCCTACCAGCAGCCTTCCAATCCTCGACTCCTTCTCCCCTTCGTACCCGAGATTCCCTCCCGCTCTCTTCTTCATCTCCTTCCCGCCCTCGTTCCTCAGTCATCCGTCCTCAACCTTACAAACTTTCCATCCTCTCGACCCGAAACAACACTATCCTAACCCTCTCCACGTCCCCTCTCGGTTCCGACGCAACCCCTCAAGACGCCCACGTCCCCATCGCGTGGGTTTCCGCAGGTTCAGCAGGTTACAAAGGAGCCGCTCGAGGTACTTACGATGCGGCGGTAGAAGTCTCTTTGAAAATGTTTGGGAAAATCAAAGAGTTGGTGGATGGACCGGAAGTTTTAGCGGGAGGGGTGAAGAGGAAGAGTAAAGGACCTAAACCTACAGAGTTGGAAGTCGTTTGGAAAGGGTTTGGACAGGGGAGGGATGCAGTGTTTAGGAGCTTGATGGGTGCAGAGGGGGATGAGGTTAGGAGTTTGGTTAGGAGGGTAACAGATGCTGTGAGTTGAACGATAAAAATTATTCCTTATTCTCTCTTTCGAAGAGGAAGTTTGCTCACTCTGGTTTTAAATGTATTTAGACCCCACTCAAGATTGGTGGAACGAGGGCGAAGAAGAGACGAGTGTAAGCTTTGTCATCGTTACGAATCTTTTTGTTTTGCGAAAGAAACCTGATTCTCGTCTTTGTTTTTTCTTACAGTATCTAAAATCGACGAAACCCGCTAGTCGAATCCACTTCTATACTCTTCTGTATACGTTATTCGCAAACCATTGCATTGTTCCCCATGTTCAATCCATGCGAGCCTATCGAAGCAGAGAGAGAGCGAAATTTATCGATCCTTCGTGTCTTTATAAATTTGTCTTGATCGCTGTCCCTATCTTCTGATCCGTATCTTTGCGATCGCTTTCGCTTGCAGCAAGCACTTCATTCGAAAATTGAAAAGTCTTGTCATCAAGTGAATATTCTTCTCTTCTTTCTTCCTCTCACTTGTTCACATTAATGCTTCGCCCTCTGCGGCATACCCTGCTCCTTCTTCTCCTCCTCCTCTATCCTTTGCTCATCAATTGCTCCCGTCCCCGTCCTCATATCCTCTCTAAACGGAACCCCACCTATTCACCCATCTCTTCCTCTTCCTCTCTCTCCCAACTCTCCCAACTTACAAACCTCGACCAGAACCTCGATTACCAAGATCCAACTAGTTTATTGAGTCAGATCTTGATCCCCCGTGCAGTCGGGAGTAAGAATTTGACCAAAGTACAAGATTTAATCGTCAAACGGTTCGAACAACTCAATTGGGTAAGCACTCTATCCCTCTTCGAGGCTCTATGACTTATGAGCTGACCAAGTTTGAAAAGGGAAAGTGTAGCATGTAGAGAGAGATACTTTTACTACTACAACTCCTTTAGGTCCTAAAACTTTCACCAACCTAATCTTCACTCACGACCCACTCGCATCTCGTACCTTCGTCCTCTCTGCCCACTTGGACTCGAAATACTTCCCCCATCCCCCACAAGATCAATTCGTAGGAGCGACCGATTCCGCCGTCCCCTGCGCACTCCTCGTAGATCTCGCACAATCCCTCACTCCTCTCCTCGACTCACTCAAATCGACCGTCACTCGTCAAGGTGGGAAAGGGGCGCTCGAGGGACAAGATGGAACTTGGATTCAAGGCGAAACTTTACAAATCGTTTTCTTTGATGGAGAGGAAGCTTTCGTCGATTGGACCGATAAAGATTCGATTTATGGTGCGAAACATTTGGTCGAGAAATGGAGTCAACCCAACTTGACCCCGAGAACTCCCCTCAACGTCGTCCCTTCGAAACCGTTGGAAAGGAT
>JGI24890J29729_1001162_pt1 | contig 12654 bp, 3 predicted proteins | sample FreactcultureFD7_FD_29729 | JGI IMG/M metagenome (IMG submission 29729)
GCTCAAGGCGAATCAAATGCCAAAGCTTTTGGCATGGAAGGAATGACACCCGCTCAAATGGTTATGGCGGCAGTGGTTCCGGGTTATATGGCGCTTAAAGCCTTGACAGGAACGGGTCAAAGCAGTGCGCAAGGCCCAGCCTCATCCCCCGGCGAAGCTGCATCTTCAAGCACTGGCTCAGGTAATCAAGCTGCAAAAGCAGCCGCAATTTCAGCCGCAATGAATGGTGAAAACGGCGGTGGTGGCTCCGAAGGTGATGGTGGTACTGCCGGAGGCAATGGCGCTGCCGCTGGAGGGGGAAATTCAAGCGGAGCCAGTGCAGGCGGTGGTGATGCTCGCGGCGGGTATGTTGCCAATCATCATTTTGATCAGCGTCATTTAGCAATGGCTGATGGTGGCCCAATCCAAAGTTTAAGTGACTTGGAATATCAAAATACTGGCGTTGCCAGAATGGCAATGGGCGGTCTTCCTGAATACAACCTTGGCGGTTATTCAGACGGCGGTCGATTGCTCAAAGGCCCGGGCGATGGTGTGTCTGACTCTATTCCTGCAACCATTGGTGAAAAGCANCCAGCCCGCTTGGCAGATGGTGAATTTGTCATTCCCGCCCGCATTGTTTCTGAGCTTGGCAACGGATCAACTGAAGCAGGCGCACGCAAGCTGTACGCCATGATGGACAGAGTTCAAAAAGCCAGAAGCAAAACTGTCGGTCAAGGAAGCATTGCAAAAGACAGCCGAGCTGAAAAATACTTGCCAGCATGANTTACGTCATCACGCAGGAAAAGTTNACTGACACATACCGGGAGCTTGAGCCTCTGTACCGTCAGCACTATTCCGAAATGGTGGAGCGTTTAAACAAAGAAGGATTCGAGTATTCTCCGTACAACCCAAGGCTGACAGAGTACGGTGCTGCATGTGATAGGGGAGATTTGTTGACTTTCGTTCTTCGTAGCGAAGGTGTTGCATGTGGTTACATCAATGTTTTTGTAACCTTAGATATGCACAATCGTGATCCAATTGCACAAGAGGATACCATTTTTGTACTAAAAGAGCACAGAAATGGAGTTGGGAAAAAACTGGTTCAATTCGGCTTGGAAGAGCTTAAAAAACGTGGAGTCAAGCGACTTCATGTTTCTGCCATGACAGATTTGCGAGTCGCAAAACTTTGGGGCAGAATGGGTTTCAAGGAAGCTGCTATACAAATGATTTATCGATTTTGAGGTTTAAACATGTGTCAATCAGCTCCAACACCGGCATCAAGTACTGCGCAAACCGCAGAATTGCCAGAATGGGCGCGTCCGTATGCTAAAGATGTTTTGGCAAAAGGTGCAGCTTTAACTGACGTAAATCAACATCCGTATCCAACATATGGCGGTGAGCGTGTTGCTGGCTTTCAGCCTTTGCAGCAGCAAGCATTTNACACCATTGGTGGTTTAAACGCAGGCCCAGAAGCATTTAACCAGCAGATTGGCAGTTACATGTCTCCGTACATGCAAAATGCTGTTGATGTTGAGAAGAAAGAAGCTGCCCGCCAATCTCAAATTCAAGGCCAATCACAACAAGCTCAGGCCGCACAAGCAGGTGCTTTTGGTGGCGCACGCGATGCATTACAACGCTCTGAGCGGGAACGTAACTTAGCCAACCTGCAAAGTGATATTCAAGCCAAAGGCTCACAGGCTGCATTTGAACAAGGTGCAAATCAGTTCCGTCAGGGCATTACTCAACAGTCTGGCTTGGCTCAAATGCAAGGCCAAATGGGCGCTCAGCAGCAGCAGCAGGCTCAGCGCCCGCTGGATATTGCTTATCAAGATTTCATGAATCAGCAAAACTATCCGTACAAGCAATTGGGCTACATGTCTGATTTGATTCGTGGATTGCCGCTGGGCCAACAATCAACTGCTCAGGTTTACCAAGGAACCGGAAGCACACTTGGCTCACTGGCTGGCTTGGGTATGGGTGCTTATGGCTTGTCCAAAATGGGCGCTTTTGCTGAGGGTGGCATGACATATGCCGACGGTGGTGATGTCACCAATCCATCCAATATTGCAGGCATTCTCCATAAGCTGAGTGATCAACAGCTTCAGCAAGCAAAACAAACTGCCGAAGCCCGCAAAGATGTAATGGAAATCCAACTGATTGATGCCGAGATGGCTCAGCGAGCATCAGCTCGCCAAGGTATTGCCCCCGCAGTATCTGATCAGTTTGCAGACAATATGGAGCAAAGCATGGCAAGCGGTGGTATTACCGCATTTGCTGATGGCGGTCAACCAGACTATCTTCCTGANGCTGGTCAGTTTGCGCCAGCGGCTCCAGCAAAAACAAAAAGCTCTTCAAGTAANCCTGCATTGCCTGCGGCAGTTGAAACAGCGGCTCCCGTGATTGCCGCTCAAACAGGCGCAAGTGTTGATGACACCAAGAACAGCATTGCTCAGTTCATGGACATGTTTACAAAGAACAATGCTTCAGAATTGATGCGTCAGCAGGCAATCATTGATTCAATGAAGCCCGACACCGAAGCGGCAAAGCAGCAGGCTTTAGGTCAGGCTTTGACTCAGTTTGGCTTCACAATGGCTGCAAATGCAGCCGATCCATCCAAGACATCTGGCAATCCATTTGCCCGCTTGATTCAAAGTGCGGCTCAGGCTTCTCCGGTCATTGGAAATGTCCAAGCAGAATTGCAGAAGACTCTTCAGGCGAAGCAAGAGAACTACAACAAAATGCAAATTGATCAAATGCATTATGAGAATCAATTGCAAATTGGCAACATGAAAGATGCAACGATCTTGGCTGGTCAGTTGCGTCAAGCTAAACAGACCGATGCTCAATTGACAATGCAAGCCCAGCAATTGTCAGAGTTGACTCGTCATCAGCTGGCAGCTGAAAAACTTCAGCAACAGCAACTTGGAATTGAGGCTCAGAAAGCCGGTGCATATCAGCCCCCTGAAACATTGCAAAGTATTGCCGCTGCTTACATGAAGAACAACCCGGGCATGTCGTTTAACGATGCGATGGCTAAAGCATCTCAAACACGGTATGGCGCTGCCGCCGACACTCGAAGCACAACAGCTCTTGCAATCGCCAGAGAAAAGGCGATGGAGGCTATGGATAAAAGCATGGAAGGCATGTTGCTTGCAACAACTTCTCCAACCGATCCAAAATATGCAGCACGTAAAGCGGCATATGACCAAAAGCTTCAGGAAAAAATCCGAACTCTTTTACCTGATGCTGCTCCTGCGGGCGGTAATGTGCCCGGTGCAGCACCCGCATCACCCTCTTCTGGATGGGGTCAAGCAACCGTAGTCGGACATTAAGATGGCAACGTATCAAATCACCGCACCTGACGGTAAAACCTACCGGATCAATGGCCCCGATGGGGCATCCCAGCAAGANGTGGTCAATGCCGTCATAGCTCAACATCCAATGGCTGGTCAGACGACTCAGCAGTTGCAAGAAGAGCCAAGCGCACCATTCTCCGCATCTGACCTAGCCAGATCGTTTGGAACTGGTNCTGTTGGCACAGCCAAGTCATTTGCCGATGTGTTTGGCGCTGACTCAGGAATTTCCAAGTATTTAGGTCAAGCCCAACAATCATTGCAAGCTGGCATTTCTCCTGAGCGTCAGCGGGAGATGACTCGGGATGCTGAGTTGATTGAGCGAGCAAAGAAAGAAGGCTTAGGCTCCGAAGCACTGGCAAACATCAAGTCTGTTTTGCATGCTCCATTACAGTCGGCGGCTGGCCTAGCAGGCGGTGTTTTGCCGTTTGTAGCCGGAACTGTAGCTTTGCCCGAAGAAGCTGTTGTAGCGGGCGGGATGACTGCCGCTGAGCTTGGCAATCTGGGTTTTGGAGCTGTGTCTGGTTTGGGTGGAGCCAAGGGCGCAATGTTTGATCGCGCCAAGGCTGAGGCTCTTAAACAAGGCAAGTCTGAGGCTGAAGCCAACAAGATTGCCGAGCAGGCTCAGGCATACAGCTTACAAAATGCCCCAGCACAAGCCGGATCAACGGTCATTGGTGGATTGATGGGATCGATGGGCGCACCAAGTGTTGCGACCAAGGCTTTGAAGAAGTCCGTCAGCCCAGAAGGTGCTTTCATTGGTGAAAAGTTGGAGCAGGCAATTGCCGCTTTGCCGGAAAAAGAAAGATCAGATCCGACATTCCTGCGTGCTCTTTATGAGTCAATCAGAAACCAAGCTCCGCTTGGTGCAGCTCAAAGTGCGGTTGAGCAGTATGGCGGNAATGTTGCAGCGCAACAAGCTGGCGCTGATGTAACTCCCGGAGAAGGTGTTGCTGGCTCAGCTTTGCAGGGTGCAACTACCGGCCTGCTTGGTGGCGCNTTGTTTGCTCCGTTGCATCAGATGGGCATGAAGGGCGAGTATCAATCCGAGCAATTCCTGCGCAACGCAAAGCGCGAGCAAGAGCTGGATAAGGCCAAGACTGCCGCATTGTTGAAACAACAGCAAGAGCGTCAAAAAACCGAAAGTGAGCTTGGTGTTCCAAAGATGCTGGCTTTGCCAGCGCCTGCCAGAGATTATGTTCCCCCGGCTGATCCGCTCCAAGATCCCGTTGGGCGCATTACCCGCAATGAATTGGGCAATGCAATTGGTGATGACTCCATAACGAATTACATCGATCAATACCGTGCCGCCAACAATATGCCTGCGCTGAAAACATTCAGTGTCGAGGACATCAAAGATGCCATGACGGCAATGAATCCAGAAGGTGAGCAAGGTGCTCTGAATTCCATTCTGGCTTACAAAACCGGCTACAAAGGCGAAGAATACAAACCTGAAGATGTGCTTAAAGCAGCGCAGGCCAAGAGCATTGCGACCGGCACAAAAGGCTGGGATGATTATCTGAAGCGAGCTGCAGGCAGTTCCGACTTGGAAACAATGGAGCAGCCTCAGCTGCATTCGGTCATCAAAGCTTTAGATGGTTTAAACAGAACCGAAAGCCAAGAGCCATTGGTTTTACCAGAAGGTTCAAATGCTTCCCGTTTCAACAAAGATCAGTACGAAGATGGCCTGACCCATTTAAACATGGTCATGGATGAAAAGGGTGGCCCGGTATTACTCAACACCGCACGCCAAGCAATCAAAGATCAATTGGGTCTTAAAACAGACCGTGACGCAGAACATTTCCTCAGAACTGCCGCCGCCAATGATGATTTGTCATTGCAGCCCGGCACAGCATTCCAAGCCACCAAGGGTGACAAAGTTCTTGGTGTGTTTGCCACCGAGGAAGAAGCCAAGAAAAGCACCCGTAAGGCTGAAATCAATCCGGTTGATGCTCAGTTTGTTGTCCCGCGTGAAGAGCCTAAAACAGAGAGGCGTGCTGCATTGCCGGAAGGTTATGACATTCAGAAGAATGTTGTTGAAGGCGACCAAGCGCCAGCCGGATTCGCTATCCGTCAGGAGGATTCTCAGAAGAACATCGGCGACATCCTTTTAAACGAAGATGCTGCCAAGGCCAAGCTGGAAGCATTGCAGGCCAGCCGTGAAAAGCTGGCAGCTTCCGAAGAAGCCAAAGCTGACGCAATCAGTGCGGACATTGAACGTAAACAAAAAGCCCTGACCGACATGGAAGCTGCCGGTCAAACCGGCACGCCTGATCATGCAAAAGCCGCACGTGAGTTGGCTGTTGCCAAAGCCAAAGGCTCAGACCAAATGGTCAAGCACATGGATCAGGCTCAGGAATACCGCAAGCCAATCAAAATTGTTTCATTGGGCAAGAAAGCAACTCCCCGGGAAACTCACACCATCACCAAAGATGGCAAGAAGCTCGGCACGTTTAAATCACGTGAGGAGGCTGAACGTCAGCTGCTGTCGCAGCTTTCCGATGAAGAGCTTGCCAAGGTAGCCTCAGATACCCGCCACGGCGGTATCACTGACCGCGCCAAGCAGGAACAGTATCAGCGTGGTTTGGGTGACTATGGACGAGGCATCACCAAGTCTCCTCCTGATTTGTCTGAAGAATTCAAAGCCAAGGCCGATGAAATCGGCAAGCAACTCATGCCAATCCTGTCCAAGCTTGGACTGAAGAATGTTGCGCTTGAGGTTGCCAGCCAAATCAAGAAAAGTGCGGAAGGTTCATATTTCCACAAGCTGATCCAAGTTGCCATCGATGCCAAAGAGCCTGTCAGAGTCATGCGACATGAGAGCTTGCATGCCATGCGGGACTTGGGCTTCTTCACTGATGAGCAGTGGAATGCATTGACCCGTCAGGCTGACAAAGTCTGGATCGACAAGTACCTCAAAGACCCTGCACGTGATGTTGAGGTTGATGGTCAGAAGATGTCCCGTTATGACGGGTACAAATATTTAGGCCAGACTGAGCCTGCGGAATGGAATAAAGCCAATCCGGACAAGCCACAGCGCAAAGTCATGACTGACGCTGAGCTAAAAGACATGATCCGTGAAGAAGCAATCGCTGATGCGTTTGCTGACTTTGATGCCAATAAAGCCCCGCCCGGCATGTTGGCTGCTCTTTTAAACAAGATCAAATCATTCTTTGAGGCGCTACGCAACAGCTTTAATGAAGCCGGCTTCCAAACAGCTGAGGATGTGTTTAAACAAGCTGAGGCTGGAAAGCTGAAGGGCCGGGAAGAAACTGGCGGTGAGGAGAAGCTGAGCCTGTCAGGTATCGGTACTCCGTACTCCACCCGGGACATCATGGAGAAGCAAACTCCGGTAGTCCAACAAGAGCTTGGTTTGAGCACTGAGGCAAAGCGCGGACGGTTTAACAGTGTGCGTCAGATTGCCACAGCCTTGAATGATTTCACCCGCACTCATTTTGGTGCTATGAATGAAGGTGACTTGACCAGCCGAGAAGCAACACAAATTGCCAAAGCGATTGCTGATGAGGTTGGCTATCAACTGAAGACCACAGCCAAAACCGGAACCGGTAAAGGTTGGTACTCAGAAAACTATCCCAACGCAGTCAAGATGCTGGCAAACAGATTTCCTGAACTTGGTACAAGTCCACATGCCCGTTCAGTGTTTTCTGCCATCGTTGCCGTCACATCCAACGGTGAAAAAGTTGCTAAGAACATTGCCAACGCAATCAAGCTGTACAGCAAGTTGCGTGATGGCAAGCTAATGGTTGCAATGAACAACCGCAGAGGCACTGCACTTGTCAACAATTTAAAAACTATTCATGAGCTTCTCAATCGGCATGGAAAAAACTTTGAGAAAGAATTGCTCAGAGAAATCACTGTCAAAGACATGAATGCTGAGCTTCGGGCGCGGGGTGAAAANCCGGATAACAGCTATCAGGCAAACACCACCGTTCCGGCTGCTGCCATTTATTTTGGGCCAAAGCTTGGCGCTTTCTATGCCAATTTGTCTGGCGCAGAAGGCTATTTGACGATGGATTTGTGGTGGACTCGGTCTATCAATCGCATGCGTGGATTGTTGATGCCCAAGGCCACAGAATCATCCATCAGCAAGTTCCGTGACATTATGGACAGACCGGATGCCACACGGGATGAAGTGGTTGCAGCCACCATTCCGTTGCGTGACAAATACAAAGAGTACGGTTACACAACCGAGCTTGAGCATTTGGCTGGCTCTAAAGAGCCAAGAACAAACGATAAAAAAGTTGCATGGTTTAAACAGGCTGAAGAAAAAGCCGGAGATGCTTACGAGCAATTATTGTTTGACCACAATGCTGAAAAGATGGCAAACACCATCTACAAGAACGAATATGAGATGCTGGAAGAGGCTCCGTTCAATGCAGGCGACCGCAAGTTTATGTATGACGCAGCCCGTCAGGCTCAGAAGATGTTGAGTGACGAAGGAGTTGATCTGTCATTAGCTGACGTTCAAGCTGCTCTTTGGTATTATGAGAAGCGACTATACGAAAAACTCAGCGGAAGGAAAGCAGATGACATCGGATACGAAGAAGCAATCATCGAACAATCCAAACAAGGTGCTGGACGAGCGCGACCCAGTGTGGTCTTCGATAGAGAGTATGGTGGTGGGGCTGAATCCGGAGGAGAGAGCGAAAAAGCTGATCGACTTCGTGGACAGCCTGCCTTCGCACAACCCGACGAAGGAGTAAGCAATGAACCAAAATACAGCCTCGGACGAGGAAAAAATGAACGCGTTGAGTTTGTCGGCCCCTCATACGATGAAAGAAAACTCGGAGCAGCCGGAGTCGGAAGACGATCCGAATCTCGGCGTTATGCGCCTCTTGAAGATGCGCCATCAGTCAAGGGCTTTTCAGGCCCAGACCCAAGCATTGTTGAAGTCGCAGAACAATACGCAAAAGAAAACGGCTTAGAACATAACCGTCAACGTGAGTACGTCCAAGTAGACGAAGATCGTGCCCGTCGCATTGCCAACGAGTACGAGAACATGAAACATGATCCGCAAGACCCAAAGGTCAAAGCGGCATACGATGACTTGATTAAACAAACGACAGCGCAATACCATGCGCTGGAGAAAGCCGGATATAAATTCTGGTTCACTGATTTAAACAAGCAAGACAACCTTGAGTATTTGTCTTCTCCTTGGAACGCTTTGCGTGACATGCGTGAAAACAAACAGATGGGCATATTCCCAACTGACGAAGGTTTTGGCTCAGGTGAGTTTGATCCACGGGCAAATCCGTTATTGCAAAATACTGGATTGAAATGGCCTGTCGGTAGTCCCGATGGCCCGCTCAAGCCAGTCTTAGCCAATGACTTGTTCCGTGCGGTGCATGATGCATTTGGTCATGGACTTGAGGGTGCGGGGTTCCGTGCCCGTGGTGAAGAAAACGCATGGCAGGCACATGCTCGAATGTTCACAGGCGATGCACTTGGCGCACTGACAAGTGAGACACGTGGTCAGAACTCATGGTTGAACTACGGCCCGCATGGTGAAAAGAACCGAACCGCCAAGATCGAAGACACAGTGTTTGCTGATCAAAAGACTGGACTGATGCCTGAATGGACATGGCACGAAGGTTTTGATGACGGCAAGAAGTTTTCACTCAAGTTTGCTGAACCAGCACTCAAACCAATCCCCGGCAATGGTGTTGTGCTTGGTGAAAAGCAGAAAGACGCTGAGAGCTTTGTCGGTTTGCATTACGGTCAAAACAAAGTTGCCGAGCTGTCAGGCTCCAAATATGGTACTGGCATCAAAGGCGCAGAGCGCCGCCGCTTGGCTGAGACTGATGACAACCGAATCAAAAAGCGGATCTACTTCTACATTCCCAAGGAAGATGGATCAATGCCACGCCAAGAATCTGGCTTGGGCGGTCATGTTTACACGCAACAGTTTGACAACATTGCAGCCGGGAAGGAAGTTGATCGGTTGTTTGCCAAAGCTGGCGGTGATGCAAACCAATTTGAATCCAACGTAGTCGATGCTGGCTACGATGGATACGCCATGCCAANCATGGGCATGATGGTCATTCTGAACCATGATGCTCCTGTTGAGTACCACGGCACAATGGGTGAGCTGGCTGAAAGCGGCAAAAAGCTGAGCCTGCGCACGCACTTCCCATCGGCAGAAGAAGCTGAGGATGCTGCGTATCAGAAAGCTCCGCCTTCAACGCCTGAATTTAAACGCTTCTTTGGCGGCAGCAAAGTCAAGGAAGAAGGCCGTCCGCAGGTCATGTACCACGGCTCGCCCGACATCTTTGAAACATTCAACGACAGCAAGCCAATCTTTGTTACCCCTGAGCCTGAGTTTGCCGAACAGTTTGGACAAGACAGAGCCAAGGACTTGGGACGTAGCCCTGACGATGCAAAGGTTTACCCATTGTGGGTACGTGCTGAGACTCCGTTTGATTACGAGAACCCAGACCATGTTGCCAAAGTTGCAGACAAAATAATTGCTGACCAAAATCTTACAAAGCCAGACTCTGTTGTTCGTTTAAAACAATCAAGTCCAAAGGTAAGCAAATTCCGCGAAGAAGTTGCTGACGGTTTGTGGTCTGTAATTGAAGACCCCGTCGTCCAAAGTGCATTGAAAACACTTGGCTTTGATTCATTCCATGTTCAAGAAGGCGGCAACAAGAACCTTGCTGTTTTCAACGCCAATCAAGTTAAGTCAGTCACTGGCAACATTGGTGATTTTGGTGAGAACAAAGACATACGCTTTAGCCTGCCCACGGTCAGTGCGGCGGCAAAAGCCCGCCGTGATGAAACAACTTCTGCCCGGGTAGAAGAAGGTTGGGTTGCCCGGGTGACTGATGCGTTTAAATCAGAGTCAATGTCCGACCTGCGTGCCAAGTTGGTTCACCGTTACAACCGCTTTGGTGAGTATGAAACTGCCATAGCTGACCGCATGTATGGTGGCGTGCACCGCATGGCTGATGTAAACGCTGAAGCTGCCGCCAACATGTCTGACCTGTCTGCTTCAATCACCGCATCGGTCTTTGGTATTGGTAACCGCAAAGGTGGCATACCGGTGCTGAAGAATGGATTNACCACCACCGACACATCCGTCAAATCCCCGCTTGAGACTTTGAAGCCGCTGGCTCAGTTTGGCAAAGAAGCTTATCAAGATTACCAATTCTGGGCTGGTGTAAAGCGGGGAACCCGCTTGGACGCACTTGGCAAAGAAAAGAATTTTGATGCAGGTGATCGTGCGCTGGCAAAAGAATACTTCGATGGATACAAAGCCAAAGGCGTTGACTTCGATCAGATTCACAAAGAGCTGAATGATTTCAACAACGGCATTGTCAAATACATGGTTGACGCTGGTGTGATCTCTCCTGAGATGGGCAAGGAGTACACCAAGTACGCTGATTACATTCCGTTCTACCGTCAGATGGATGGTGAGAAGACGCACGGCCCGAAGGTGTTTAACAACCTCAGCGGTGTCAAGCCTCCGAAGAAATTGAAAGGCGGCGAAGCGCCCTTGGGCGATTTTCTTGAAAACTTGGTGCGCAACACTCAGTCAGCAATCAATGCTGGCATGAAGAATGTTNCCATGCAAAAAGCTTTGGATGCTGCTTTGATGATCGGCGACATCTCCGGCGCAGAGCGTTTAAATGGCATTCACACCGAGCCAGATACTGTTCAGGTGTTGGAAAAAGGCAAGCAAGTCTCTTACCGCGTGGCTGATCAGCTCTTCATCAATGCGTGTAANAGTTTAAACATGGGCGAACTGCCGTTCATGGGATTGATTGCTGCTCCGTCAAACTTGCTTCGCAATATGGTTACCAAAGACCCGGGCTTTATGCTTGCCAACTTGGCACGTGACTCATTGGCGGCATGGGTGACCAGCGGCACAGATGCCACTCCAATCATTGGCACATTCGGCAACTTCATCAAAGCCTTGGGCGGCAAGAACAAAAACATGGAGGCAATCCTCAATGCCGGTATCTTGGGCGGCTATGAGTTCTCATCCGGCGTACTCAAAAGTGGCAAGGTGCTGGAAGCTGATCTTCAGAAGAAGTATGGCAAGCCTACCGGCGCTGCTGCGTTGCTCAAACCGTTTACATCGGTCTGGGATGCATTGGAACATGGCACTGAGGCATCTGATGCCGCCACCAGAACAGCCATCTATGAGCGGGTCATGCAAGAAACTGGAAACGAAGCTGAGGCTTTGTACCGCTCGCTGGAGGTGATGAACTTCAACCGCAAGGGTAGCTCAGCTTTGATCCGTATTCTGACCGCCGCTGTGCCGTTCCTCAACGCACGTATCCAAGGCTTGGATGTGTTCTATCGCACGGCGATGGGCAAAAACGTGATGAACAACAACAAGGCAATGCAAAAAGCATTCTTTGTGAGAGGCATGACTCTGATGGCATTGTCAGCCGCCTACTACTTAGCGGTCAAAGATGATCCAGAATGGAAAAAGCAAGAGCAAGAAACCAAAGACAACAACTGGATACTGCCCGGCGTGGGTAAATTCCCAACACCGTTTGAGGTTGGATTCTTGTTTAAAACAATTCCGGAACGGATTCTGGCCTACACAATGGGTGAAGACACCGGTCAAGATTTATCAAAATCTTTGTATCAGGGCTTGCAAAACAACTTGCAGCTGACTCCGTCAGCGTTTATACCGCAGGCAGTTAAGCCGCTTGTCGAGTGGAACACAAACTACAGCTTTTTCACCGGACGACCAATCGTCGGTCAAGGTATGCAAGGTGTTGCTGACAAATACCAAGTTGGCCCAAGCACATCCAAGACTGCGGCGGCTATTGGTGAGGCAACCGGACTGTCACCACTGAAGCTGGATCAGTTCATCAATGGCTACACCGGAACGATGGGAACCTACGGTGTTATGTTGATTGACAAGATTTTGGATGCCCAAGGCAACAGTCCAAGTGCGTCTAAACGCTTTGAGCAGCTTCCAATCATCAAACGATTTGCAGCTGACCCAGAAGCCCGTGGCAACATCTCTCAGTACTACGAGCTGAAGAATGCGGTTGATACTGTCGTGCAAACNGAAAATCTGTTGTTGAAGTCAGCCCGACCGGAGGAGTACGCCAAGTTTGTCCAAGACAACGCTGGATTGCTTGCCAACCGTCAATATGTTTCTGACATTGAGAAGGAAATGAAGCGGTTCAGAGAGATGCGTAAAACGATTCAATCGTCCGATATGTCGAGCGATGAGAAGCGGGACATGTTGACCGCCATCGGTCAGGGTGAAAACAATCTGGTTCAGAATATCCAGTCGGTCAAAAAAGCAATCAGCGAAATTTGATCAGGTCGTTAT
>JGI24890J29729_1001163_pt1 | contig 12638 bp, 18 predicted proteins | sample FreactcultureFD7_FD_29729 | JGI IMG/M metagenome (IMG submission 29729)
CCACGGGGGACCGATCAGCGTCGAGCGCCACGGGGGACCGATCAGCGTCGAGCGCCACGGGGGACCGATCAGCGTCGAGCGTTATTGGCAATAACTCAGTGGCCATGAACATTGGTATTCAGGGCAAATCCAAAGCAGCCGAGAACGGTGCCATTGTGGTGTGCAACCACGACGAGCATGGCAGTTTGTGCCACATTCGGGCCTCCAAGGTGGGGGAAAATGGCATCAAGCCAGATACTTTTTACATTCTCAACGACAAAGGCGAATTCGAGGAGGCCCAAGCATGAACACACCACCCGACGAATATCCCCAAGCCCCCGATCACTTCGGTTTCCGCCCGCTCGATGAAGCTGTGAGTAAAGTCATCCTCTTCGGTGAGGACGGCATCCCCCGCGCACGCAGGGCGCACCCGGCAGACCGTGTGACCGACAACCGTGCGACGACCTTTCGCAGGAACTGGAACGAGCAGTTGCTCGGTCGTCCGGCCACACACTTTACGGAGGCGGAGCGATGAGCACAAAACCGAAAAAGAAAATCACCGTGTGCCCGTGCTGCGGGCATTTGAACCCGNCCAAACTTTTGCGCTGTCAGGCGTGTGACTTGGTGAAAGGCCAGGATGATCCGGCCCGTCGTCTGACCACATGGACACAAGAGGGCATGAAGTGGTCCAGTTTTGTCACCAAGCAGCCTAAGAACTGGAACCCGCTCAACNCCCTCGGACGGCTGGCCCTGTCAGTCACCCAGGCCAAGACGCGGGGCAGACCGCCACGGATGAACTGAGGACACCACCATGGGCACCCGCTTTGACATCACCAAAGTCAAGTCATGGGAAACCACGACTCATCGTGAAGCCGCCAGGATTCTCGGATGCAGTTATGCCCGTGCCAATCAGTTACGCAGGGATCTCGACCTCCCAAAAGCCCCCCGGTCAGCTGGGTCGGGGACCACACGCTACAAGAACCACCCGCCAGAGCCACGCAAGCCGTGGCACAAAGTCACGGACTGGGGCATGTGCCTCACTGCGATTGCACGGCTTGTCGGGTGCAGCCGGACGGCGGTCAGGAAACACATCAGGAAACACAGGAGAACATTATGAAAAAACAGATCTGGAAATACAAAGACGCAAATCGAGAATATTGGAATGTGACAGCAGAGCCAGGCCCCCCATCATCAGCCGTGCATCTGCAATGGCTGGTCACAATCAGCCGGAATCATCCAGCAGGCGAACGCGTCGTTGTTTTCTCTGAATACGTGGCCGGGGAATACCACGACCCAATTGGTCTGGATGAATGTCTCCTTGCATGGGCTCGTGATCACTCTGCCCTCATCATCGGCATGGCCAAGTACGCCAAGCCGTCAAAACACATTAAGTAACGAAACCTCTTGACCTCCATCAACCTCCCGTCTAACCATCACCCCAGTTCACCATCATGCCACGTCCCGCTCTCAACATCAACTGGCCAGCCCAGCCTTACACTGCCCACAACAACGCCTCTCTGGCCCGGCTGCTGGGCTGCAACGAGAACNCCGTGGCCGGTCAGCGGGCCTACCACGCCCCCGAGACCGCCACTCCACGGGGCAGACCGCCTGTGGATCTGAGCAAAGCAGATTTCACCATGCACAACGTGGACATCGCCGCCATCTGGGGCTGTCACCCTGACGTGGTGCGCGACTGGCGCAGAACCCACGACGTGCCAGCCACCAGCAGGCCACGCCGCAGCAGCGGGGGCAGGCCACGGGTGTATGACCGCAGGCGGTTCGACCCGCGCAAAGATGCCGCCTCCAACGCGATGGCCATGGGGTGCAGCTACCAGTTGGCGTGGTTGATGCTGAAGCAACACAAGATGGGGAGGAAGGTGAAGTGAACTGGATAACACACAAGCCAGGCGACCCCATGCCCTGCCACGAGTCCACCAAGATCCTCGTCAAACTCTCCAACGGCTACGAGACCACAACCCCGATGAAGGCCAAGCAGTGGCTGTGGAAAGAGTGCGGGCTCGCGTCAGTCGTTGGCTGGTGCTACGCGGAGACAGTGGCAAAGGCCACCAAGTAAATTCTCATCATGAAAACCAAAACACAATATATCATCGTTACCATTCTCTGCCTCATGCTGTCCGGCTGCGCAGATTCCGTCAACCTCAATCAAACCGCAGCCATGCCCCCTGTGGGGTTCTGGTACGGATTCTGGCATGGGATGATCCTCCCGTTTGCTTGGTTCATTTCACTGTTCGATTCAGACGTGGCCATTTATGCTGTGTACAACAATGGCGGCTGGTATGACTTCGGCTTCATGCTTGGGGTCGGTTCACTCCGTACTTTTTTCTCATCTTCGTCCAATAAGTAGCATACCATGGACACTCTCATCGACATCATCCGCCAGCGGCACTCCCGCATCAAGTCAGCCTCGCCCCGTGCGGACATCGGCCTCTACAACTGGGGTGGCAAGTTCGTCTGCTACGGTGACGACGCCGACAAGGTGAACGCATGGCTCGCGGGCACCGGGCTGTGCAGTTATCTGGAGCTGTGCCCCGAGCCGTGGGAATACTCACTGGCTGAGCTGAGCATCCCGCTGGCCTCCATGGACAAGGCCGTGCATCTGATCTTGCAGCATGCCTCCGTGGCTCTCGTTGATCATGTTTCAGAGAGGTCGGTGCCACAGTTCATCTGCTTCCTGTTCCTGAAGAAGGTGGGCGGTGGGGCAGCGGCTGCCGTGGACCCACTTGAAGACATCATGTAGGCCATGAAGGCCACCCGTCTCCAGTCCCTCGCTCATCAGGCCACCCTCCACGCCCACAGTCTCGACGATCCTCCGCCCCCCGAGAACCTGGCACGCCTGATGAGCCGTACGCTGTCCTCCTGCCACCTCGCCTATCACACCCACGGGGCTCTGGTGGTGTGGAAGGAAAATAAAGCCGGGGAGATGGAGCTTTTGTTTGACACCAGCCGTGGTGCTGCATTACAAAATGTGTGCCAGTGGTATTGCGAGGAAGTGAAGAACCAGAAAAAGATATGAAGCCTGACCAAGAAGAACGCCGCTGGGTGATTCCAGATTACAGCAAACCGGCCTACTTTTACCGGCTTTTTCACGAGGGAGGCCCTTTCAGAGACCCACCCACCAAGATTGCACTGGCGGCTCGTGCCATGGGGATTTCTGAAAAAGAGTTCATGGATTGTGCCCGTGCTGATTACGGTTTTGTTGAACGGTTGAGGTATCCCCTCTCCACCGACTTCCTTGGTGACATGCCCCACGTATTGCCGCAGCCCCCTGCACAATCAGTTGACCCCCTCGACGGCGTTTGGTAGAACCGGCACCCCACCATGCCCGCAGCCAAATATTTCACCGGCCAGTCTGTCACCAAATGGGTGTCGGCATGCCCGGCCACCACGTTCCGCGAACTGGTCGAGACCTGCATCCACACCCCCATCCCGTTGAACCTTTCGCAGGACGACTTCCTGGAGATGCCCAAGCTGGCCCGTGACAAGTACAAACGGGATCACCTGGCTCTGCTCACCCCGGCTGCGTTTAAGTCAGACAACGTGGCCCGCAAGACGGAGAACGCCACCTGTTGCAACCTGATCTTCCTCGACATCGACGAGGACAAGAAGACCGGCGTGTGCCCGGNTGCCCCGTTCGTCAAGAACCCCCAGATCCTGCGTGACCAGCTTGCCCCACTGGCCTTCGTTGCCTACCACACGATCAGCAGCACCGAGGACAAGCCGCGCATCCGTGTCATGGTCTCGGCTGATGGCATCCCATTGTCGATGTACCCGGCAGCCGTGGCCACCATCGCCAAGCGCATCGGCCTCAACATCATCACCCCAGAATCGGAAGTGGCCGTGCAGCCCATGTTCCTGCCGGTGCTGTTCGCCGGTCAGCACATTGACGAGCACCCGACTTTCTGTGGAGAACTGATTGGCGAGGCCCTGCTGCCCCGGCAGGTGCAGGACGTGGAGATGGACGAGATCATGGGCGTGGAGCCCAAGGGATACACCACCAAAGAGCAGCAACAGGGAGAAGACGCTCTGGCCTTCCTCCGGCCCCCGGTGCCCGAGATCACGCTGCAAATCGCCAAAGAGGCATTGTCCCATGTGGACCCTGACATCGAGATGCTGCCGTGGATTGCCATGGCCTCGGCCCTGAAGCACCAGTTCTCCCACAAGCAGGCTGCTGAAGCGTTCGAGGTGTTCGATGAATGGTCAGCCGGTGGCACCAAGAAGTACCTTGGACGTGATGACACGCTGGCCAAGTGGAACTGCATCCAGCCCACACCGTTGGGCCGTGTGCCCGTCACCATCAGGTCATTGATCCATGCCGCCGTGGATGCGGGGTACAACGCGGCCCCGGTGAAAGAGGTTTCATTTAATTCAGTCCTGAATTGGATTCGAGAAGAAGGCCGGACCAAGACCGACCTCACCACCTTGGCACTTCAGAAGATCATGGCAGCCATCATGTTGTCTGACACGGAGGAAGGTGTGCTGCTCAATGCCGTCATCAAGCAGGCCAAGAAGCTGGGCATGGATGCCAGCATTGGGGATCTCCGCAAAGACCTCAAACGGCTCAAAGGGAAGGCGGCTCAGAAGGACGAGAACCAGGACAGCAAGGAGATGCCAGGGGGGCTAAAAGGCTGGTGTTATGTCACCTCACGCAACGAGTTCTTCCAACACCGCACCACTCGGCGCATGGACTGTGATGCCTTCAATAATGCTTTTGGCCGTAAGCTTTTGCCCGATGAGGCTACAGCAGGTGATGACGCGGACCCCGCTGTTTTGTCCAAACCCATCATCCGACCACAGGACTTCGCGCTCAATCTGCACAAGATTCAGTGTGTGGACGGCTACCGCTACCCCCCCTCCGAGCCAGGGAAGATTTACACCAAGAAGGAAGGGCTGTGGTACGTCAACACCTACCGCGCCAACTTCCCCACCCCGACCAAAGAGTACGCCGATGAGGCCAAGGCCATGATTGACAAGCACCTCGAAGTGCTCATTGCCAACCCAGAATACCGGTCAACGTTGTGGGATTGGATGGCCTTCAATGTACAGTTCCCCGGTGTCAAAGCACGCTGGGCCGTGCTCTTCCAAGGTGGGGCTGGCTGTGGCAAGACTTTTATTTTCAAACTGATGCTGACGGTCCTCGGTCAAGGGCATGCCAAGTTGGTCAATAAAGCGTCCATCTCGGGAAGCTGGAACGAGTGGGCCACGGGTGCCCAGCTTGTAGGCATTGAAGAGATCCGTGTAACGGGCGAGAATCGCTACGAGATCATGAACAAGTTGAAGGAGCTGATCACCAATGATGACATCCCCATCAACCAGCGCAACAAAGACNCCCGCACCGAGGAGAACATCACCAATTACATTGCGTTCTCCAACCATCATGATGCCCTGGCACTGGCCCACGATGACCGGCGCTATTTTGTTTTAAAGGCCATCCTGCAAGAGGAAGAAGAGATCAAGGCCCTGTCTGAGAGTGGGTACTTTAAAGGACTCCATGATTTGCTCAAGGAGCGTGCAGGTGCCCTGCGTTATGTGTTTGAAAACCATGCCATCAGCAAGGACTTCGATGCTGATGGTCGTGCGCCATACACCATCTTCCGTGATCAGGTCATTGAGGACACCAGCGATGAGGCCACAACCTTGATCCGCCGTCTCATCGAGGAAGGGGATCATGTGCAGGTCAACAATGACTTTATCATTGCCAAGGACCTGGGTGCCATCTTCAACCTTGAGGGCATCAATGGGTGTAGTGGCCACCAGTTGGCCCAGCGGCTGCGCAACCTCGGATACCACTCTGGCAAGCGTTCCATGCTGGACGGCAAGAAGCAGACCATCTGGATCCGCAATGGCCGTCTCAAGGAGGTGTCTGACATTGGTGGATATGTCAGGCAGAAGATGGAAGACCAGAAAAAAATCGCAGACATCTGGTGAATAATTCTTGCACGATACACTTTCTGTTATAATATCTTTTCACACTTTCCGCCACCACGGCGGAGCAACCCAAAACAAACACAACATCATGGACATCAAAGTCACCATCGACATCAGCCCCGAGTCTGCAACCAACCTCGCCAACGCCTTCAGCAAGCTCGGCCTCGGGGGNGGCACCCAGTGTGCTGGCGCTATCACCGAAACCTCTTCTGTCGGCACCGCGAAAGCCGAGAAGCCCGCTGCCAAGGCCAAGGCTGAGAAGCCCGCTCCGAAGGCCGTCACCATCGACGACCTGCGCGCTGCCGCCACCAAGTGCGTGGAAGCTGGCAAGAAGGCCAAGCTGGTCGAGATCAACACCGGCTTCGGTGTCGCTGGCATCAGCAAACTGGCCCCTGAGCAGTATGCCGACGCGCTCAAGGCGTACGAAGCTCTCGCCGCCGAGCCTGAAGACGACCCAACGGCGTAATGCGCCAAAACAGAGACTGGGCAACTTGCTGCAAATGTGGTGGCCCAAACATATCTGACCGAGTGGCATTCGAGAACTGAACAAACATGTGAGTAGCGGCAGTGAAAGCATAATTAATTCAGCACCCTTGAACTGGCGACGGATTTGAAAATGGTTCGTCACCCAAATGATAATAAAGTTGACTCAAAGTAGCGGCAGTGAAACGAGCATGACCAACATCAGTAATCCGCGAGATAGGTGAGACTTGGGTGCCACGCGGTCAGATATGACAAAAACAACAATTTAGTGAATGCAATGAACCCCGCCCCCCGTCCGCCAGCCATTTCCCTCTCCCCGTCCGCCGCATCCCGCTGGCTGACTTGCACTGCCTCCCCACGGTTTATTGCTGAGAACGCCGACCGCATTGGCAGCACGGACACTGTGTGGAACGTGGAGGGCGACATGGCCCATGCCGTGGCCAACGCGGTGCTGCTCGGGCAGCCGGTGCCGAAAGAGTCGAGAGGCAAGCCCATCCCGAAGGAGTCCCTGCCGGAGATGCTGAAGCATGCCAAGGGGTTCAAGGAGTTCGTTACGAGCGCCCCCGGCATTGTGGCAGTTTCTTCAGAGTTGAAAGTTTCTCTCTGGTACATGCCCAACCGCAATGGTTATGTTGATGCCGTGGCAATCAGTGGTGATGCAAGTGTCCGCATCATTGATTTGAAGTATGGCCAAGGCGTGGCCGTGGGTGCTGAAGAAAACGAACAGATGGCCATTTATGCCCGCTCATGGGTGGAGAAAGAATACACGTTCGACATTGATCGTCTGCCTGAAGACACCATCTTCGAGCTTGCCATCTACCAGCCTCGCATCCGTGAAGGCGAGAAGATCAGCATCTGGCGGCTCACATGGGCCGAGTTGAAAGAGTTCACCGACAACATCGAACGCATCGCCAAGAAGATCATTGCAGGCATTGACGAGACCTTCCGCCCATCTCAAGAGGCATGCCGGTTCTGCCCGATGAAGAAGCCCGCCAAAGGCCCCCCGTGCGCCGCCTACACCGAGTGGACGGGTGCCAGCCAAGCCATTGTCTTCAGCGACGTGAACCCCAAGGACGTGATGACCGATCTGCGGCAGTTCGACGAGCAGACCCTACGGCGCATCGCTGCCAACCGGAACAAGATCAAGACGTTCGTCGATGACGTGTACAAAGCGTTTTACGGTGAGGCCGTCAACGGCAATATCCCCGAGGGATTCAAACTGGTCCGTGGCAAGGGATCACGGTCATGGGAAGACCCCCAGAAGGCTCAGGACTTCCTTGAGGTCGTGTTTGGCGATGAAGCCCAGACCGAGCCAAAGCTCAAGACCCCCAAGGCCATTGAGGACATGATGAAGGCCCATGGCATGAAGCCCAGCGGACTGATGCCCTACATCAAGAAGTTCGAGGGTGGCGTGCTGCTGGTGCCTGTCGATGACCCCCGCGAGTCAATCACGGTCAGCCCGGCTGACGTGTTTCAGAATTTGGACGTGGACTCACAGCCCACGACTGAAGAGTAAAGTTTCAACCCCACACCCAAAACACACAACACCATGCTACGCCCCATCACCATCAACCCTGTACTCAACGGATTCGTCGTCCAATTCGGCTGCCAGCAACTGGCTTACACCGACACCACCAAGATGCTTGGAGACCTTGGCGACTACCTGCGTGAACCCGAGGAAACTGAGAAGAAACTTCTCGCCAAGGAGTGCTTCAATCGTCGTCACACCCTTGGCGTCATCCAAGCTGGTAATGCCCGTCGTGGTCAAGATCAATGCTGCAATGGCATTGGTGTCCAAGCTGGGCAGATGATCCCTTAAAACTTCACATCAACCCCACACCCAAAACACACAACACCATGGCTACTCCCAACAATAAAAAAGAAATCGCCGGTATTCTCATCGAGAATGGCCGTCTCTCCTTCGATGACCTCTATGAGCCCACGGCTTCCGTCGAAGGCGGCAGGCTCAAGTACCGCTGCAACATCATCATCGACCCCACGACTGACACCGGCAAACGGAACATCAAGAAGATCGAGAACCTGATCCGCATCGTCGAGCTGGAGAAGTTCAAGAAGTCCCCGGCCACCTACAAGACCGACGACCGCAAGTGCTTTGTGGACGGCGACTCCTGTGTCAACCAGAAGACCAACGAAGTCTATGACGGCTACGCGGGCATGGCCATCCTCAAGGCTGCCAATGACAAGCGCCCGTCCATTGTCAACCGTGACCTGACCCCGCTCACAGCCGAGGACGGTGTGACCTACGCCGGGTGCTATTGCAACTTCTTCATCCGCATCTATGGTGTCACGGGTGCAGACAAGGGCGGCAACGGCCTGTTCGCCAGCCTTGAGACCGTGCAGTTCGTCAAGGATGGTGAGCCGTTCGGCGGCGGTGCTCCGGTTGTTGATCCGAAGTCCGTGTTCAAGAACCTGGAGCAGACCGGCGACTCGGCTGATGAGGACGAAGAAGATCCTCTGGCCTAAACCCCAAACACCTTGCCCGTGCTGCTCGATAAAAGCCTCCTGATGGTGAACACATGAGGGTTGGAAGTACAGAAAGCAGCACGGGCATTTTTATTTTATGGACACCACAACACAAGAGTCATACGCCAAACTTTTGTCGGAACATGGCAGGGCTGAACTCATGATTGACGGCAACTGTGGATGCGCGTTGCTCGGTTCAAACCTGCAAGAGGGTGAAGCCGAGTTTGTGGAGTTTGCTCCCACAGCAGCCGCAGCTTTGAATGCTCCGCTGGAGGACAAACTGAATGCCTGCAAAACTGCTCTTGAGAGGCTGCGTCTTCGGCTAAATCTGCCAGATATGGGCTATTTCTTTGAAGAATCCCACCCATACGGAAATTAAAAAAAAAAAACACCACCATGGAAACAATCTCACAAGAACTTAAACAAGCCATCCGCGAGCAGTTGGATGAAGCCGTGCTGTGTTGGCAAGGATCAGGAGAAGTTGAGAAGATTGCTGAAATTCTTTATGCCTGTGTGTTCAAAGAAGTCAACGCTTGGAAGCGTCTGAGCGCGACAGAAGTGTGTGCCGACAATCCTCAGATTGCCGAGTACGTGAAAAGCCTTGAAGAGCGTGTAAGCGATCTTGAGGATTCAGCCCACAACATGAGAGACCGATGAACGAGATCACCGAAGAAACACGAAATGCTTTCCGCCAATTGAAAATGTCCAAGTGGCGCAAATACCCACACCCCGTGGACTGTGCCTGTTTTGACGAGCCACCCCAGAGGTGTATTCACGGCATTGCATGCACCACAGAGTGCCTTGAATGTCTTGATGGTTTGATATTGGAACAGAAAACCGGAGTCCGTTCTAAGGACTATCCCAGCACTCCCCGAACCCAATATTTTGCCTTCAACGAGAACAGGCGGGATTATGAATCGGGGGCACGCATTGCTCCGTCTGATACAGAATGGCTTGAGTTCTGCCAGCAGTTGGAGCGACACGTTGAAATTTGTGAGAAAGATCACATTTTGAAATTTGACCATGACAGACAGGTGGCTGACATCACTAGCGAGCGAGACGAAAACCAAGCTAATTACCAAAATGCCATGGGATAAGCTGCGCGAGAAACGCGAGCATTTGGACGAGCAACGAAAATTGCACCACGCAGCAGCGGAAGAACTTGCGGCAGTGAAAGAGGCTCTTTGGCCGGATCAAACGGGATTGCCAAACGAGCACAGAAACGCTGCTCTTGCCATTGTAACAATCAAGAAGCTCCATGAGAAGCATGTGGCAGAATCAGATAAAGTTCTCGGCATGGCTTTCAAACTAAACCTGGACCTACAAAACAAGGCCGACATGTGGCGTGATGAATTTGAGCGCATCAAAGCAATTGAGTTCAGCAAACCCGGCGTGGTCGAGTCCGAAATTGCTGGCATTTGTGACCGAGCCATGCTCGACATCCGTTCCAATATAAGTCTGATTGACCAGCGGGAAAAGGTGGCAGAAGAAAATGCCGATTTGAGAGCTGATCTGTCCGCCATCTCTGATTTCTACAACATCCTCCGACATGAGCTTGTAGAGCGCAACGCCAAGGAACTGCACGGCATATACCAATCGGCTGCGAAAGGAAAGCCCTTGGATTTTTGCAGAGAGGAAATACACATTCAACTTAGATGCACCTGCATTGGATGTGGTGGCACCGGGACACGAATCGAAGTAGAGCAGGGCGCACAGTACGAGGTGGCCTGCGAGCAGTGTGAAGGTGCTCAGTATGTGGAAATACCAGACCTTTCTTGGCTCAAGAATGGCAAAGTCCAGTTTTCTCTGCTGCCGAAAAATCATCCTGATTACGACCCAACCCGCTAATGTCCTCCGCCCCCACCAGCCCAAAGCCGCGTCGTGTCCACATGGATTATGAGACGTTCAGTGCAGCCCCGCTGCGCGGCAAGACGGGTGTGGGTGCTCACCGGTATGCCAGAGACCCGAGCACTGAGATCCTGCTCATTGGTCTGGCTGAAGGAGATGGGCCAGTCGTGGTGTGGGTGAACCCGTCATATTGCGAGAATCCGAACACAATGGACCAAGGTATTGCCGAGTCCATTCTTGCCAGGATTGCTGACGACAAGCGCGTTATCTTTGCCCACAACGCCCCATTCGAGGCTGCCATCACCCGTGCTCTCTTCACCAAGACCACCGGCTACAAGGCTCCCGACCCCAAGCAGTTCCGCTGCACACAGGCCATGACCCGTCGTGCCGGTCTGCCACCAGCCCTTGAGGACGTGGGAGCCATTCTTGGCCTGCGTGCGCAGAAGGACAAGGCTGGCCATGACCTCATCAAGAAGTTCTGCATGCCGCAGAAGAACAATCAGAAGCCGACCACCAACCCCAAGCTGCTGGCCAAACGAGCACTGAGTCCTCACCGTGACCGCATTCTGCCCACGGACAGCGAGGCTGACATGGAGGACTTCAAACGGTTCATCGAATACTGCCGTCAGGACGTGGAGACCGAGCGCCAAGCCGCTCACACATTGAAGTATTTCTCGCTCACTGGTGATGCCCTGGCCACGTTCCAGCTTGACCTCACCATCAACGAGCGGGGTTTCCCGGTGAACCTGACTGCCATCAATAACGCAGTCAAGATCATTGAGGAAACCGAGTCCAAGACCGGCAGTGAGTTCTTCAAACTGACCGGTCTCAAGCACACTCAGCGGGAGAAGATACTCACTTGGTTGCAGGCCCGTGGATGGGAAGGCAAAGACCTCAAAGCCGAGACCGTGGACGCACACCTCGACAGTGGCGCAGAGTCCGATGAAGAGGACGAGGACAGCCAGGAAGCCGAGTTCGGTGAAGACGACGGCACCGACATCAGCCGGGCGCTCATGCTGCGCAAACGGCTCACCTACGCTGCCGTCAAGAAGGTGAAGGCCATCCTCGCCATGGTCGGGCCTGATGACAACCGGGTGCGCGGCACACTCATCCTCTGGGGTGCCGGGCCGGGCCGGTGGGCTGGCTTCAAGGTGCAGCCGCAGAACATGAAGCGCCCGAGCACAAGGCTGGTGCGTGACATGCCATGGAAGGCTCTTGGCCACAAGTCAGAGGGCAAAGCCTTGAGCTGGCTCACACAAGCCGCATACCGGGACATTCTGGACGGACGGGATGCCGACTGGCTCGAACTGATGTACGGCCCACCACTCGAAGTGGTCAGTTCATGCATCCGGCATTTTATCCATGATTATCAGGTATGCCCTCACTGCGGTGGCACCGGCAAGCCTCCCGAGAAGTGGTACAAGCGCAGTGAGCCATGCTCGAAATGCGCCAGCATGAAGTATTTGGAGAATTACATGATGTCCGCCGACTTCGCAGCCATTGAGGCCCGTGGTGTGGCGTGGCTGGCCGGTCAGGAGGACGCGCTCGAAGAGTACCGTCAAGGCATTGACCGTTACAAGAAGATGGCCAGCAGGATTTATGGCATTGCCTATGAGGACGTGCAGGAGTTCCCACAGCGGTTCGTCGGTAAGCAAGCTGTGCTTCTGCTGGGCTACCAAGGTGGCGGGGCCAAGTTCCGCCAGACCTGTGAGAAGTACGGCTACTTCGATTTGCCCGAGGGGTTTGAAGATGAGGTTGTCAAAATCTATCGTGAGTCGCACCCTGAGATTGTGAAGCTCTGGCGCAAGATGGACCAGTGTTCACGGGCAGCCATTCTTAGCCCTGGCAAGGTGGTGGCGGTCAATGACAAGCTCTCGTTCCGCGTGATGGAGATTGCC
>JGI24890J29729_1001164_pt1 | contig 12634 bp, 16 predicted proteins | sample FreactcultureFD7_FD_29729 | JGI IMG/M metagenome (IMG submission 29729)
TAGTTGTACTTCCTGAACCATGAAGAGCAGTATCGACGAAGGTAGAACTGGGAGAAGATGGCGACCAACATGGTGGTGAAGATTGACGAGTTGATTCCGACCGACAAATTACCGAGACACCAACAAGTGATGGGGGAAACGAATTTGTCGAATCCGTATCGGGGGAAGAAGCGGTGGGCGAAGTAGAAGGGGAGAGGGACAAAGAGACCAATCACGATGGCGATGGGAATGATGAAGTAGACCGAACCAGGAGAGTAGAGATGTTTCGCCAAAGCTCCCCAAGCGACGGCTTGCGAGTTGAACGATTGTACTTGCTGCCCGCTCCAGATGTTGCTTCCTTGCACGTCACTGCGAGGTTTGGACGTTATTTGGGGGTTGTCAGCTGCCTGGAAAGAGGGTGAGAAGCGACGAAACGAGTCAAACTCACAGAAGAAGTTCTCGGTGTTCGCTGATGACCGATTTCATGATGATGAGCTGAAGGATGGCACCGACGACAGTACCGATGACTTGAACTCCGAAGGTAGCACGAGGAGGAAGCTTCGTGTATTGGCCAAGTTTGAGATCACGAGCAAGTCCGAGAGCTTGAGCGCAGGAGTTGTATCCGTAGAGGGTGAAGTAGAGGTTGGCTTGAGAGTTACCGGGAACGAGAGCAGCTCCGAGCATCTGTGCGAGTTGTTGAACATCGGTTTTCTGGGAGACGAGGGAGAATTAGCAAGGAAAGGGACGAAAAGAGGGAAGATGCTGCGACTCACGAATCCAGTAACAGCGTAGATGACGCAAACGAAGGGGAACATGAAGAGTGAGAGGATCAAAGCGACGATGAGAGCCCACCAAGGCAGTTGCGAGTGACCGGTGTCTGTGAAATAGGGAAAGTTGCGAAAAAAAAAATCAGCGAGAGGTCAAAGAGTCGCAAACAAATAAGTCAACATACAGCAGGTAGCCATGGCGCAAGCGAAAGAGGCAACCATAACGGCACCGTAGAGCCACATGGGAACTTCCTTGTAGACTCGCATAAGTTGGTAGTGAGGATCGGGTTGAGTTCGGTTTCGGTAAGATTTGAAAGCTTGGAGAATAGGACGCCAGTACCTGGAGAGAGAGCGAAGGAAATATCAGTAAAGGTACATTGGCTGCAAGAGAGAGAGGAGAATAAAAGATAGAAAAGAGAGCTCACCAGATCGCAACGTGAGTAAGGGTAGCTCCGATAGCCAAGTTGCAACCAACGTAGTAGACAGCGTTCGATCCAGAGTACCAAGGAAGTCCTTGCTCGGCAAGAGCAGTCTCGTTGAGCGACCAATCGGCGTTGAGGATGGTGTTTTGATCGTANTGCGAACCGTTCTCGTAGAAGAGATCTTGCGAGAGGAAGGGGAATTGAGCGGCATTCCAAGCGTTGGTAGCGTACATTCCGCAGAAGATGATGCAGCAGAGACCGATACTATAGAGAGGAGAGAATGTCAGTTTAGGAGGTAGAGGGAAAGGAAGGTCGAAAAAAGACGAACCCGATGAATTGCGAGACCTGAGTAGTGAAGGGGGTGAAGAGGGCACCGAGCGATCCTCCTCCAGATCCGACGTAGGCCCAATCGAGGCAGATCGAGAACATACCGAGTCCTTCGTTACCGTTGGATCCTCCGAAGATACGAGTGAACCAGGCAGAGTCACGCTTGGCGAGGCAGAAGATCGAGATACCGGTAAGAGTAGGAGCGACGAACTCGGGAATCCATTCCCAGCAGAAGATGGCGATGAAGACGATCCAGAAGAACTTGAGTCGCTTCTTTTGCATACCTTCGTCCTTGTCTCGGTGAAGGGCATCGAAGAGATTGACGGTAGGAACCAAGTTAGGGTAGACGATGTAGGTGGGGAAGACGGTGAAGGATCGAGTGAGCCCAGCGAGACCGTAACCGAAGAGTTGAGAACCGAGGAGAGTGAAGATGGCAACTCCGTAGTTGGGCGTGATGCCGTAGTAGACTAACGAAAAGGAGAGTATGTCAGATACCGAAAGTGTGATTTCAAACGAGTGGGAGAAAGGGACTCACGTTCGTTTGCGGCGAAGACAGAGATGGCCTCGGCGGAGTGGGCGGATGTAGACGACATGATGAGGATAGCGACGTGCTCCTTCAAGGTAAAGTCGCAAGGGTTGAGGAACTTCCAGAATCGACCACGGTGAGCGGCGGGAAGAGCGCTTGCCCATGCTTTACCAAGGATGAAAGCGATGATTTGAAGGAAGAGTTGCGAGACGTAAACGGTTTGGGGACGGAAGTAGAAGATCTGGGAACGGAAGGGGAAGGGAGTCAGCTTTTGAGTCAATCGAACTCAAGAATAAGGGAGAAGACGACTAACTTGACCGAGAACGGCGGCGAAGCAAGTCAAACCGATTCCGATAAAGTACATTCGGAAGGTGTGGACGATCATGTTGGGGTCATCTTCGAGGGACATGCATCGAGTAGAGATATCTTCAGCAGTCTAGAGGGGAAGGAGCGGGGCAGGAGAGTCAACAAAACCGATCGGATGTAGAAAAGAAAGCGAGGGAAACGACTCACCTCGATAGGTCGCTCCTTTCCGTTAGCCATGATATCCTTAGCGGCGACATGAAGGTAATCCGCCTTGTGTTCACCATCAGCCGCCACTTCCTGGGGCTCGAGGCCAAATCCTGACTCCTTCTCTTCGTAGGGAGTTTTCGAGATGTCGTCCGAGTCGAAGGATGGAGGTTTCTCGTTGTTTAGTGAAGGAGCTTGGGCGCCAGCGACCGAGTCCTGACGCCTGAAAGCGTTGCGAATGTTGACCATCCTTTCAATGTCGATTCTCGTGAGCACGAAGAAGGAAGGAAGTCGACTTTGTTGATGAAGTGTTGAGGAAGAGGAAGATGGGTCGAGAAGAGTGAGAAGTGAAGGATAGAAAGATAGAAGGAAGAGAAAGGGATAGAGTGGGTGGACTCGAAAAGAGAAGTCGCAAAAATCCCGGAGAAGATTAGCAAGTTCCGATTCTGCAACCGATGCGACTCAATCACGCATGTTCACCTGCAGATGATACGAGAAACTCTACTCGACACCGCGAGGTGTATTTTTGTATCCTCACGAAGAAATTACTTGGCAAAGAAAATTGAACTATAAAAGACCTCTTCACCATGCGTCTTCGCGAGTTTGCATCTTACGCCCACTCGCTGCCCACGCCTGCAAAATCCTTTCCGGCGTTATATTTCGAACCGTTCCCGCGAGGACCTTCGACGAGAAACGCCTTTGAGCAAGTTGAACGCGGAGATGGCGCCTATCGGAAGTAGACTTTTCTCACATTCGGAACTTGTCGAGCTCTCGCCACCCACTTTCAAGGCCTTCTCACCTCTTTACACGTCTCTGTAACGTCGTTTCTGACAATACGAGAAGCTTGCACGAACGGTCTACTACATCCCTCGGACCGGATGCTGGTCTACGATATTCTGGGAGGAAAAGCGACGCTGTTTCGCGTGCTAGACGAAGCTTTACACGCCACCTGCCTTAAGATTGACCACGCTGAGATAGCGCGGTACCTCTGCACTGTCGTGTGGTCAGCCCCTAGCGAATAGCTTGGTCGAGATCACTCCTCGCGAGTTCGGCCCATTTTTTTTCACCCTTCTCACGCGGATCCTATCTCTGAACCTCGAGGATCTTCCCTATCTCTAGCTCGAGAGGCGAAAGGCGAAGTGCCGAACGGTAAACCGCCTCTCTTCCCTCGCGGGAAAGAAACTTTTCTTTCATTCGCAATCTTTGCACATTTTTTGCCCCATAAAGCGCGCCATTATACCCCACGATGTTGCGATACCGCACTTTCACACCTCGAGGTAACAAGTGAGATTGTATTGCGGGTATGGAAGAGCAGCTGAAAAGCGGACCGTCGACAAGAACCGACGGATCTTGACCTTGCGAAGAATTGGCCAGAGCGTGATTGGCTCGAAAGCAGTTGCCGGTCGTTCGGATTACTTTTATTTGTCAGTTTCAGGTAATCTAGGGTCTCTCGCGAGACTCAGACATTGGTGTTAGCTCAGCTTGAGTCCTTGCGAAGGCGCGACTGTATAGTTTCGAAAAAGCCGAACACCTTTGCTCTTGACCTGCTACAGTACTACCTCGCTTCACTTGCTCTATTCCGGATGCTCGAGCTCAGCTTCAATCGCCTCCTTTTTCAAGTCAGACAATACAAAACAAAGGGGGAATTTTGATCGTTTGATCTAACTTCTCCCGCTCTCCTTGACAACTAGCTCTGGCAGCCTCACCGGAGTCTCCATATACATTCGATCACTTTCATCTATATCTACAAGCATTTCCAACTCGCCTCAGTCAGTAGCAAAGATGATGAGAATCCGGCTCCCATCTCGACCTCCTCAACCTTGGACACCAATCTTACGCACCTTCAGCTCTACGCCAGTTCGAACAGTCTCCAGGGGGAAAGCCACGAAGAGCCTACCAGTGTTTGATTGGAGGAGACCTTACAAAGGCTTTCCTAAACCTTCAGTGACTTTGATCAGCGAAGAAGCGGCTGCAAATACCTATCTAGAGAGTCTGACATCAAAGTGAGTTATCTTGTCGGTCGCTTATGCGAAGGAGAGCGGCTACTAATGACGACTGTAAGGTGTATAGACGTTTATCGATAGAAGCGGATGGAGGAGCGAAGGATCATCCGNCTGGATTCACGAGGGAGACATCATACTCTGAGGGAGCGCTGGCGATCGCAGACGGAGAAGGCGTAATGAGTGAGTCTCAAATTGTCCGCAATTGCGTGTTTTTCGAGAGAATTGATCTTTTCTTCCATTCCTCTAGTCTTGCATCTTGCTCGCATGAAACGTGAGTAGTGTCGCCGTAAATCAACTGTACGACAGTGTTGACGCTTCTTGCTCCTCACAGGTGCTCCCGCTGTCTTGATCGAAATCCTGAACGATCCAACAATAGAGAAACAAAAATTCGGTATCTATCGTAAGTTTCAACGATCGTTCATCCAGGACCTCCGTCATCGTATTACAATGTTGACGTCTTCCGCTCATTCTAGGATTCATGAAAGACCTCACACAACGAGACGCCGACTTCTTTCCATCTTGCCATCCCCGAAATTTCCTCGATCTTCGCGCCCTCTCGATCAACCTACACCCTCGTCTCGAACAGGTGGCCAGCGGATTGTCGCTCGCCGAGTTCCGGATCGAGCACGCCAAGGATGCGTTAGGTATGCACCTTGATTCGCAAGTCACGGCTCGAGAACACTATGGTATGCAAAGACTAGGAGGGAACGCTATTGACAGTGAGTCGCCTCCCTCTCGCTTTCTCTCACTCGCGTACACTGTTCTCGAGACGGGAATACTGCAAGTCCGAATCGATTATTGACCAACTCTGAATAATTCCAGCTCTGGTGAATGAAACTTGGATAAGCCATATCGGGGGTACCCTCCTCCGTTCCCGACTCGAATCGAAAATACATCAAGCTCTATCGAAAGATGTTCCGGACTTCAAGGGAAAGTTGCCAGATCCTGAAGAGCAAGGAATCTTGATGAGGATGATTGTCGAGAAAACGTTGGCGAACTATAGATGGAATCTAGAGGAGCTTGAGATGTAGATGGAGTCCGTAGAGCCGGGGATTCGAGGAAGGAGGATGGTCGAGAGAAGGTCGCTTCGTCTGCGATGCGAAATCGAGTAATCTTTGACCACCGTTTCCATCTTCCTCGGGGCTGTTCTGACGAGCGAGAGTGGCGCTCGAGACGTCATCGTTACGGGGAACGCTAGTTCACCCAGTCGGGATCAGCATTCGGATGGCGTAAGGAGGGACGAGCACCAACGAGGAACTCACCTCAATCGACATCATCGTCTCTCGTTTCTGATAATCCCGTACTCTCCTTCATTCTCATCTCCACTCTCTTATACCGCGAATGCCATCTCCAACTCGTTCATCGCCTTTGCGAGATCTGAACCTCCTGGACCCAATTCTTTCGGTGCGACTTTCTTCTCGACTATTGGTCCTTTCGGCTGTAAACAATGGAATTCACATCAGCTTGATTTGATTCCTTCATCTGAAGCAGATCGTTGCGTACCTCTTTGTCTACCTCGAGAGCTTTTCTCAGTGATTTGTCTTCCTCGTTCAATTGTTCCCTCAAATCTGTATCTTTCGCTTTGTGTACTTTTGCTTTCTTCTTTTTCACTACTGATGTTGATGCTGAGAGAGGTAGGAGGGATCCGGGTTTGAGTGAACGAGAAGAAGCTGATTTAGAGGAACGAGTTTTGGAGGATGAAGAAGAGGTGGAAGGTTTCTGTGAAGCCAAAGAGTGGTTGAGCGAAGCTTCTTAGTAGCTCTGAGATGATACATGACTCACTTTCGAAGGCATTGTGAATGGTTTGAGAGAGAAAGCGAGTTGCGTTCATTGACTTCTTTCCATTCACTCCAACTCGGATCGATGTCTGCCATTATACCACCCAAGCGACCACCGAGATCACCATTGAAGCTACAATTACCTGGCACACCCTCCTCTGATCCACCGACACCTGCAAATCGACCCAAACTATCTCTCGCTTCAACTCCCGAACCTTCCCCTTCCTCCTCCTCTACTAAGCCATCATTGAAGCTATCCTCGGTATCCAACAAGTTAGCGACCCTCTCATTGAATGTCCCTTCTCGTTACGCATCAGCTCTCAATGGACCTTCAGAATCAGACACAGAGTTGGATGACAACGACGACAGTAGACCTTGGGCATTGGGCGAACAAGAGAGAATGGCAGGTGAATTATTAGATGTCATCAATGGACCGAGTGCAGTAGGATTAGAGGATGAACTGAGCGGGAAGACGAGGAGACCTAGGAGTGCGAGTCGAGTATCTTCGAGACCTTCAAGTTCGGGATCAAATGCTGCTGGGAATGATCATTCGACGACGATGCCGACGAAAGTGTTTGGTGGGAATGGAATGTTGAGCCCTCCGCTGACTTTACCGACTCAAGTTTCTTCGGCTCATTCGAAAATCGCCGTGCAGGGAGGAGGAGGAGGAGGCAGTGCGATTCATCATGATGAAGGACACGATGACGATCAAGAAGACGAGTTGGATATCTCCCCGAGCGCCCTGCAAGATCTGGGAAGGTTGGGAGAAGGTGCGAGTGGAGAAGTGAGAAAAGTTTTACACAAACCGACTGGTTTGGTCATGGCGAAGAAGGTAAGCTGACCCTTGTTATCGTAGCTCTTTGCAGAGAGAAAACTAACCGCATCGGCGAGCTATAGACTATTACGACTTCACCGAATCCGAAACTTCACAAACAGCATTTGCGAGAATTGACTTTTCTACGAGACTGTACCGATCCTCACATCGTTCAGTACTATGGAGCTTTCCTCGAATCCGTAAGCTTGTATCTCTTGAATCATTCAAGTGTGCGCGACTTAGAACTGATCAAGGAGTGATCCTCCAGAATAACACTCAAATCGGAATTTGCATGGAATTTTGCGAAGCGGGAAGTTTGGATTCATTGTACAAGAAAGTCAAGAGTAAAGGATGGAGGACTGGAGAGAAAGTGTTGGGCAAAATTGCGGATTCAGTGAGTTTCCTTTTCAACGTTTTGTCGTCTCTCAAGATGGTCAACTGATCGAATCCCTTTCGAAACTGCAGATTCTCTCTGGTTTGGTTTACCTTCATGATCACAAAATTATACATAGAGGTCAGTGGAAGCGTACGATGGAGCTCTACAGTATAGGCTGATCTCATAGTGCATCTTCACGAGACAGACATCAAACCTTCGAATGTTCTCGTTACTCGAAATGGTCAAATCAAACTCTGCGATTTTGGAGTATCAGGAGAACTCGTCAACAGTCTAGCGGGTACATTCGTCGGTACTACGTTCTACTTGTCTCCCGAACGAATTCGAGGTGGACAATACTCGTAAAACCGACCTCTCCCTCCTCACCTTCGATTTCCTTACAAGCTGACTCCTTGCTCGACGTAGGATCAATTCCGATGTATGGTCTACCGCATTAACGGTACTCGAAGTCGCTCTCAACCGATTCCCCTTCCCAGGACCTCATGAAGCACCCCTCAACGGTCCGATCGAGTTATTGACTTATTTAGTCAGGATGCCTACTGTCGTGATTCCTGATGAACCCGAAGTCGGAATCAAATACACGAACGCGTTTAGGAATTTCATTCAGATCTGGTAAGCGCTCGCTCGCCCTCTTGGTTGGAGTGAGGAAGAGCTGATGAGGTTTCGATTTGAGGGAATGATCAGTTTGGATAAAGATCCGGCTACTAGACCTGGACCGCACACGCTACTCTCACATGGATGGATCAGGAGAAGTAGGGAACGACAGCCTCCCGCTGATCTAGGAAGCTGGGTGAGAGGGTTGGACGATTAGTTGAAAAAACCGATCAAGTTTCGACATTTTCGACATTCGTCTCTCACCGCTCAACAAGCACACAGCCCCCTTTCCTTCCCTTCCGAGCTCTTTCTCTATACTTCGCATCGAATCGATCAACGACACCATCAAACGTTATCAATCTTTTCCTCCAATGTTTCGTCGTTCAATTAACGTTGTTTCTTGTTGATGTACCTTTTTATCTCAACCTGCAACCTACTCTTCTTGTTACCCTGTCTCATAGACTAACGTAGATCTTCTCACTCGACTAAGCTGTGCGAAATGACAGAATCGACTTCCTTCTCCTTGCGAAAAACGACTCGCCCCTTGTTTTCCGAGAATCCTTCTGTACTCTCCCTCAACTCGCTTCGGTACACCGTTCATCAACTCTCGACTGCAGTACAGTACCTATCAAGCTCAAGCGATACAGTAACCGGGATCAACATCAATTAAGGGATTGATCTTTGTGTTTTGGAATTCTAGCATACACCCTTGTCAGTGATTCACTCCGAATACACTCTCAACGATCAATCGAACTGACTAGAAGGGATCACAGTAACTATCAAAGGCAATACGGCACCCTCTCTGAAGCTGCCTGCGAGTCTAGGTTTGTCTTCTCCCTTGCTTCTCCTCGCCCATTCCTCCCTTTACCTTCTTGCCTCTCTCTATCCCCTCAAACGGTACTGAAAACCCTTCAATGCAGTCTTCAACCCTCGACCAGATCCAGCCTTCCCCTGTTCCTCCTCTTCTCGCTCTCCTCCCTCTTCTACTCCTTCCAATTTCGCAATGAAAGGTATTCGGCGATCTCTCAACAAGGATCGAATCGGCGCACCTTCAAACTTCTCGCATCAAGGTGCGAAATCTCAACCTACGAATGGAGCACCTTTCGTCTCTCCCGCCACGACAGCAGTTCGACCTACTGCAGCTCCAGCACCTCCGAAACGAGTAATCAGAGCAACCGCTTCTTACAAAGCTTCGAATCCTCAAGAACTCAATTTCGAGGAAGGAGACTTCTTTCATGTGGTCAGTGATGAAGGGGGGGAGGATTGGTTTGATGCTGCGAATCCAATGACGGGTGCGAGGGGTTTAGTTCCGGCGGATCATTTTCAAGTTTTGGGGAGGAACGTCAGGGAGAACCCGTTACAAGGTCAAGGAGCGATGAAGAAGGCATCTACGGGAGCTAGTAGTGGAGGTTCAGCTGGATCGGGAGGAGTTGGAGGAGGTCACACGAGTTGGAAAGCTGGAGGAGGAGGAGCAGGAGGTTACTCAAATCAAGCTGCCGGATCAGGATATGGCAATGGTAATGGAGCAAGAACAGCAGCATCTCCACCACCTCCCGGAGCGTTGACAACTGGAGGAGCGGGAAGACCTATTTCGAGTTCTTCACCACGACATCAACCACTTTACGGTGTCGTTCAATACGATTTCGTTGCAGAACGAGCAGATGAACTCGATGCGAAACGTGGAGAACCTATCATCGTCATCGCCCAATCGAATCATGAATGGTTCGTTGCGAAACCGATTGGGAGGTTAGGAGGACCTGGGTTGATTCCGGTCGCATTCGTCGAGATTCAAGATATGTCAACGGGCAAACCGGTGGAGAATGTAGCAGAGTTGATCAAGAGTGCCGTAGTACCGAAAGTGGAGGAATGGAAGAAGATGACAGCGGATTACAAGAGCGCCTCGATTCCTCTCGGAAGATTCGATTTCGCCTCTCAACCCGCTCCTCCAAGTCAAGAACCTCAGCAACAGCAGCAGCAACAATCTCCCCATCACGACAACTCTTACTCCCCGTACGATTCGCCGAATCAGCAGCACCAGGAGGGAGAAGAAGGAGAAGACCAAGGGGGAAGTTACGTCGATCATCGATACTCTTACTCTCGGGAACGGAGCCAATACGGACTCGTCACTTCCGCATCGGTCGAATCGTTCCATCAAGAGGAAGGATCGTTCTGGTTCCACCTTCGAGCGTTCTTTTCGACTGGCGCTTCCCTCGTTCTTTATCGACTGTATCAAGATTTCTACGAATTTCAGATCGCACTCATGGACGAGTTCCCGGTGGAAGCTGGTAGAGTACCTGGAGAAGATGGTAGACCGGTCGAACGAATCTTACCGATGATGCCAGGACCGACGGAATACGAAGACGAAGTCGTTTGCGCTCAACGAGTTCACGACCTCTCAATCTACCTCGCCGACCTGTGTGCTTTACCTCAGCACATCCGAGGGTCTGGATTGTTCTACGAGTTCCTCATACCTCGAGCGGGAGATGTCGAGGTTTCTCCTGGAACGGTCGGTTACGGAGGAGGAGGGGATCCTGAATCGAGTCCTGTCCCAGGGAGTCACGCAGGGTTGGAGAATCAGTATGGTGACTTGGTGGATTACTTGGATCAGATGGATCCGAGATCAGGTTCAGCACAAGGTCAATCTCAATCTCAGGCGCAATCGAGGAGATCTGCTGGAGATGTTGCGGAACAAATAGGAGGGATGAGCTTGAACGGTGGCGGTCGAACTCAATCTCAATACGAGGGTGAGCGAATAACCTCTCGAATACTCTTACTGAATAAGACTGACTCACGAGCGTTTTCTTTCTCACAGACGCTCAACAACGATCTTACCAAGAAACGTATTACCCTCCTTCGAATCACAATCGAGCGCCTTCACAAGATCAGTATCAACCACAACATCAACGACAACAGTCCGCTTCCGCGCCGATGGGTAACGCGAACCAAAACGTTCCTTTCATCAAAATCAAGATCTTCCACCGAAATACCGACGACCTTATCGCGATTCGAGTACCACCTACCGTATCACATCCCGCGTTACTCGACAAGGTGAGAGAAAGGTTAGGGAGTGATGTTGCGAACTTGAGGTATCGGGAAGAAGGTGGAGTTACGCCTCCGCCAAATTCAAATTCTCAGGTTGTTATGGCGGGTGGTGCTAGACTGATAGGGTTGGAGAATGATGAGGATCTCGAGAGATGGGTTAGAAGTGGTGCTAGACTGGTGTTGGTGAGTTTCCACAAATTTTCTCCTCTCTTCTCTTCTCTTCTCTTTCGCTCTCACGAAAACTGATCTTCCTCTCTCTGCAGTACGCTGATTGATACTATTCCCCCGTTACTCTCTCTAATCTACTTCTATATTCTGTACTGTACACATGTCGTTTCTTACGGGATTGTAAAGGGAAAGATCGTCGTCTTAATTTTAGATCCTTTTCGTTGTTTTCATTTTGTAACTACAGTAGCGCAAATCGGGGTTTGAAGTTCGCCTTATCTCGCCTTGCCCATGTGGGCACACGCGAGAACTCTTCAAGGGGTCGAAAAACAGAGGTGTCTTACGAACAAGGCACACTTTCGATTTTTAGTTTGCGAAATTCGAGTCGAATGAGGAGGAGAGCGGTTGTGAACCTACTGTTTTGCTCGCCTCCTCTAGCTGTCATTGGAATACTCACAAGTTCCTCGACTGCCTTCGGGCTCCTCAATCGCTAGACCTGCAACAGTAGCAACCTTCAAAACCGTTCTTTCAATCAACCTTCCAACTTAGCCGCCGAACTTACATCAACACTAGAGGAACTTATACATTACGGAAGAGAGAGGGATGAGAGGAGGTATCACTGCACTCGAGCAGATCGATGCAGAGCGGAAGAGGGAAGGAAATTGGTGGAAAGATCGAGGTTAGCTTTCTTTTCCTCACTCTCTGGCGTGCGAGCGAGGCGGGCTGCACTCTCTGAGCTCCCAAATAGCTCTCAGGAGGCTCCAGGGATGCTCAGCGGACTTCTAAAAGTTCGTTCCGCTGACCTTCTTCGCTCATAATTTCCGATTCCTTCGCAGGCTTGGTTACTCTCAACCTCGCAATCGCTATCGTATTCATCACTCAGCTCAACAACGGGTAAGCTCGATGCCTTCCTCTCGTCGTCATCCTGCTATCTTCGCAATCTTTCGCAATCTACGAATCGGACGATCGAAATACCAAGAAGTGGTATTGAGCCGGCGTTCATCAAAGGTTTTCGGGACGATTCATTACAAGTAGAGATAAGAGTAAGCATGCTGACGTTATCTCGTGGATTTACGTCGTACACAGCTATGATTCTGCCTTGTTGTCGTCGTTTCAAGTGAGTCTTCTGGACTTTGGGCATCTTCGTTCGAGACAGCGTCGGATCAGAAGCTCACACGCTGACTCCCTGTTGATCTATAGGCGCTCCCTACCTGGCAATCTGATCTCGACTACCCTTCGGCATCAAAAGTCGGTCTACTGAACCTCGCAGCCTACCTCGCCGGATTCTGTACTGCACCCCTCGCAGCTTGGTC
>JGI24890J29729_1001165_pt1 | contig 12628 bp, 16 predicted proteins | sample FreactcultureFD7_FD_29729 | JGI IMG/M metagenome (IMG submission 29729)
CTGAACGCACAGCATCTGAACGGGCAGCCAAACGCCTTGCCTCTGAGCGCGCAGCATCCGAGCGAGTGTCAAAGCGCCTTGCATCTGAACGCACAGCATCCGAGCGAGCTTCTGAACGCCTTGCCTCTGAACGCACAGCATCCAAGCAAGCTTCTGAACGCCTTGCCTCTGAACGCACAGCATCCAAGCGAGAGTCAACACGCCTTGCCTCGGAACGCACAGCATCGTCTGAGCAAGCTTCGGAGCAAGCTTCAGAGCGCTCAAAGGCGACCACGCAACATTCACCACACTTTAGCAAACGCCAAGCGTCTACCGCATACCATACAACTCCCAGCAAACAGGGGTCGGCAGCTTCCGTATATCTCGGGAGCAATGCAGAGTCGGCACACACATCCCGCCATATACATACAGAGCAAGGGCCGAAGCAACCAGAACAGGCATCTCAACGCACCCCGGCGCATCGGCGCGCACCTTCTACAGCCTCGGTCCCCTCACGCCCCGCAGCCTCGGTCTCTTCACGCGCACAGGTACCCAGGGTGACTCCTCAACGAAACCAAGTGATGCATGCCGAATCTCTAAACCAGCCAGCCTCTGCACTCCGTAAGGACAAGCCGCCCTCGTCAAAAGCTTCCAGGCGGGTACACTTTGAGGATGAACCAGCTGAAGCACTAGTACGCGACCAACACACACTAAAAAACAATGAAAACACAGCCAGCAGTGCCAGCAGCGGCCCATCTCGAATGCAGCGCAGAAAGGAACGCACTGTGCCCAACCAGCACCCAGAACATTTCCCAGAAACATTTGAAGGGAGTGGGCAGACTTCGGTTGATAGGCCACGCACCGAATAATATTGTTGCAGAGGTTCATGCGGTGTTCACAACACATTTCTGAATCCATCTTCGCAGCATATGTACTCATGATCTCCGCGGCGCTGGCCAACCCTGCCAACATTGATTACACAAAGGCCTACCTCATGACACAAGGCCTTAATGCAGCCACCCTGCTGGCTCTGGCATATTGCAGGCAGTCTTCAAACGATGTTGCGTTGGCAGCGGGCTTGACTACTTTCCTTGCAGCCCGGGTGTCAGGTGCATGGAACGGGGGTACCAGATGGGATGCCCTTGTTGTTACCGTGGGGTGTGTCCTTATCCTCCACAGGGTTTTCTTCCAAATGGTGCCCTCCTCTGTCCCACACAGATTCTTGCTGTACATTGGGTTCACGTGCTTAATTATGCCAGTGATGGCCGCATTGCCGCATTTCCTGTCCAAGAAGGAGGTCGACGATGACACACTGCGCACAGCTCTTGGCATTTCGCGGGATGCATACAGCATTGGCAACGACCCAACATCAACAGCCCCACCCAGCACCAGCGGCCCACTGGGAGGACCTATCTGGGAGCTACACGACAAGGTGCGAGATACCCGGGCAGGTGTGAAAATTGCCGGAATAAACAACGATCTGTACGTGTACTTTGCAGGATCCGAATCCCTGCTGAATTGGAAGACCGATTTAAATGTCCTCGGCGACGTGGTGCCAGATGCATGGAACTGCGGGCCTCCAACCATGCGGACTCACCGTGGCTTCCAAGCTGCGTACGGCAGCATTTCGGAGCGTCTGTACGCTGCAATCAAAGCCCAGTTGCCGGCACGGGGGCAAATTGTTTGTACTGGCCACTCTCTCGGGGGTGCCCTCGCCACGCTCGCGGCCCTTCATCTTGCATGCGCGCATCCCGAACTGCGCCAGAGACTGGTTGTCGTCACGTTTGGTGCACCACCTCTCGGAGATTCGGAGTTTGTGAAACGGTTCAATGCACTGGTCCCACGGTGTGTGCGTGTTGTCAACCCGATGGACCCAGTGCCACGCTCGCTCAGCGCTCAGCTGGTCAATGTCAAAGGCTACTATCCGGTGGGGGCATTCAAACTTGCTTCCATAGTCAATGCACACATGCTGGAACAGTATGCTGCCAGCCTGAACCTGCCCCCACTCTTGCGACTCATAGGCGCTTTTTTGCCTGCGATCCTGGCGGCATTGGTGTTCGGCGGATATGTGGCATCCCAAACCTAATTAAAAAATGATGATATGGAGTACATGGCTTTCCTACTTGCGGTGGGTCTGGTCGGATTAGTTCCAGTTGCAGGTGTGGCAGGGCTCGTCATTTACAATCACCGCGAACCCCCCGTGACCAAGCCGAACGTACCCCAAAGCACAGAACAAACAAGGCAGGTGGTGCAACCCACAGGAAAGGGACCGATTTTGAGTCGACAGACTGGATCTCCTGGACCAGCTGGACCTCCAGGCCAAATCAAACCGTATACAGGGACAGGATATACGGCAAACAAGGCCTTGATTGATACCGCATGCGTCACATACCAGAATGGCAATGACGACGACACGTATGCACCCAAATGCTACGATTTTGTATATGATCATTGCATCCAGGGCTACCAGGATCCCTCAAAAATCCCACCGAGCATCGTGCAGAACATGCCATCTGTGATCAAGCAAGTGATTCAAGCAGCAGATTCCAACAGTTTCCGCAATGGTGTCATGCCGAACCAATACTCTCGGGTATGTGTGGCCAATGCTGCAGCGATCAATGCAGGCCATTGCCCTAAAGACAAGGTGGGGTACTATAGGGTGCACATGCCAGGGTACAACCTTCCTGGGTACCGAGAATGTGACCCCAGGCACGGAGGCACCTCATTTGTCAAGACACATGTCGATAATAACAATAAAGTCTTCACGCAGTGGATCGGAAATGTTGGGAGATGATTGCGCGGCAAGTAGGACTTCAGGTGTCATCAACAAATGCAAAGTGCACCATGCTGGGACCAGGGTCAACTTCAGGCACCTCAGGCGCTCCAGAATCGTATGCGAATCCGCTGCGGCGATAGAAAGCACGGCGTTTGGCCGCTTGAGCAAAACATATGCCCCACTGATCAATGACATCGACAATCATGGCGTCCCGGCTGGTACCGCGCATCACTCGCCCGCATGCCTGCTCCACGCTGCTGCTGGGGGTGGCCANGACCAGCGCTGATAACCGGGGGCAATCAAACCCCTCGCTTGTCAGTGAAAATGTGGCGACCAATACCCGAGCAGCTGGTGTGCTCTTATCGCCACCCAAGTATGTTGCGGCATCGATGCCATGGGACACCAAGCCGTTTGCAATCTCCATGCAATGCCCGCGTCTGTGCGACAAGACCAGCACATCATGTCCTTCTCCGACCAACCTGACTGCCTGGTCTATGAGCATGCGGGTTCTTGCCGAATCTTCAACCAACATCGACACAACACCCGTGTAGTCCAAGTCGCCACGGCGGTTAACTGGCGGTGGCATTCGATACCTTTCGCTCGAGTAGTTGACCATGCGCACCTTGGTCTTGCCCCCCTGATCCCGTTTTGCACACAGCGCCACAGGACCAAGGAACCAACCGACGACCCGCTCCAGTTTGTCGGCGCGCTGGGGAGTGGCCGTGAGAGCGAGGCGATATGGCGTGCACACACCAAACATGCTCTGGCTGATTTGCGGTGCGGCCCAATGATGAGCTTCATCGACAATCAACAGGCCGAATCCAGGGCAGGCATACTTGCGAGATGCTAGAGTCTGCACCATGGCCACAACGATGTCTCCTGCTAGATCGCAGACATCTCCCTGCACTTCAGTGATGCGAGCTTGTGGGACAAAGTGCGCTGCCCGGGCCTTCCACTGTTCCTTGAGGAAGGTTTTGTGCACAACAACAAGTGTCTTGAGCTTGAGGGTGCATGCCAAGTGAAGCGCGGTCACCGTTTTTCCCATGCCTGTCCCGAGACACAGCATGGCGCCTCCGTGATCGGCCCATTCCTTCTGCACTGCTCGCACCGCCTCGCCTTGGCGCAAACTGTCTTGCAGGGCCCCATGAAACACCAAAGCCGGCGCGGGGTCTGGCGCTGGACGCGTATCTTCGAGCCTCGCGTCCGGAAATGCCTCCATCGCCCAGTGCACCGGAACCACGAAACAGTCTGGCAATTCGACATACACGGAATACTTCTTAGGCCAGGGGTCCAGGGGGGCAAAGGGTCTCACCACCAGCTCGGCTTTCACCTTGGCCGCCACATCTGGAGATTTGGGCATCTCGGCGCCACGGGTTGATAAAGTAATGTGCATTGTCCAAGTGTATCATGTGCAGTCGACAGAGTCTTTAAACCATCATGTTGGGAAAAGCGTTGAACACAGGTACGACTGGGCGAGGAATGAATGAGGCAGTTGCGGTTTGGAGAGCATTGACCAACCGAGCATTGCCCTGAAAGGATGACGAGCTGGCCCCTGCAACACGGCGAAGGACCAGGCGTGCTTGTGATCCAGACACAGTGAGCGTCGCAGTCACCACGCCCGTCACCCCGTCAAATTCAACGGCCGCGATGCCGACCCCAGGGCCCTCTGTCGTCATCATGAGGCGCTGTTGTTGCTGTCGGACGGCAAACGCATTGGCCAGCGCGAGTTTCACCGACGCCTCGACGTCTCCGACCTGCAGGGGCGTCACAACACTGGCAATTCTGGCGGCAAGATCAGCAGCGCTCAAACTCATGCTCCCAGATGCGAAAAAAACGGTGGTCAGGGGCATGCGACTGCCTGGGTTTTGACAGATGATACCATGCCGTTCTTAAACACATAACGGAAGTGCACATGGCGGGGCAGCACCGTCTTTATCATGCCCACTTGGTACGTTCCAGGGCACGCCAGGCGCAGTGTCGCACGCCCACCCGCCACGGGAACCACACCCGAGTTTGAGAAGGCGCCATATGCTTTGGTCGGGTCCGATGAGGTCAGCAGGGACGCCTGAGCTGCCCAGTACATGACATGGGTCGCACCGGGCGGGGCAACGACAGTCAGGGCAACCGTGGCATCAGTCGGGGTGCCGATCTGCAAGAGCGACGAAGGCACCACATTGGGGCCCAGGAACGGCATGTAGAAATCCCGGGAAGAACCGAGGTACACAGCGGCCACGAGGCCAACCATGACCAGCAGCTTGGCCCAGGTACGGCTGAGGACATTGCCGCCCATAGCTTGCACGGCGGCCAGAACGGCGGTGACGACCAGCGACAGGGCAAACGATGCCTGTGCAATCACTTGACCTTTACCCACAGTGTCAGATTGGCGCAACATGGAACTTCCAGTCTGCCAAGATTTTTTTGAAGGCAAGACTGCAAATGCCCGTCGACGCGACATACGTCATCAACTTACCCAGGGCCTCCGAGCGGTGGTCACGTGTCGCGAGTCGCCTCGATCTGGCTGGGATCCCATATGCCCGCTATGATGGCGTCGACGGTCGTGCCATTCAGCGCTCCGGCACCCCACCTCCCGATGTGCACCCCGTGTGTTGGCACACATGCACGCCAGGGGTACTTGGGTGCGCGCTGTCTCATATAAATCTGTGGAAGGTATGTGCAGCAGCCGGTCACGAACACACGCTCATCTTGGAAGATGATGTGGTGCTGTGCAAAGACTTTGGGCGCCAATTAGCTGATGTGGTGTCCCATGCACCGTCTGATTATGACATCCTACTGATCGGATATACCAACCCAATCACATCCCACACGTATGCACTATCCCCCCCTGAGAGCATGGAGTTGCGCACGCACACTATACTGTCCCCAGATGTCGTGAACAAGCCGCGGTTTTACGGGACGCATGCCTACGTCCTGAGTCGGTCCGGAGCACTCAAGCTGTCCAGAGTAAGGGCGACGTTCCAAGTAGACATCCAACTGTCTCTGACACCTGGCTTGCATATTTATGCCGCCAAACAGGCGCTGGCATCCCAGGAACAGCTAGCCCAATCGCACTCGTTCGTCACTTCCGACGGATTCCCAGCCGCGTCAAACCGAGCACTCCAAGCGCTGGAGGTCCCAGTCCTCAATCTCTATGGCCAGTCCAAGTTACCACCGTGGATGGCATGCATCCTGATTGCACTCGCTGCGCTCTATGCCCCACGTGTGTGGTTGGCTGCATTCTTCGTTATCGAGTTGGGTGTCGGTGGGTTCTCGTGGTGGTGGTGGGTTGCACTGAGCACGGCAACACTTTTTTCTTTTACCAAGGCATGAGCACCTACGGAAGCACATATGGCAGCCATGGTGGATATGGGTCGCCCAGTGGCTACGGAGGATATGGAGGGTACGGAAGCGGCTATGGTGGCTATGGTGGCTATGGCGGCTATGGTGGCTATGGTGGCTATGGCGGCTATGGAGCCTTAGGAACCCCTCGCCGCAACACCACCACCAAGACCAATGGCACGCGGAACAACAATAACAACAACCGGAACAACAACAACAATAACAATAACAACCGGAACAACAACAACAATAACAATAACAACCGGAACAACAACAACAATAACAATAACAACCGGAACAACAACCGGAACAACAATAACAATAACAACAAGAACTGGAATAACAATACGAACAATAACCGCACTCGCCCCAACACGAGCCGCCTCAACCGCCTGAACACCACTCGCCCCAACACGAGCCGCCTCAACCGCCTGAACACCACTCGCCCCAACACGAGCCGCCTCAACCGCCCAAACACCACACGTCCAAACATTAGCCGAACCAACGCCACACGCTCAAACAATAGCCGCACCAACACCACCCGCGCATCTATGCGTTCTCCTGCAAACGCCTACAATCGACCAAAGATCCCAAGTTACATGATGCCAACTAATTACACTCTGGGAAATCGCAATACCCGCTCGAATACCAGCCGCTCTAATGCCAGCCGCTATGCTCCTCGACAACAGGCACCGTCCCCAAGAAACTCCAATAGCATCCTCAGTTGGCTCAGAAGTTGAGTAGGAGACCCATCGGCACCTCGCTGTCATCCTGCACCCACCACAAGCCACACCGCATGTCACGCGCACGCACACCGGGTCACGCGCACGCACACCGGGTCACGCGCACCGCACACCAGGTCACGCGCCCAGACACTCACCAACATCTCTGCCGTCGAAAGCAGGCGAGATGGAGAGGCTGCTTGCTCAGGCACAAAGACATCCTGCCACGATCTGGCCTCATTCACCAAAGCATAGAGGACCTGGTCGGCAAACTCGCAGCGCACAAACAGCCCCACGGCCATCCGCATCCTGAACGAGGCACACTTGGTGATAAACAATTCGAAATTGCCTCCACTCTGCTGGCGCACATACTCCAACAAAGTCGAGACATAGGGATGGATGCTCATTTTGATATGCGTTACAGGGGCCGGCCCCGCATGCATGTCAGAACTCGATCGTGACTTTCACGCCCCAGCGACCCACGTACACCTCCGTGTTTTTAAGAAACATCGTGAACCTGTCCCACGAGCCACACTCTGTAAACCGCACAGTCCAGCCGTCGGTGCTTCCAGAATTCAGGACGACCAGGGACTCCATGCCGCGTGCAGCCATCATAGACACAACCAGGGAGGTCGATTGGGTCACACGCAAGCACATGTCACGCACCGGCAGCCTGGCATCCAGCTCAAACGGGGAGCCACACAACAGCGTGAGCTGCTTGATGGATGCGGCTCGGGCGATGGCGCTGGACAGGTAGGTCCACTCGACTTCAGAGCCGGCGTTCAGGTACAACGTGTCCAGACTCACGCCTTCCAGATTGCTGTCCTCGTACAGCTCGTCTGTAGATTCGTATCGCACATTCTTCAGGCTCTTCATCGACGTGACGTGTGCCAATATATCGCTGGTCATCACTCGGAGCTGCACATTCTTCAGCTTGGGCATCTCCGCGTGAAAATAGACCTCCACGCGCCGGAGGGGGTCTGGGCCTTCCTCGATCACCCGCAACTCCCTCAAGTGAGGCAAGGCTTCCTCGAACACCAAGCCCAGTGGGAACGGCAGGCTGCCCCACTCAATCGTCAGCTCTTCCAGGGTCGGTGCGAATCGGCCCGCAAGGGTTCCAATCTGACACGAGCGAGGCACCTTGTCTGGCTCAGGGTAGATTGAGATACTCATGCGGCACACCGGGGCAATCAACTCCCGCAAGAACTCCTCGATGCATGTCACGTCGCTGCACACCACTGTCACGGAGGTGCTCTGCAGCAACGATACGGCTGCGGCCGCCGAGGCGCTGGGTTTATGCACCCTCGCAAACTTCCAGACGCCCGGGGAGGTCAGCTCTTTGTGCAACGACTTGGACGCGAGGCAGCACGCCACCAATGTCGGCTGGTCCACGAGAGACAGCACGCGGCGCAGAACATCCAGGTCCATTCCGCACCCAAATCACAGCCCTTCCTGTTCTGCAGGCACCTTTAAGTTCTGGGCGTTCATGAGAGAGGCCAACAACAGCATGCTGCGTCCCGTGACCTGCAGACCATCCCCCTTGCCCGCGTACGCTGCTATGTTGGCCATGTAGTATGCCGCGACGGTGACGTGCCATTCCTGAGACCCCTGGGGCAACACCAGCACCAGCGCGCCCAGGACGTCGTACCAATGCCACGGTAGGGGGCACACGAGCTTCAGCACAAAATAGGTGACATAGCACAACCACACGGCCCTCGCACACCTCCGCGACGTCGCTTGGTCAGACTCGGCAGTGACCACGCGGCCCACGCTCAGGATGTAGGCTGCCACCACCAGCGCGACAGGCACCGTCGAATGGGGCAGCAGTGGCACCGTCGCGATCAACAGCAGCACATAGGCCCCCAACGCCAGAGCGGAGGAAGGCTGCATGGATGTATGCAACAATTTTCTCACGTCGTGTCATGGCACTCGCCCTCGGTCCTATGGCGCTCGCGGCCGCCGCACTCCTAGCGTTGTCCCGCGACTCGTTTCGACCCGCCGCGCCCTCGGTGTGCATCCTCATGTTCAGCACACCCAATCTCCTACCGCAGTACGCACAGCTTGCCTCAGACATCAACGAGGCCTACGCGCGCAGGCACGGCTATGCGTTCAAACACTTTGTTGCCGAGTCCCCAGACGTCAAACCGACCTGGCAAAAGGTTGCAAAATTACGCGAGCTCCTCGATCAGTATCGCGTGGTCATGTGGATGGACAGCGATGCGGCATTCAATGATCATGCCACCTCTCTGGATCGCTGGATACAGAACCCGAGCGACCTCATCGGCTGCTCCGACCACCCCAACGGACCCTATGCCATCAACTGCGGCGTGGTCATCGTCAAGTCGACGCCATGGGCCAAAGCTTTCCTCGAAACATGGTGGGACATGCGCACACTCCCCAGGTATGCTGAGGAATGGGCGTTTGAGCAATCGGCAATGCACGATCTGATCAGGGAGAACGCTATGGGGTGCACCGATCGCATCCACATCGAGCCAGCCACCGCCTTCAACTCCATATGGGCGGAAATCCAAGATGGCCGGCGCGATACATTTGTCTTACACTTCATGGCCATGAGTGCCGACGAGCGCAAACACGAACTGCTGGCACTGCGGGATCGCTTGGCGCCCTGAGCGCACTACGGTTTTCGTTTTAAAGCGTCGCCACACAGCCAGAGGGCGCAGGCGAAAAGGAAGCCCAAGAGCAGCGCGTCGGCATCCAGCCAATCGAAGGTCAACAACGACTGGCTGCGCACTGCCTTGGCAATGTCCGCATCCATGAGGCCCAAGACGCCAGCCGCGCCCTGCTGTTTGTATGCCTGACGAATGTACGCGGTCACATACAGCAGGTTGTTCTGCGCCGTCTGGGTCTGCTCAAGGACGCTCCGTTGCATCGCCGGGCTCTTTGGATCTGCATCCGTGGGCGTGGCCGGGGGGCTGACCGGCGCCGAGTCTGCCGCCACAAATGCCGGGACCCCCCATGCTTCCTGGAGAGTGGCAAACGTCATGGAAGACGACATTATCATACCTCACGAAAATTTTCAAATCACAACCACATTCCTGGCGCGCTTGTTGCCGAGCCGTCTGCCGCCACCGCCGCCAATGGTCACACTCTTGACGCCGCGCTTGGTCCTGGGCCGATCCGAAGACGACACGCTGGCCACCGACTGCAAGTCCTCGGGCACGCTGTCCAGGTCCTCCGACACGACGTCAGACAGCCGCTCGGAAATCATGTCGCTCATCGCCGGTATCGCTGGAGGACGGGGGGACACAGGAAGCCTGCTCGGCTGCGGAGGTGGTGGGCCGTGTGTGGGCAGGGAGGAGGGAAGGCTGCCCAGCAATGCGCTCAGATCGACGCCAGGACCCTGCATTGGGCGCCGGGACCCACCACCCTGTGGCGCCTGCTGCTGCTGTTGTTGCCGTGGGACCTGCTGTTGCTGCTGGGGCTGCTGCTGGGGCTGTTGGTTCTGCTGCTGCTGGGCATGCATGTTGGCAAACATAGATTGCATGCCCTGGAGGGCCTCTGGGGTCATCTGAGGTAGGGTCTTCATCATGGTGTTTGTGTAGTGGAACATCATCGCGCTGCCGCCAATCATCATCAGCAGCTTAATCTCCGGCGGGGCAGACACCTTGCCGCGGTACTTGTAGAACAGCTCCTCAAATACCTCGTCGTACGAGTTCAGGTCGGTGTGCACAGTCTCAGACCAGCCCTCCAGCTGCAAGTCAAAGGGCAAGTACTTGCGGTTCACAAACTCCAGACCCGACACCATCGCCATCAGCATCTTGCGTTGGAACTTGACAGACGCATCCATGTCCAGCTCGGTCTTGATGCGCTTCAGCTCCGCACGCAGCTCGCGGATGTCGCTGTGCACCGTGAAGGTCCGCATGCCAGGCATACCACGCTTGCGATACCGCGCCAGCTTGAACATGATGTCGGCCTTCTCGTCCTCCAGCGTCCTGAAGCCGTCGCTGGGACGCAGCTCGTCCTCAAACGGCTCGTTCTCCTCGTCGGGCAAGTCATCCTCCTCTCCTGCCGCCCCGGTGCCCATGCTGCTCCCGCCGCCGGGTTGGCTGCCGTCTCCCCCCAAACTCCCCCCGCCGAAATCAGAAGCAATGTCATCGTCCTCGGGGTCCGACTCGCTGGGGGGGCGAAGCTTGGAGGGGTTGGCAAGACCTGCCAGCGTGTCGTGCACCTCCCTGGCGGGGGGCTGGGGACGCGCCGGCGGAGGAAGCGGACGGTGGGGCGGGGGACGAGGGGGGCGAGGGGCGGCCGCAGGAGGCGTCGGGGCCGTGAACCCCGCCAAGCCCGTCGGCGCCTGTGAAACGCGTGGAGCTGAAGCAAAAGAAATGGCCTCGTTGCCCAGATCAACACGGGACCCGCCGGCTGTCACGCGCACAACGCCCGAGGTGTCGGAAGGACGCTCCACACTCACTGTCGTCATATGCCTGGCCTCAACATAATTGCTGCCTTCTTTAAACGTGCGAGCGGCCACTGGCGGTCACAGCGAAATCGACATGGCCTCGGTGCAATCGACACATGCATCAAACAGCGGCAGCAGGCACTTGACCACCCGAGGTCGCCGCAACCCACGAGCTACCGCCTCCAGGACCTGGGCCGCTTTGTGAGGCCGCTGGTAGAACACGAGAACCAGGAGGTCCTTCAGGTATGCGCGAGTTGCGTTCGCTGAAACCACAACCCCCAGGGCCGCGGCCATGACACGCAGCTTCCGGCGCCGCAACATGCCCAGCCTCCTCACAAATTTAATTGTGTCCGGCCTAGTAGGGTGCGCGATGCTGGCAGCCGTAGGAATCGCTGGGTTGGCATTGGCGGGCATGCAGACATGGGGCTTGGACTCGACGGTCGCATCAGGCATGTCTATCGATGCCATGATTCAAAACGCAAATACGGGCGATTTACTGTTCTTCAGAAGGAATGCAGTAGACATTGCACACGATCTGGTCTCGGGGTACACTCACGTCGGGGTCACGGTCACGGCACCGGGTCACGGCGCACTGCTGGCAGAGATGTGCAATGCTGAAAAGAACCACCCTGCCGGTGTGCATATCCGTGACCTGCGCAGTCGCGTGGCATCCTATGCTGCCGAGGGCCTGGTGGTACTGGTGAGACGCACGGCGACCATGGACAGCGCCGCATTCGTGCGAGAGGTCACGGCGCTGCAGCGTGCTTCGTACCCCCAGCACCTTCGCTGGTACATTGCGGCGTGCAAACTGCTGCCCCGGTTTCCATGGGTACAGCGCGACGACTCGGTCATGGTATGCTCAGAGTTTGTGCTGCGGTGCCTGGGCGAGCCTCGATGGAGGTGTCAGACGCCCGCAGACGTCATGGCGTGGGCGATGCACCAGGAGGCGTATGCACCTGCCGTGAAAATTGTTGGCATACCCCATGAGGCGGCGGCTGGTCATCGCGCATGCCACTGATGCCTTCAAGACGGCCGCTTCAGAGTGTCAGTGCCCGCTGCTCCAAGGAGCCGAGTTCCTCCACAATCAGATGTTCCCCAAAGACCGCACCGCCCTCATCGCACATGCCCCAGAACACCTGGCAGCCTACGAAGCATGGTTCCCGGGACTCACCGTTCGAATCAACGGCAGGATCAGAGCAGCTCCTCTGGGACCGAGCGAAGCCGTGTACCTGCCCGTGACCTACGACTCCTGGGTGATCTTTGTGAACGACGCCAGCGCCCTGCCCTCGGCCATGGAAGCCACGCGGTTGCTGCACTGCATCGAACTGGTCATCTGCCCAGCATTCGACGGGGAGATGCTACGCGAGCTGCAGCACCCTCCCACGACCTTCCGGAGGC
>JGI24890J29729_1001166_pt1 | contig 12625 bp, 17 predicted proteins | sample FreactcultureFD7_FD_29729 | JGI IMG/M metagenome (IMG submission 29729)
AGAGTTATTACTCTGTCGCCGTTTGTTTGTCCTCCAAATAAGCGTAATATGCCGTCATTTGTATGTCCTGTTCCAGCAACTGGATACGCAATATCCAAAATACCCTGTTGTCCTCCATATCCACCTAAGAAAGAAGTAATTCTTCCGCCATATTGAAAATATTCGTTTTTTATATTTGTGATATCGTTATTGCCCATGTCCAAAGGCTTATACAAATATACATTGTTATAACTCCATTCTAAGGATTTGTCATTGAAAGATGTTCCACTTGTTCCTAATGCCCCTCCACCATAACCGACCAAATAGGGACCATCTACTCCAACGTTATAAGTTCCACTACCACCTCCAAAAACTAAAACGTGATATGAGTCAGCACGAATTCGTATAGGATTATCGTTCATTTGTATATATCCTCCGTTCATAAATAGATTATTGTATGTATTAACTGTGCCGTTTAACTTAATAGTATAACCTCCAGCTGGTTGTAAATTTAAATCCGTTGAAGTCGATATTATATTTGACACATTACTAATATTAAAATTATTCATATTTAAATCTGTTGTAGCATTACCAAACCATAAACTATTGAATGCTGTTCCATTAATTGAATTAATATTATTTAATATAACTCCTGCTCCGTAACCGTTATCAATTAATAACGGGTAAGTATTACCTGTATCAGATGGAGGGAGTAAATGTTGAACGGATAATTGACAGTTTTGATTTCCTAAAGTGGAAGATATGATTTGTATATTTTGGTTGTCAATACTAAAATCTCCCCCACATCTTAATCTCATATATCCCCCAACATTAAAAGACATATAACCGCCACCTGTTAAACTTAAAAAGGTTGGTGTGATCATACTGATACCGGTAGGGTCTATAGAAAAGCGTTGAGTATTTATACCACTAACAGGTAAGCAAGAAATTGATGCGCCATGTAATAGACCACCGTCAACAGTAAAGCCACCATTACAATATAAAGCACTTACAAGAGGAGGCCAGTTATTACCATAAACTGAAACAGATCCCAATTCAGTCCCACCTGATGCCACTAAATCGCTGAATTTTCCACTTAGTCCTGTGATAGCTCCTAAGCTTGAAATTGTTGCGGATGGAACTGTTGATGCTAGAGTTCCGAATGCTGCGGATGTGGTATAAATATTATTACTATATAAGGCGTTTGTGCTGTTTAAATTTTTAGAATTCATATTTACATCTTGAACTGCTTGATATGTTGCCCATTGTGAGGCGTTTGCTGATGAACCAGCGGGTCCAGTTGCTCCTTGTGCTCCTTGTGCTCCAGTTGCTCCATTTGTTCCATTTGTTCCTGCTGTTCCTTGTGCTCCAGTGTATCCTGTTATTCCTGTGTATCCTGTGTATCCAGTATATCCAGTTACACCAGTATCTCCTTTCGCTCCTGTTGCTCCTGTTGCTCCTATTGCTCCAGTTGCTCCTATTGCTCCAGTTGCTCCTATTGCTCCAGTTGCTCCTATTGCTCCAGTTGCTCCTGTTGTTCCTGTTGCTCCTGTTGCTCCTGTTGCTCCTGTTGCTCCTGTTACACCAGTATCTCCTTTTTGTCCTGTTGCTCCTGTTGCTCCTGTTGCTCCTGTTGATCCATCGAAGAAAGATGTATTTGGATTAAAAAAAGTTTGAACTGAAGGGATTACATCATTATGATAATTAGGATTAAATACTTGAGTAGGTGTTGTATAAACTGAGGAGGTTGTTGTAGCCATAGATACCTTAGATGATATTGATGGAGCTGATGAAACTGATGTGTTTGTATTTGTAATATTTGGAATTGAATAATTTGGATATGGTATCGGAGCAACTGATACAGCTTGAACGGGGGTTATAGTTAAATTAGATGTAGGTGTTACAAATGTAGCAACGTTAGAAGTATTATTAAATATAGGCATGCTTATATATATTTATTAATAAAAAAAATTTAATTTGTTTGAGAACTTAATTCACAATAGAAAGATACGCATTGTATAGTATAAGGTCTAGATGTTCCACCTCTTGGGACAGCTATAGAAATAGAAGGGTAATTAATACCGTCAACATTTGAATAACCTTCGATTGTGGTAAAAGTGGAACCTACTCCAGATATAGATTCTTGTGATGTTGCTGAAACTGTTGGGAATATTGTAATTCCATTTATTGAAGTTATAGGTGTAGTTAAGCAACCGGTTATTGATGGAATGATTTGATCTGTTGATGCTGGAGCGTTTGACCATGTAATTTTTATTATAGCATTGAAATACCAGATTCCAATATTTTGGAGAACTATATTATTAGTATTAATTATTGGAGTTCCATAATTTGCAACAAAATTTTGAACTGTAATAGTTGCGGATGGTGATGTTGTTTGAACCAAAATAGCGAATTGATTGCTTGAGATATTTGGTCCAGCGGGTCCAGTTGCTCCTGTTGGTGCTATTGGTGTGCCTCCTTGTCCTCCTGTTTGTCCTGTTATTCCAGCAGATGCTCCTCCTGTAGGTCCTGTATTTCCTGTTGATCCTCCTAATGTAGGTCCAGTTACTCCTTGCGTTCCTGTTGCTCCTGTAAAATTTAAACCTGTGGGTCCTATTGGCCCCGCATATCCTCCAACGGGACCGTATGGTATGAAATAAGGTGTTGAGTTATTAAACCAACTTTCTCCTGTGTTAATTACTGAATTATCTAGTGACATTATGCTTTAATTTATATTTTAAAAAAAAATCTAAATTAATTTTAATTTATGTTATTTGTTCTAGAATAAACTCCTGAACATCAAAACGAGCATTTAAGATATTACTTATTGAATATGTAAAAGTTACTTGTGGAACTGCGTTATCTACTGCTGTATACCATCCAGATACGCAGAAAGGGATTGATGTCAATGGAGTTTCAGACCATAAGATTGTTCTTCCTGTTAATGAAGATGAAGGTGTTCCAACTGATGGAATTACATAATCCTTAGATGTATAAACACCAGCCTGATTTTTAACTGAACCATAAGCTAAGAAAAAATAAACTTTTCCAGATATTAAATTTATGGCGTTTGTATTTCTTGTCGATACCGTTCCGGTTGAGCTTGTAGGGTATGATATAACTCCGGAGTTACTTTGAATTAAAGCGAATAAACTATATACTAAACCAGAAGGTCCAGTTGCTCCTGTGGGTCCTGTGTAACCTATACCTGTTGGTCCTTGGGGACCAGCAGAACCTTGAGGACCGTAACCAGTTGCTCCTGTTGCTCCTGTTGCTCCTGTTCCTACTGCTAAACCTGTTGGTCCTGTTGCTCCTTGGGGTCCANCNGGTCCTGATGATGATGTTCCTGTNGGTCCTGTTGCTCCTGTTACTCCTTTATTTAAACCAGTCGCTCCTGTATTTGATAGAAAATAGTTATTTTCATAGTTGAAAGATGTTGAGGCTTGTATAGAATTTACCGATGTGCTTGAAGACATTTATAATATTACTTTAGATTATAAAAAAAAATCTAAATTAATTAATTTGTTCCCCAGCGAATATTTGAATAGTATAAGTATAGGCTGTATTTGTGTAAGCATATAATACGAAACCACATCGAGGGGTATTTGTTTCTGTTGCTGTAAAATAACCTGAAGCTGTAAAATTAATATAATTTAATCCATCTAATGCAGAATTATTTGGGTATACAGTATTAAATTTAATTATTGGAGTTGTTGAAGACCCTAAGAATAAAGTAGGAGCAAAATAATCGTATGCGCTAGTTGAGCCTGTTGTCCATTGAACGGATCCACTAAATGCGACGTAATAACTTTTACCAACGACTAAACCCGTAGAATTTATATTTGTTGTTGCGAGAGATCCCGATCTTAAAGTTACGGGGTAAGTTGTGACTGTTGGAATATAAGCGGGTAAAATAGAAACAGATGCGCCATTTGTTCCAGTTGCTCCTGTTGATCCTGTTGCTGATGTTCCTGTTTGTCCTGTTGCTCCTATTGATCCTGTTGCTCCTGTATTGCTTCCAGCGGGTCCAGTTGGTCCAGTTGATGCTTGTGATCCTGTGGGTCCTGTTTGTCCTGTTGGTCCTGTTACTCCTAAATTAGAATATGATTGAGGTCCAGTTGGTCCTGTAGGTCCTGTAATGCCGATGAAACCAGTATGTCCTGTTGTTCCTGTTCCACCTGTTCCAACAGGTGCCCAATATGTAACTGTTGGACTAAAATAAGCAGATTTAATTTGTATTACTGAGTTATCAATAGAGAAGGCCATATTATAATATAATTTAATAATATATTTTTTTTTCTAAAGTATTATTTTACTACGTTTAACTATTCCGTCTAAGTTATTAATCCAGAAAAAACAATGATCATCTGTGAGCTCTTTATACTTTTTAATCTTATCCACCATTTTAAACGATGAAGGAAAATAAGATAATAGATACGCCTTTATTGCTTTCTCAATTGCTTCATCACTATTTAATTTAAATAAAAATATATGATTGATGTTACCTCTTCCGATGCTGTTCATTATAGTCACATTTTGGGCGGATATGATACAAGATATTCTTGAGTTTCTGTATATGGTTAATATCTTAATTAATTCTTTATCATATTTTTTATCAACTATATCATCTAATATGATGTTAAATTTATAATGGTTCTTTGTATCTTTATTTATCTTATAACATTCTTTTATAATCTTAGGTTGGTATAAAATAGATGATACAACATTTTTCTTATCTCTGTATTGATCATAAACCGGAGATTGTAAAGAATTACTAAATATAATATTTAAAAATTTATTCTCCTTAGGCATATAATAATTTTCCATGATGTGATTTAAGGCGGTAGACTTTCCGGATCTTGTTGATCCTATCATCATAATTGAAAGCCCTGAGTCTTCATCAAGATCAAACTCAAAAGGAGTCACAGATAATTCAACCTTTTGATTTAAGGTGTCTTTTTGATCTTGTATTTCTTTTTTTCTTCTTTCTACCCATTCCTTGCCGTGTTGATCTAATTCTTCCAAATCTTTGAATTTTGATAAGTTTAAAGTTTTAAATTCGTTATGCTTGGTTATGCCGTTATAAATATAAAATCTTTTAGTTGTGTAGAGTGATGATGATGTGCCTGTTGGTTTAGTTTTATCAGTAGCCATTTGATTATATAGTTAGAGAAATATTTTAATTTCAAAGTATATATATATTTTGATGTCTGACGCTATTCTAAAGAGCTATTTTATAAACAAGGGAATATTACCAGACAACCGTGACAAACCTAAGCCTAAGATGCCTAAAGAGAAATCAGTTGTTGAACAAGTTAACGATGTGATGACATTACAAGGAATTATTGATGATAAACCAAAAATAAAAGTTGTGAAAGAATACCTTCAGGAGATGGTAGAAGTTTTAAATAAAAAAATATTAGATGATGATGATTAATTAACCATAATTTGGAGTATGTCCTTCATAATCTAAAACAGGATTCTCCTTAATACCATCTACATCAAACTTATCTTTTAAAGCCTTATCAATTTCTTCATTCTTCTTTTTTTCTTCTTCAATAGCTTTATCATAATCATAGATCTCACTTATATTATTAAAGGCCTTAGAATTAATTTCGTGAAATCTTTTTTGGTATTCATTGCCATCTATTTCTTTATCCTTCTTAATTACAATTAATTCATCTAAAACTTCACTTATTAAATTAACTTTTGGGTGAGATCTTAATCTTAAACCAGTGTAATATTGGAGGCAAACTAAATATAAATGATTAACATTATCATCAAGTTCTTGGAGTTTTTCACTAACAGACATTATTATATTATTACTAAATATAATAATTCTGAAATTAAATAATATGTTTCCAGATTTCTCTATTAACTATCTTTTGAATTGTTATATATTTAATACCATATTCTTCAGCCATTTTTTTTAATTTACCATATTTTAAACCTTTACTATATCTTTCTCTTATTTCAATAACTTGATGTTCTTTTAATATTGATTTTATATTATTCTCACCTTGATTATCACCTTTTTTATATAAATTTGATTGATCTGGATTTAACTTTTTTATTCTTCTTATAATTTTTTTTTCTTTTAATTTTTCATTTCTTTCTTGAGCATCTTGAGCATTTTGTTTTTTTGTGCCTTGATATAGATGATGAGGATTAAAACATTTTTTATTATCGCATTTGTGACAAATATGATGATCATCTAATAACGGAATAAAATTATTATTTACAAAAAATGAAAATCTGTGAGTATTCCAATATTTTCTGTTAACTGTTATTTGACCATAACCATTTGACGATAAAGATGATGAAGTCTCCCAACAACCAGTTAATTTATTTTCAATCTTTTTTAATAACATTCTTTCATAGGCTTGTTTAAGTTTTAAGTTTTCCATATATAATAATAATTATATATTCAAATCTTTATATTAAAGTATATAACGACTTATATACTTTCAAAAAACATATTCACAGTTTCCACCAGAGAAAACTAGGGATGAGTTATAGAGATATAAGGCGTGGAGTGTGTAGGTGCTTCCTGTGTTTGGAACGTTTAAGTTTGTGATATTGACAACGCTGTTTGTGATTGACTTTCCTGCAACTAACATATTGACACCAAAGACGGCATCATTGACTTGAGAAAAGTCTACTTTGACGTATTGTCCTGTTGGTGTTGATGCTACTCCACCAGTTGCTCCGGCTACTGATGTAACGGGGGCGAGGGCTCCACCTGTAACTTGGAGCTGTGTGATTGAGAGCTGATTGGGTTGTTTGTTGCTTACTAAATCGAGGAGGAGTTGATTGTATGATGTAGAAGAGGTATAGAATATTTCTCCGTTGATTGAGAGTGTCATGGTGCTTGGAACTTGCCAAGAGAACCAGTTGTTTACTGTTCCACCTCCTGAATAGTTAGTTTGAGCGTTATCAGTGAGCCAGAGGACGATTGATCTAACTCCGCCATTTCTGAAACCTGTTAAGTTTATAGATGCGTTTGTTGTTCCTGCTGGGATGGTTTGAGTATATTCTTGTTGTGCGAAGTATTTAAGGGGTAAAGTATAGGCGATCTTTGAAGGGTCTCCGTGTGCTGTTAATAAGTCAGAGCTGTTGATCATTCTGACTTGTTTTACTTGAAATTGAGCGCTTACGAGAGGATTGACGGCAAGGATTGCTTGTCCTGTTGTTACTTTTGAAAAAATTGATTGAGGATTATTTAAAGTTACTTGAATGAGCACGGGTTGTCTTAAAAGTTCAGTGGGGAGAGGGTTCATCTTTAAGCCGTCTCCGTTTGGTGTGTTGTGTGGTAAGTTGATATAAATTGAAGCGGGGTATTGAACGGTTGGGTTACCTGTAAAGTCCGCAGATAATAATGCTTGACCTCCGAGAGCATATAAGAAATCACGAGATACCGCATCTTGCATATCTATACAGTTCTCCATTAACATTTGTTCACCAGTCCAAAAATATTGAGATGATCCTCCATATCTTACTGCGATTTGATTTACTAATGCGTAACCCCAACCTCTATTTAATCCGTATAAAGCATAAGTTGCGGATTGAGAGGCTAATTGATTTTGAGATGCTAAAACAAAATTACATATTACATCGGTAAGACCTTCATCAGGTGAGAAAATAAGTTGATTTGTTCCGTTATAGGATACAAAGCTTTGAACGAATTTGTTATTTGTTAAGGTTGGTTTGGATTGGACGAAGAGATTTGTGTGGTCATAGTAATAGAGATCGTGAGGTGCTCCGTCTCTTATCATTTCTTGAACTGATAAAGAGGACATTTGATTTAAGTTGAACGCCATGATATATATATTTTATAATTTGAAAAAAAATATAAAATTGTTCTAAATCTAAATTTTTTTAGGAATCTAATACTAAAAATGTCATTAAGTAATTAGAGCCCCAATTTAAATTTGGAATATATAAAGGTTGACCTATATCATCAACTAATTGAATATCAACAGATGAAAGATATTCGTCAGGATTCCATTCAATAAATTTAGGATTGGTAATATCTATATTCATATTAACAGCAGGAGCACAAAACAAATAATTAGAGTTTCCTGTTAAATTAATACTAGAATCTAAATATAACCTATAAATGATATCAGTGGTATTTTGTAAGGTTTGAGAGTCTTTAGTATTTTGATATTTACATATTTTTGAAGAAACAAAATCAACGTAACGAGTATAAGATAGAGAAGCAACTCCTCCCGTCCATGTATTACTTGCTGGAGCAACAAATCCATAATTGAAGCCTGTGATTTGATTTAAATTTTTGTAAATTGTTCCGTTAGAGATTACGTTTCCATTTACATCTACTATATTGTTATTATTTTCATTATATGCTGAGTAAGATGTGATTGGTCTTACTGTTGTAGTTATTGTATTTATTGCTGAGTTTCCAAATGTAAAAGATCCGTTTGTATTAAATGTTACTGTCCAAGCTGTGCTTGCTGTAGGTAAAAGAATGCCTTGGTTATAAGTTGTTGAAGCAACAGCAAACCAACCTAAGCCTCCACTTGTTTGATTCATTTGGTTCTGAATTGCGGTAGCTAAAGCTGAACCTGTATAAAATGCCTCAGGAACAATTATAAAATATGAAACTGTATTATAGGTAATATAGAAACGATTATTTACAATATTAACGTTTGGAGTAACTAATGGAAAATTTAAATTTGTCAATGCTATTCTTTTAACCTTACCCATAGCGAATTGTTTCCCTGTTGATATAACTAAATTATTAGGATTTGTAGGATTTGTATCGAATGGAAGGTTTACTGCGCCTGTATTATAGCGATCTAAAGAATTTAATAAAAATAAAGCAGAGTGAGGTGGTCTTATAGTAGTAGCTTCTCCCATTACATCAGGATATTGAAAAGTCTTAAACATAATATAAAATAGTTAATATAAAAAAATTCTAAATCTATTATTATGAGAAGATTAGTAATGATTAAAAAAAGTCATAACAAAGATAAAAAATTAGATGCTGTTTTTGATAATGATGGAAGATTAAAAACAATATCATTCGGTGCGTCAGGATATACTGACTATATAAAATCAAAAGATAAAATTATTCGTGATAGATACCTTAAACGTCATAGTAAAATGGGGGAAGATTGGAATGATCCAGAAACTCGTGGAGCTTTATCTCGTCATATACTTTGGGGAGAATCAACTTCATTAAATGAAAATATTAGAAAATTTAAATCTCGGTTTAAATTATAATATGCCTTTTAAATTATTGAAACTAAAAGAAGGTAAATTTAAGGTTCAAAACAAAGACACCTTAAAGACGTATTCGAAAAAACCAATGACAAAGGAAAAAGCCACCAAACAAATGAGAGCCTTATACTTGTATATAAAACATTAATGTTTTCTTGATCTTGATTTATATTCTGCTTGTGTCATTTTTATCTTTGGTTGTTTATCTAATGATAAAGCGAGTATTTGTCTTTTATTTAAATGAAGGCTTTCCTCTGTGGGAATTTTTTTCTCTAATCTTTTAAATTGTGATTTAGCTTTTCCAAAATCTTTATTTAATTTTTTAGATTCTAGTGCTTCGTGTTTTAGTCTTCTTTGTTCTTCCTTTTCTGCTTTCTTCATTTCTTGCTGTAATTTTTTCTCTTCATCTTTTTTCTTTTGTCTTTTTTCTATTTCACCCTTTTCAATACCTTCATGTATTCTTTTGTAAATGGTGGGGAATGATCGAACTTCTACATTTTTAGCTTTTAATTCATTTTGAATTTCTCTTATTGATTTACCTGATTTATATAAATCTAAGATAGAAGAAAGTTGTCCCTTTATTTCTTTAGGAGCAAGACCTAAAGCTTTACGTTCTTCAATTTCATTTTCAATCTCACGTTCTTCTTCTAATCTTGCGGTTCTTAAAAGATCAATATGATCAGAAGGTGCTCCTGCTACAAGTTTAATTTTTTCACTTAATAGATCATAAATTTTTTCTGCTTCAATATTTGCTTCTATTCCTTTTGATTGTGTAGCGTAAGCTTTTGATCTATTTAATCCTTTTCTTATTTGTTCTTCGTTTCTTGGTCTGAATGCGATAATTCTAAGAGCCATTTTTATATATAGAATTTAAATATAAAAAATATCAACATCTAATAAAAGATTGAAGGGAGTAAAGATCTAAATCTATCTATACGTTGCTGTCTTTCTAATTGAAATTTTATATTTCTTTTAGAGGCAAGTTCTAAGCGCATAATTCTCTCAGGATCTAAAGGGCTTTTTACTTTGGTGTATTCATTTAAAATTAAAGCTTTAATTTGACAATCAGCCATATCTTTCTCAATACCATCAACTGAAACAGTGCAGTCAGGGGTGTCTCCTTGGTGAATTCTTTGATGTAATTCTTTAGAGTGGTGTTTTCTCATATGCATAATATAATTTTGTAAATAAAAAATATTTAATATCTAAAGTATTATATGAGTTTTCAATATAAATATAATATAACACAAGACGAGAAAAATAATCTTAGACAGAAATTATTTGAATTTTTAGATGAACTTAATAAAAAATATGGTGATAAAATAGAAAATAAAATAAATGATACCGAGAGAGATATGTCATATGTCAAAAAATATAAACATGAATATTATTTAAAGAATAAAGATAAGTATAGACTGCGTAATAAGGAGTTAAATAAAAAATGGAACAGCTTAAACAACAAAAAACAAACAGAAAAGAGGAAACTCGCAAGATTACAAATATAAAGAAATAATTATATAGTTTTATTGACTCTTTTGAAAATTTTCAAAAGATATTACATTATATTTTTTTTTTAAAAATATAAAGTAAGTCATGAACAATAAATTTATTTTTGTAACGGCTTACATAGAATTAAACAAGGAGTTAACAGATGGATATTTTGAAAGATTTAAAAAATTAGCATCATTAGAATACGATATGAAAGTTTATATTGATATAAGATGTATAAATAAAATAGATGAGTTAAAGGAATATAAAAATTTGGATATTGAACTTATTAGATGGGATGAACTTCCAATAAATGAAATCATTGAAGATAAAAAATTAAGATTACCATGGACAGATAATCCCTCAAAGGATACCTTAGAATATATGATTGTTCAAAATAGTAAGATATTCTTTTTAAATAAAACAAAGACAGAAAAGGAAACATTGATTTGGATTGATTTCGGTATATTAAAAATAACCGATGATTTAGATCATTTTAAAAAGAATTTTGATAATTTAAAAACATATGATAAGATTGTAATAGCTGGAGGAATATTAGAAAGGAAATTTTTAGATTTTGATCATGGGATTTATTGGAGGTTCTTAGGTGGTCTTGTGATCTGTCCTAAACATTTAATATTTGATTTTTATGCTTCTTGTATGGGTGAAATATTAAGATATGTAAATAGTGGATGGATGACTTGGGAGGTAAATATATGGTCTAATTTAGAATTTAAAAAAACTTATTTAAAGCATTATCAAGCTGATCATAATAAATCAATGTTTGAATTTATTAATATAGTTGATAATTGTCCAAATTGTAATTCTGAAAATGTCAGATATATGTTCGATGAAAAACAAACTAGAAAAAATAAATATGATTATGATGTTGTTGTTGCTTGTTATGCTTGTAATAGATGCGGTTTTAAAATAGATAAAATAAAAGAAATGAAACAAAATGTTAAATTTAATATATAGTTTTAATATATATGTATATAATAAAAATTGAATCTTATAAATCAGATGATCCTTTATATATGAAATTACGTGAGGAAGGGATGTTTATCCCTGAGGCTCGTGTTGCTAGAGATTACTTTAATGGTGGATTATATGAAAAGAATTTTATAAATTGGTCATTAGAAAATTATGCTAGAGAAGATAAAGAAATTATTGATATAGGTGCGCACATTGGTATTTATACAATTCCATTCGGAAAAAAATCTAAAAAAGTTCATAGTTTTGAATGCTCACCTAAATCATTCAATTATTTATGTGCTAACATAGCACTGAATAAATTAGATTATAATGTTAATAAGTATAATGTTGCATTAAGTGATAAAATTGGAAAAACAAATTATTATATTAGAGATGAAAAAGATGGCGGTGGAAATGGTATATCAAAATTTGATTATGATCAAAAAAACAATGTTAGATGTATAGAGGTAGAAACTAAAACATTAGACTCTTATGAATTAGATAATATTAATTTTATAAAGATAGATGTGGAAGGACATGAGGAACAAGTTCTAAGGGGTTCAATTCAAACTATAAAAAAAAATAATTATCCTAAGATCTTATTTGAATCTTGGAGTATTGACAAAGAGGAAATTGGATATCCTGCTAAAGAATTAAGAAAAAAATTATTTAGTTTTATTTTATCTTTGGGTTATAAAATAATTGAATTAAGTCATGACATGTATCTAGCAGAAAGATAATGAAGTAATATAAAAAAAATAATATATAGATTAATATATATAATGTTAGATGATTTTTTAGAAAAATTTAGATTAGATGATCTTCCTGATTTTAGACAAATAATTTATTTAAAGATTATTTTAAAGATAATACATTTGATTATACAGAAATAGAATTAAAAAAAGATTTTTTTAAATATGATAAGAATGTTGATGTCATT
>JGI24890J29729_1001167_pt1 | contig 12617 bp, 18 predicted proteins | sample FreactcultureFD7_FD_29729 | JGI IMG/M metagenome (IMG submission 29729)
AGGAGCGCCCGCCATGGCCGCAGTTATCACTCGCTCAAACCACCCGGACGCTCTCTGGCCCGGCGTTCTGGAATGGTTCGGCCTCAACTACGAGGAATTCCCCGACGTGTGGCCGGAGTTCTTCGACCGCGTTGAGGGCGAACTGGCCACCGAACGCCTGATCGAGGCCACCGGCTTCGGTCTCGCCCGGACCAAGACCGAATCGAGCGCCATCACCTACGACGCGGACGGCGAGGGTTACGCCACCCTAGCGACGCCTTCGGTCCTCGGTCTCGGCTATCAGGTCACGCGGGAAGAACTGGAGGACAACCTCTATACCGAGGTCAGCCTGCCGCGCGCCGAGAGCCTGGCCTTTTCGATGCACACCACCATCGAACTGATTCACGCCAATATCCTGCTGAACGGTTTCTCCAACTCCTACGTCTACGGCGACGGCCAGCCGCTGTTCAGCGCCTCCCACCCGACCAAGTCCGGCAACCAGTCCAACCTGCCGACCGTCAACGCCGACTTCTCCGAGGCGTCGCTGGAGGACATGATCAAGCGGGTGTATCTGGCCCAGAACTCGCGCGGCCTGCAAATCAGCCTGCGTCCGCGCAAGCTGATCGTGTCGGCGGCCGACATGTTCAACGCCACCCGCGTGCTGGAATCCCAACTGCGCACCTCCACGGCGAACAACGACATCAACGCCATCAAGCAGATGGGGCTGATCCCCGAGGGCGCCATGGTCAACCCGTACCTGGGCGTCGAGACTACGCAGGCGTGGTTCCTGCAGACGAGCGTTCAGCGGAACAAGGGGTTGGTTTCCATTTGGAGACGAGACCCGGAATTAGAGCGCGACAGTGAGTTCAGTACGGAGAACCTTTTGGCGAAGACGACCGCGCGATTTATACCCACGGTTGCAGACTGGCGCTGCATCTACGGCGCGCAAGGGGTTTAGAGCCCCCTATCCGCTACACCCCTACTCAGCGACACCAGAACCGGCGGTCAGAACGACCGCCGGTTTTTATTTTGGCAGTCGGCATTTTATGCTTGATCCGCTCTATAGCGCGGGTATGATCATGGGATGAAAGCCAAAACCTGTTCTGTTGAAGATTGCACATCCCCGAACTATCAGAAGGGGTATTGTATAAAACACTTCGCTCGCATGAAACGCCACGGATCGACTGATGATCCGCGCCCTGAGCGATATGGCGGCGCGACCAAGCACCCCCACTGGATGCGGTGGACGCAGCTCAAGAGGCGCAACGAACTCGTGCCGGAATGGACTGAGTTTTGGGCGTTTGCCGATGGTGTCGGAGCGCCTACCGAAGAGGGTGCTCGACTAGGCAAGCACGACAGGTCCAAGCCGTTCGGCCCCGACAACTTCCGCTGGGCGCCGAAGTGGACGCGAGACCACAAGGTCGCCTACCTGCGAGCCCGCTACCTGGACAATCCGGCGCGCTCTCGCGATTACCACTACACAGCGGAATACGGCATTTCTGACGATGATCAGATTGAGATGACCGCTGAGCAACGCGACTTATGCGCCATTACCGATCTTCCCGAAACTCGCGCCGTGCGGGTTAATGCGCCCGAGTTGGGTGTCCGTCGTCTGCAGGTTGATCACGACCATCAAACCGGCAATGTCCGCAACCTGCTGAGTGGGCAGGTTAACGTCGCCCTTGGCGGCTTGAAGGACAATCCTCGCTTCATCCTGCGTGCGGCCTACTACGTCGCATACCACCGCGCCGAAGCCTTGGGCCTGAAAACCCGTGCCGACGTGCGCGCCTACATGCACGAACTGCTAGACACCGCCATCACCGACATGGACGCCAAATCCTTCTTCACCAAAGCCATCCCCGAGGACGCATAATGCTCAACAGCCAAATCACCGAAGGCGCCCGCGTTCCCTTCCCCGCCCACACCGGCGAGCGCGTCTACATGGAGCCGTTCGTGATCGCGGACGGATTGCCCGAGCGATTCACGCGTTGGCAGCCGACCGTCGACGCCATGCTTGACGGCGTTTCAGCGCGCGGGGTCGCATACCTGATGATCGACCAAGGCGCGCTGTCGCCGGGGCAACCTCACCGACGCGGGGGCGCGCATGTGGACGGCAATTGGATTGCCGACTTGCGGTGTCATGGGAACCCGCCGCACCATCGTCACCCGGCTCCGGGGCACGGCCATAGTCCGCTACCGTCCCAGCCGCGCCACGTTCACGCCGTTGGCCGGTGGAGCAATCCGCCGCATTGGGCGCATCCGTTCGCCTATGCCCCCGAACGCTTGTGCTGGCGTCCGATGTGTCCGCCTGCCGAGCCTATGTAGGCCAATTCGACGGACTGCCGGACCACCAAGGGGCGTGCGACCACATCGACCTGTCGGGCGCACAGACGATCATGTTGGAAGCTGGCCGGGCCTATCGGTCGGACGTGACGCTGGTCCACGAATCACTGCCGGTCATTGAGGCGTGCTTGCGAACGTTGGTTCGGCTGAATATCCCCCAATGATCTACCGCCTCACTGAAGTCGCAGACGGCCCCGCTGAAATGGCGCATATCGAACGCCAGAACGCGGGGGCGTCGTCATTCGTCGGGCTTCCCTTCATGTTCTGGCGTGACCGCGACGGATGGGCGTTCTTTCCCCGGCCGGCGGGGTTCATCATCGTGCCCGTTGAACCCGCCCACTAACCCCGCTATCATCCCCACACCATCGCTCAAAGAGCGCAGACCCCTCGCAGAGCGATGACCTGTGCTCCGATACGCCAATCACGACAATTATGCTGGCGGCGCATGGTTCGTCTGTGACCGGTGCGGTCAGCGGCGCCGCAGAAGTGAAATGTACGTCGAGTGGGATAATCTGCGCGTAGACCGTCGCTGCCTAGACCCCCGGCCGCCCCAGATGTCGCCCCCAAATGTCTACCCCGAGGGCCAACCCTTCCTAGACGCCCGGCCTCCCCAAGACGGCCCCGACCGCCTGCAAGACGAAACCGCCCTTCAGTCCGTCACCGGCGGCATGGCGGCGACGCCCGGCGTATCCATGCCCAACGGCCAGGACCAACTCCCCGGCGCCCTGTCGCCGCTACAACCGACCGAAAGCCCGTTGCCCCAAGGCCCGAATGTGTTGGCCGATGACGCGACATTCATCACCGGGCCGGTGGGATTGGTGAACTAGAATGCCGATCCTGAGACAGTACCCGCAGGCCACGTCTCTCCTCGCTACCGATGCGCTCTGGATCGATCGCGTTGGTGCGGGCACGATGTATATCGAGGCTCAGAGCGCCGACCTGGCGACCTCGGGGCGCGTCTCCGTGGCCGCCTTCTCGCCGACGGGCGTTTTTCCCACGGCGGACGACACGGCCATCTGGGCGGCGGCCGTGGCCTCTGGAGAGCCGTTGTGGGCGCCGCCGGTCAGGTCGCCCGTCTCCACGCTCGCCCTGCCAAACGCCTGCAACATCCTCGGCGTACGCGGCAAGTCCATCCTCAGTTCGCTGCCCGATGGCGAGCCGATGCTCACCCTCACCAACCCCTATAATACGGCGATCTCGCTGGAGGGGCTTATTCTGGCGGGCAACAAGGGCTCGCAACCGGCCACCAGCACCCACCGGGGCATCTACTTCAACAACGCGCTATCGGGCGTGAACGACCCCTTGTACGAGGCCAACAGCCCATGGGGCGTGCAGGTCCCCGCCCACTACCTCAACGTCATCATTTCGGGCTTCGTCAACGAGGGCGCCTATCTGCATGGCGCAGGCGACAACAGTTACGAGCTGGCCGTCTATAACTGCAACGGCATCGGCATCCGGGTCGATAGCTACGACAACCGATTCCACAATTGCATCGTGGCGGGCTCCGGCCTGCAAAACTGGCTGTTCGAACTCAATGGCGGATCCAACACCGTCACGGGCGGAAAGTGCTACTACTCCGGCCAACTGGGTGTGTCGGGCCAGACAGCGGGCATCGAGATCAACAACGTCCAGGGCGTGACGATCACGGGCTATCTGATTCAGGACAGCTCCGGCTCGCAACTGCTGATCCTCGGCAACAACTACGGCGCCGCTCACACGTTCGTCGGCCGCATCGACCGCGCCGGCACACCCAACTATTTCGACACCGCGACCACGGCTGAGATCGACATTCAGGGGACACCCTCCTGCAATATCGATGCGGTGGTGAGCAATTCCGGTCCCGTCCAGGCGGCGACCTACGTCCTGCAGAACATCGCCGGCGCGGGGTCGGCGGGGACAAACCACAACATCAACATCGTCACTCAGGGCTATGCGCCGATCTTCGAAGGCTCGTCCGGCCTGCTGAATATCTCCATCGCGGGCAACAACATCGACATCAACGGCAACTCCATCGCCCGCGCATGGATGGGCGACGACAACGACAACATCACCTTCGGCCTCAACCAGAACGGCGCGTCGGTCGGCATCACGGCGCGCGGGCCGAACGCATCCTCGCCTGGCCAGTTGATCGCCATTACACAGGCCAATGTGGGCGAACTTCAGGGCTTCACCAACACGGGCGTTCGGGCGGCTCAAGTGCTTACATTCGCCACAAATGGCGCCGTGGGCGACCACTTCACCATCGGCGCGGTGACGTACAGCCTCGTCTCGTCCCTGGCGTGGAATTCCCCCGCCAACTCGGTGTTGCGCGGCGCGAACACGGCGGCGACGATCTCGGCCCTGCATCATGCGGTCAACGCGGATGGGGCCTATTCGGGAACGCTGTTCTCAATCGCCACGCTGCCCAACCCTGCCGTCACCGCGACCGACAACGGCGTCAGTACGGTCACCGCCACGGCTATCTCGACGGGGACGGCCGGGAACAGTATCGCCAGCACCACAACGTCCTCCCACGCCTCCTGGGGGGCCGCTACGTTGGCTGGCGGATCGAACGGCGCGACCACCTTTACGTCGTCCTTCAACTGGACGCAGACGGGCTTTTCCTCACGTCCGTATCTGCAAGCCTCCACGACCTACGCCAACGATGCTGCGGCTGCGGGCGGGGGCGTGGCGGTGGCTGGCGAATACCGCAATGGCTCGGTTGAGCAGGTGCGGATTTCATGACGACTACATGGCACTTGAACGCGGGCCAAGTCATTACAAGGGCTTTTCGAATCCTTGGAAATTTGTCGCCCCCATGGACGCCCACCGACGACCAGATGACGCAAGGTCTGATCGCCCTGAATGCGCTATTGAAGGGCAACCAATTCGACGGCGCCAATCTGTACCGTCAGACGCAACTCGCCCTAACCATCCCAGCTGGCGTCGGCTATGCGGGCAATCCATTTCAAATCACGCCGCTGATCATGGGATTTGAGGAAGGTCGCTGGGTGGTCACGCCCGCGCCGAACCTCTTTGAGCGGCCATTGGGCGTGTTTTCCTACATCGACTACATGAACCTGCCCAACAAGCTTGCGCAGTCGTCGTCGGGGCCGTCGGTCGTCTGTTTCGACAAGCAGGTGTCGTCTTCCAACCTCTACATCTGGCCCCTCCCCACCAGCGGCGGCCAATTGAATTGCACGGCCGTTCGCACCGTCAACGACGTGAATGCGCCGAGTGACCCCATCGACGTACCGACGGAATGGACCGAGGACATTATCTATCTGACGGCGGACCGGCTGATGGATGACCAGGGGGTTGCGGCGGCTGATCCGCAGACAGCGGCCCGCATTCAGGCCCATGCGGCTGGGTTTTACGCCAAGGGCCTCAATTTCGACCGACCTACGTCCGTGTTCGTGCGCCCGTATGGGAAGGCGGGGACGGGGAGGGCGTGGCGGGGATAGGGCCACGCCCTCAACCCCTACGCCGCGACCGCCCCCTTCAGCCAAGAGCAGACGCTGGCAACCAGCGCCTCTTGTGGGATGGATGCAGACGCACCGTACTTTCGGACCAACCGGGCGATTTGGTCGGTAGGTGCCGGACACGACCCTGCAGGTTCGACGGTTGCGTACGGGCGCCCGCGAATGATCGCATACGCCAACTGAGCGGCGCGCGCCTCATTGCGAACGTCATAAGTCCGGTGGCGGTAAAGGCCGTCATATTCTTTGGCCAGTCTATTGATTTTGGCTTCCGGCGCCTGTCGGTCTTGCGCCCATTTTCTGTGGGCTTTGACGCGATATTCTTCGTGCCGAATGATGCGCGATTCCTCGGCGAGGCTTTTGATTTTGACTTTGAGATAGGACTTCATGGTTGTGTTCCTTGTGATGGGTGGGTTCTCAGATCACAAGATCACGGCGGTCCGGTGGGATATTCAACAGAAGCGCATAACCATCTCCGATTGGCGGATCATTAGGGGCTCAAACCCTACGCGGTTGGGATTGAAAGCCCGCGCGTCGCCATGAATGATCCAATTCGATTTCCTCAATCTAGGACGATGCGAGGCGGATGCAACCCCCTTGCGAACCGCCCCGTTTTCCCCTAGCATCCCCTTTGCACCCCAAGGGCGCGCTCCCCAACATCGTTATTCGGAATGCGCCATGGCCGAGCGGGTCAAGCACTGGATCGCATCGGCAACCAAAAATCACGGGGCTTTGCACCGCGAAATGGGCGTTCCGTACAACGAGAAAATCCCGCAAAAGGCCCTCGCTAAGGCCGAAAAAGCGGGCGGGAAGCTTGGTAAGCGTGCGCGTCTTGCGAAGACCCTGGAGGGCTTCCGCAAGCACTAACCCCCGCGAGGGACAGCACCGCGAATGGTCGCGGTCGCTGAAATGCCCAACCGATACGGGCAGATGAAAAGGAAAGCGCCATGATGCGCAAGGCTCCCGAGCATCGCGCTCGCAAGGAACATTCCAAGGCGGAAGAGCGCCGTGAGGACCACAAGCCGAAGGTCCGCGCCGAACACAAGCGCGACGAGCGCAAGGAAGAACACAAGAAGGCTGAGCGCAAGACCGTCGCCCGCGAACACGAGCGCGCCGGCGAGAAGAAGGGCGGCGAACACGCCCACAAGCGCGTCGAGGTCCACCACTTCCACCACGTCCAACACCACGAGAAGTAGGCCATGACCGTCAAGGGCACGTGGATGAAGGGTGGCGGCATGGACCGCGAGCCGCACAAGCGCGAGTCCATGAAGGACTGGCGCCACGGGAAGGCCGAAACCATCAAGCGCGGCGGCGAGAAATCGCCCGCCAAGTCCAACGGAATGCACGGCATGAAGCTGGACGAAAAAGCGCGCGAGAAGAAGGCCGAGAACATGGCCGAGGCCAAGGGCGCGAAGATGGGTGGCAAGCCGCACAAGGTGGTGCACATCCACAAGCACACCCACATCCACCACACGCGGGAGAAGTAGCCATGGCCACCTACGTCGATTGCCCCGGCCCGACCCCCGGACCCAAGGGCGTCATCAAGCAGCACAAGGTCATGGCGTCCGGCTACGAGCTGCCGTCCACCCCGCGCCGGGTCGATGTATTCCAGCGCGAGACCAAGACCGGCGAAACCGACGCGCCCGGCTTTACGTCGCGCGGCGGCAAAGGAAAGCGATAGCCATGCCCACGACCTCGGTATCCGTTACAATCGCCGCGTCTGCCCAAGCCACCGGCTATATGCAGGCTGACGGCTTTGTTTCCCCAGCCACACTCGGTGTGCCCACGGGCACGGACGGCCAGCACAGCAAGGGGCCGGCACGCTTCCCTGCCGGTATCGCCACTGGCACGACCATGCCGAATCCCTCTTTCACCGGCTACCCTTCGCAGATCCCGCAAGTCCTGGCTGCCGTGGGCGCCACACAAGGCGGCGCTGGCGTCATCACGTCCGGCGTGGTGCGCGTAACGGTAACGGCCTCGACCGAGGGCGTTCGCCTGCCAACCGCCGTCACGGGACGCGAAGTCAACGCCTACGTTCCCGGCACCATCGGTGCCCTGGTCTATCCGCCCGTTGGTGGCCGAATCGGCACAACCGCCACCAACACGGCGGTTCTCCTGGCCGGCGGCAAGGGCAACATCTATCGCGCCCGCAACACGACCATCTGGGATATCGCCGTCAAGGGGGCCTAGTTTGACCGGCCCGACGATTGAATTCGAGATCGTCACGCCGTCGAATGATCTGGTCGGCCAAGTGACGGCGGCGCTGGCGTTGGGCCTCCCCGATGTTGCATGGCGTCCTGAGCGCGCCGACGCCCTGACCATTGTCGCCAACGGGCCCACCGCTCGCCAAGCGTCGCTGGGCGGAACAACGCTCGCTCTCAACGGCGCGCTCAAGGTGTTCACCGATCAAGGCTTGGCGCCAACCTATTGGGCGGCGTGTGATCCCCAGGCGCTCGTTGCTGACTTTCTCACCGACGCGCCCGTATCGACCACCTACCTTGTCGCCAGCAAGTGCCACCCCGACGTGTTCCGCGCCCTCGCTGGCCACAAAGTTCTCGTGTGGCACATCGACGATTTCTCAACGTGGGAATTGGTCAAGGACCTCGAACCCATCATGTCGGCGGTCTCCATCACCATCTGTTCATTCGAGTTGATGCACCGGCTTGGTTTTCGGCGGTTTGAGACGTGGGGCTGGGATGGCTGCTTCATGGACGGCAAGGCGCACGCCACTGATCAGCCGGGGTCGGACGTGCTCAAGACCGTGACACTGGAAGGCCGTGCATTTGAGACGACCGGGCCGTGGGCGCTTGAAGCGCAGGACGCCATGAACAAGCTGCGCCTGTCGCCCTACGACGTGACCATCCATGGCGACGGTCTGATCGGCGCCGTCTATGCGGTGCGCGATCGGCTGGAGTACGCCTGATGGCCGTCATTGACTTCACGGTCGGAAACTATGGGCGCCCCCGAGCCGGACTGCCCACCACCCGGATTCTAAATGCTTACGTCGAACAGACCAAGGGCGGCCCGGCAGGCGGCGCGCGCATTCCCCGTCCCGGCCTGACGGCATGGAACACATTGGGCGCCGGCCCGATCCTGCGCCAGTTTCAGCAACCGGGCCTGTTCAACGGCGACCTGTTCACGATCAGCGGTGGCCAGCTCTATCGAAACACCACCCTGATCGGTTCTGTGGCCTACGGCTTGCAGCCCCGCATGGTGGCGGCCAACCAGCAACTGGCCATCGTCACGGGCGGGTCGTACTACGTCTATGACGGCACGGCGCTGCACACGATCCTCTATTTTGACGACGGGGCATCGCGCCTGCCCGCGTTCTCTGGCGTGGCCGTCCTCTACAATATCTTCATCCTCCCCGTCGCCGGAACCGACCAATTCTTCTTCACGTCGGTCGGCAACGCCATGGTCGTCAATGCGGCGAATTTTGGTTACGCCCAGACATCCCCGGACCCCATCATCGAAGTCACGGTGCTGGCCGAAGAATTGATGTTCATGGGCTCGACTTCGGTTGAGTTTTGGGATTTCAACGGCGCCCTTAACGCCCCGTTCGCCCTCGCGCAGGGCCGAACCTACATCCGGGGCATTGGGGGCCAAGGGAGCGCCGTCAAGCTCGATAACGCCATGTTCTGGGTGGGCGATGACCTGAGCGTCTATCGTTCGTCCAGCGTGCCGCAGAAGATTTCAACGCCGTTCATTGACGACCGATTGCGCGCGGCCGGTGCGGGCGTGGCGCAAATGACGGCCTTCTATATCGGCATCGAGGGGCACGTCTTCTATGTGATGAACCTGCCGACGATCAATGAAAGCTACGCCTACGATTGCCAGACGCAGGAATGGGCGCAATGGGGCACGCAACAACCCTTTCAGAACGAACCGGGCCTGTTCGCGGGCGGCTGCTCGGCGGGGTATGCGTCCGGCTCCATCTACGTCGGTTCGGCGACCACCAATCAGGTATGGATTGCCGACGCAGCCAACAACATGGACGGCGCAATCGACAAGCGGGTCATCGTGTCGGGGACGATTTGGCAAACGGGCGGCGTCCAGCGGTGCAACAATATCGCCCTAGCCTGCGTGCGGGGCGTTGGTGACGCCGCCGCGCCCAATCCAATCGTTGAAATGCGATACAGCGACGACGGCGGCCGGACGTGGACACCTTGGCTCTTGGGCGCCTTGGGGATGACGGGGCAGTATGTTTACAAGGCGGTCTGGCGCGGTCTTGGCCTGATTGTGCAGCCTGGCCGTCTGATCGAGTTCTCGGTATCCGATCCGGTCAACTTCACGGTGGAGTACGCGACTTATAACGAAGCCCGCGTATGAGCGCCTCACCGCCGCCCATCCCGTCTATTCCCCATGCCGGCGTGGGCGTGCTGGAGGGCGATAACAGTCTCACCCTGCCGTGGCGGAAGTTCTTCCAATATCTTTCGACCATCGCCAACAGCGTACCGACGCCCGCTGACCTGGCCGCGCTCAAAGCGCTCGCCGAGGAAGCCCTCGCCACGGCCAATACGGCGCTCACCGACGCCGAGGCGGCCTTGGCGGCGGCGATGAACGCCCAAACCGGCTTGACGCCCCTGACGGTCCTCTCCCTGGCCGCACTGGACGGCTCTATTCCCGCTTTCGAGGCTGCCAAGTGGACCACGGCGCGCACGTTCACCTATACGGGCGACGCGGCTGGCGGCCCAACATCGGTTGACGGAACGGCCGATGTTTCGATCGCACTCACCCTTGCCGCCGTCAACGCCAATGTCGGTTCATTTGGTGACGGAACCGACGTGGCGGCGTTCACGGTCAACGGCAAGGGTCTGATTACGGCGGCGTCGAATGTGCCGATCACGTCGGCGCCCAAATGGACGACGGCGCGGACATTTTCATATACCGGCGACGCGACGGGTGGTCCGACTTCGGTGGACGGTTCGGCCAACGCCTCAACCGCCCTGACACTGGCCACGGTGAACGCAAACGTGGGCTCGTTCGGCAACGGCTCGCACGTCGGCGCCTTCACCGTCAATGCTAAGGGACAGATCACCGCCGCATCGAACGTGGCCATCGGCACGACGGCGGCGGTCTCGACCACGGACGCCACGGTGACGACACTGGCGACGATTGCCTGTGCGGCGGCGACAACCACGATGATTTTAGCGACGGTTGTGGCGCGGCGCACGGGCGGCGGTAGCGGCGCGGCGGAAGATAGTGGTTCGTTTCAGGTGGCGGCTGGATTCAAGAACGTGGCGGGGGCGGCGACACTGGTTTCGCAGACGGTGATCTTTGCCGCCAAGGACCAGGCCGGATGGGCGGTGACGTTCACGGGGTCGGGGGCGAACGCCTTGATGCAGGTGACGGGCGCGGCGGCCAATAATGTCGATTGGTCAACGAACTATCAAACCTATACGGTGACCTGATGGCGACCGCGATCATGACCTCGGACATTGTGCTGACAACGGGCGCGGTTGCGTTCGTGATCAGTGCGGTTGGTTCGTCGTCCACCGTGATCAAGGCCAGCGCCCTCAACACCGATGCATCCGACCACACGGTGACTGTCTATCGCGTGCCTTCTGGCGGATCGGCGGGGACGGCGAACGAGATTTTGTCGGCCGTCAACGTCCCCGCCGGCCAACAGGTGATTTTGCTGATTTCCGGGCAGGCGGTGATCAACGGCGCAAGCCTGCAGGCGTTGGCCAGCGCCGGGGCCGTGGTCAACCTGAACGCCACCTATGTAACATCATGAAACGATCACTGGACGGCGCGCCCTTCAACCTTATCGCCGCTGATCCAGAGGTGCGCCCGTGGATTGGCGGGTGCGGCGCCGTTGATCTGTCCGGTATCGTGTCTCACGTCGAAAACTTCTGTTTCCTGACCGACTGTAAGGCGGGCGGCTATATCTACGTGCGCCTGCATCCGGGTCTTTACGAGGTGCATTCGCTGGCGCTCCCGACGGCGCGCGGGCGACCAATGCTGGCGACTATGCGCGATAGCCTGATGGCCATGTTCACGACCACGGACTGCATCGAGGTGGTGACCAAGGTTCCTGACGGCAATGTCGCGGCCTCCCGGTGGGCCGACTTGGCGGGTATGCGCGAGACCTTCCGGCGCGATGCGGCATTCTCCCTGATGGGCGAAAGGGTCGGGGTGTCGTTCCGGTCTCTGCACTATGCCGACTGGGTGATGAAGGACCCGCGCAATGTGGTGCGCGGCGAGGCGTTCCATGAATTGATCGACGTGGCGCGACTGGAGGCCGAGGTTGAGCCCCACCCCGAGGATTTGGTCCACAATGCGTGGGTGGGCGCGACGTTGGCCTGTGCGGTTGATGGCGACCTGCATAAGGCGGTTGGGCTCTATTGCCGGTGGGCGGCTTTGGCGGGGTACGTCCAGCCTCAGATTTTGACCGTGACGCCCCCCGTGGTCGATATTGGGGACGCAGTGATTCAATTGGCGGGTGGGAAGGTGGAGATTTTGAAGGTGAAGTAGTTGCGGGCCGGGCGCTACTCCGGCTAGGGCCGTTTGCGAGCAAGGTAGCTGGCCCCCCGCGTGGTGTAGCCGTCTTTTCTCACGGGGGTAGCCGCCCGCATCCCGGACTAGCTGACGCGTCCGCCAGCGATACGCTGCGTGTCTGCTTTCCACGCCGCCGCAACCCTCGCACTATATCACGCCCCGTTTGCGCCTCAACCCCGCTTCGTATAGTCTCCCATCCCAGCGCGAAGTGCTCCCCATTACGTCCACAATGGAGCGCACATGCCAGCCGCAGCCGCAGAAGCCGCAGGTTTTATCGGTAGCAATATCGGGCCCATCGCATCCGCAGCCGGCGCGATTGGCGGCGGCTTGCTCCAA
>JGI24890J29729_1001168_pt1 | contig 12614 bp, 10 predicted proteins | sample FreactcultureFD7_FD_29729 | JGI IMG/M metagenome (IMG submission 29729)
AGGGTTTTAAACTACAGGGGTGTATCACTATTACTATCCACCAAAGTATTTTTTCTAAATATAGGCACCCAAAACGGGCAGTGTGACAAAAATCTTTTTTCTAAAGTAGGCGTAAAATAATGACTTTAAACAGTGTGACGAACATCACACACCTCAAGTAGGGATAAACCGACTTTATCCCGCCTTAGTATATATAGGGGTTAAAATAAAACACGACTGCCCGTTCGGCTCTAGGCATACTGAGCCTCACAGCGAAGTTGCCGCTGAGACGAACTACTTACTACCCAATGGCAGCCTTTACGGGCTGCCTTCAACCCATAAGGTTAGGCGCAAGGCGCCCCCTAAAGATAACCAAAGTGTTACCCATAGGTAACGCTTCGCGGTAGGAGTAATAGGTTCATGACTAAACCAAAGTCAAATGCGTATAAGTTAGCCCCAGAGGCTACCTTATCCGCTCCAGATGCAAAGAAGCGTCTCATCGCGCTGATTGCAGATGGAGTGACGGTTGAAGACGCTTGCCGCGCAGTCGGCAAAAGCGTCAAGTCATATGAATATTATAGAACTTCCGATCCTCAGTTTAAAGAGGCTATTGATCTTTCGCGGGTCATCCAAAAGCGTAAAGGCGTCGTAAGTACAGAAGACGCCGAAATATCGTTTGAAGACTTTCGCGACAAATATATGATGAGCAAGACCTTCCCCCATCAAAGAAACATTACCTCTTTGCTGGAAGAAGGGGAGCCTGCTTGGCTCCACGGCAATATGACCTACGAAAAGGGATTCCCTAATTACGTACTGGTCAATATGCCGCCCGAGCACGCCAAAAGCATGACTGTCTCAATTGACTATGTTACCTATCGGATTGTTACCAATCCCAACGTTCGTATCAAACTAGTTTCAAAGACTCAAGCAATGGCCAAAGAATTCCTCTACGCCATCAAACAAAGACTCACTTCACCCCAATGGGCAGAACTTCAAAGACGCTACGCGCCAGTGGAAGGCTTTAAAGCCACCGCTGAGAAGTGGACAGCCGACACGATCTATCTAGAACGTGAATCAGGTGAAAAAGATCCTACCGTCCAAGCCCTTGGTATTGGTGGACAGATTTACGGCGCACGTGCCGATCTTATTATTTTGGATGACTGCGTCACCCTTGCCAATGCTGGTGAGTATGAAAAGCAGATCCGCTGGATCCAACAAGAAGTACTGACCCGTGTTGGTCCTACTGGAAAGATCCTCGTTGTTGGCACTCGCGTAGATCCTATGGACCTATATCGCGAAATGCGCAACCCAGAGCGTTACCCAGATAACAAGTCACCATGGACATANTTGGCTATGCCAGCGGTATTAGAATTTAAAGATGATCCAGAAGATTGGATTACCCTTTGGCCTAAGTCAGATCGTCCTTGGGATACTGATGAAACCCCAATGGATTCAGATGGATTGTATCCTCGCTGGAGTGGACCACATCTACGCCGCCGTCGCGGCTTGATTGATCCTAAAACATGGGCAATGGTTTACCAGCAACAAGATGTTGAGTCTACTGCTATCTTCTCACCTGAGTGTGTAAGAGGTTCCGTCAGTGGAATGCGTGCTATTGGACCTATCATCCCTGGCGCACCTGGTCATCCAGAAAGAATTCAAAGCCAGTACATAGTTGCTGCTATGGATCCAGCCATGTCAGGTGATACTTTCTCTGTCATTATTTCAGGAGATAGAACCACAGGCAAGCGTTACTTGCTAGAGGCATCTAGAATGCCAGCACCTACACCTCAACAGATCAGAGACTTGATCTTTACTTGGACTGAAAAATATCAGCCAAAGGTTTGGGTTATTGAGAAAAACGCTTTTCAATTGTTTCTTACCCAAGACGAACAAATTAACAACTTTTTAGCAACACGCGGTATTCGCCTCGTGCAACATTATACAGGTTCTAACAAAATGGATCTTGAATTTGGTGTTGCCTCTATGGCGCCACTATTCGGCTCGTGCGACAACCAGGGCAAATACATGAAGAATAACCTTCTGGAATTGCCACGAGCCGACAATGAACATATCAAGGCACTGATTGAGCAATTGATTACTTGGTCAGCAGGAACAAAAAATAAGCAAGACGGTCCAATGGCCCTCTGGTTTGCAGAGACTCAACTACGCGACTATATCAATCAGTCAGGCGTTTACGGCGGATCATTCGTGAAGAATCCATTTGCTTCACGCTATCAGACAATGAACCGCAAGGTTATCAACTTAGAAGAATGGCAACGCACGCAAGAAAAACTTGCGGCTAACGGGGGATACATAAGTGGCAATAGATATTGATGTACTTAGCACTAAGGTGCGCAAGTTACGAGATAGATTCCATACTCGTGACTCTCGTTACTCTGACCTTATGGCTATTCGCCAAGGCGATATTCAACAAGTATTTCCTGGAGCATTCTCTGAAGAATATCCAAAGCCTATGGTGGCAAACTTCATTGACGTTGCTGCCCGCGATGTAGCAGAAGTTATTGCCCCACTTCCTGCCTTCAACTGCGACACTACAGATTCTATTTCAGATCGTGCAAGAAAGCGTGCTGATAAGCGCACCATGATCGTTGCTGGCTATCGCGATTCTTGCAACCTTCAAACCATGATGTACACAGGCGCTGACCGTTACCTTACCTTTGGAATGCTTGCTTTTATCATTGAGCCTGATTATGAAAACAAACGCCCAATGATCCGCATTGACAACCCAATGAATTCATATCCTGAATTTGATCGTTTTGGTAAATTAATTTCATATACTAAGCGCTATCAAAAGACAGTTCGCGAACTTATTAATGACTTTCCTGAATATGAATCACAGATTCGTACACAATACGAAAGCCGCAACTCTGAGCATATCCTTGAAGTTTATCGCTATCAGGACAAAGAAGAATTGGTTCTATTTATCCCTGAAAAAAGTAACCTTGTTTTAGAGCGTGCTAACAATCTTCTTGATGAATTGCCAATTGCTATTGCTATTCGTCCAGGCGTTGACTCTGATGAGAACCAACGTGGACAATTTGATGACATCATGTGGGTACAAGTTGCTCGCGCACGCATGGCAACATTCCAACTTGAAGCGGCACAAAAGTCTGTACAGGCTCCTTTTGCTTTGCCTTCAGATGTAAATGTTATTGAGATTGGTCCAGATGCAACCATCCGTTCTGCCAATCCAGAAAAGATTCGTCGTGTTGGTCTTGAGATTCCACCAGGAATATTTCAAGAGACTAATGAATTAGATCAAGAACTGCGTGTTGGTTCACGCTATCCTCAAGGCCGTTTAGGTCAACAATCAGGATCTATCGTTACAGGCCGTGGTGTAGAAGCACTCATGGGCGGCTTTGACACACAAGTCAAAACAGCACAAGCAGTATTGGCTGACACATTCCGTCATGTTATGCGCCTATGCTTTAAAATGGATGAATCACTATTTGGTGATGTTGAAAAAGAAGTACGCGGCGTAACTGCTGGCGCACCTTATGAAATTACCTATACTCCAAATAAAGATATTGATGGAGATTATTGGTGTGATGTAAGTTACGGAATGATGGCGGGTCTAGATCCAAACCGCGCATTAGTATTTGGTTTACAGGCTCGTGGAGATAAGTTAATTAGCCGCGACTTTTTGCGTCGTCAGATGCCTTGGGATATGAACGTTACCCAAGAAGAAGAAAAAGTTGAAGTTGAAGAACTGCGTGATTCACTCATGCAAGCAGTTGCATCATACGCAAATGCAATTCCTCAAATGGCAATGCAAGGACAAGATCCATCAAAAGCAATTATAGCACTTGCTGCTGCAATTAAAGGTCGTCAAAATGGCGATGCTATTGAAGATGTTTTGGCTCAAGCCTTTGCACAACAAGTCTCCCCGCAAGTTGCAGCCCCTGGTCAACCAGGCGAGGCTCCTAGCGGGGAACCTACTCCACAAGGAATGCCGCAAGGTATGCCACAACCACCACAAGGTGGACAAGCATCATCACTGCAAAATTTACTTGCAGGACTTTCATCTTCTGGTTCACCGCAATTATCTGCGAATGTTGCCAGACGCTCACCCGCCTAACGTTACGAGTGAGAAAACAAAACCCTATAGGAGAAAATAAATGGCAAAAGTAGCCCCACAGATGAAGGCAAGCCTTTCAACAAAGGTTCCTTCACCAGCAAATCAAGGTGGACATGGTTCATCAGAAGCAACAACACAGAAGACAAGTATTCAATCTGCACCATCAGTTAAGTCAACTGGTACATCAGATATTAAGTTTACAGTACAACCTTCTGGCACCCGCGGATCAAACCCAGGCGCTAAGTAACCTTCATGCAAGAGGGCGAACGGATTCCTACTCGTTTTAACAAGTGGGATATGTTTGCCCTTATTGCTGATTTAATTTCTAATATTTTTATAGCCTTTGCTAATTTTACAAATGCGCTAACAAGTATGTTTGACACAGAAGCAAGTTTCGTGGAAGATAAAAAACACTTTCACGAGTATGCCGCTCGGACCATTGAGACACTAAACGAGGGAGACTAGTCATGCCACAGGCAGCAAAGCCAGCAATGACATCAGGCCCAGGGGCTTTAAGCCGACGCACCGATGGTGGACCAGCATCAAAGCAAGCACAACGTTACGTCTCTGGCATGCCTTCTTATGGCGATGGTCAAGATCTAATGAACCTGCAAGCACAAGCACCAATGGCACAGACACGCATCGGCAGCAATCCACCTTCACCTAGCGCAATGGCGCAAATGGCACAGCAAGGTGGACAGCCACAGCAACAGCAACAACAAGCACAGCCACAACAACCAATTACACCTTTATCTGCACCCACTCAACGTCCTAATGAGCCAGTAACTACAGGTTCACCACTTGGTGCTGGTGCAGGACCAGAAGCCCTTGGAATTATGCCAGGTCAAGTTACACAAGGTGGACAATCTGCGAAGAATCTTGTACAGGCTCTTGCTTCAAATCGTGACGCTTCTCCTGAATTGCAGGCCCTTGCCTCTAAATTAGGGAAATAATTAATGTCTTTAATGCAACCAATGCAACCTGCTACTCAAGCAAATATTGCTGGTGGACCAAATGTAGGCACAGCAAATGACATGGTTCAAGGCAATCAAATGTTTGTTAAACAAAATCCATCTTTAGCAGCGGTTGGTGTTGCTTCTGGAAGCCAAGATACATTTAATACTCTTGCTGCAACTTCACATATGATTGCTGTTGCTTCTGCGCTTGACGATCATGTTGCTACATACAATTCTGGTGCATGGCTTAATAATGCACTTAAAGACACAAAAGACATTTCCAATGCGCTTATTCCAAATGCTATTGAAAGAATGATAGGCGGGATGAATCAGTGAGTAATAACCAACCACTTCCCGCAGCACCTACTCCAACGCCTACACCAAATCAAGGTGGTTTTTGGAACGATCTTAAAAACCTACCAGGCGAAGCAGTTAAAGCAGTTACCAACCTTCCAGTAGTTGGAAAAGCAATTGGTACTGCCATGTCATGGGCTAATAAACCTTTGCAAGAAGTACAAAAAGATTACAAATTTATTCATAGCCTTTATGCTGACCATGGTTTTATTGACGGAACAATTGGTTCCCTTGGTGTACTTGCTGGTGCTGGTATTNGCATTGCTGGAGTACTTGCTGCTCCAGAAACTGGCGGCGCTTCTCTTGCCCTTACCGCTGAAGGTGCCGCACTTNGTGCTGGCATTGGCGAAACTGTTGAACGTAATATCCTTGGTCGTGCCACTCCAGCGTTTAAAGATTCTTTTCAAAAATCTAACGATCCAAATTATTTAGTTTCATTTGGTCGTGACACCGCAAACCTTGCAAGCAAAATACCTGGATTTAGTACCCTTGCTAATACTAATACAGGTGTTGGACAAGTTGTTTCGGGCATTGCAGATGCTTCATTTGATTTTGAAGCAGACCCACTTGCAATTGCTGGTAAACTTAAAGGACAAATTCGTAGTGGTGATAATATTGCCGTTGCTAAAGAAATAGATCCTACTACTGGTGAAATAACAACTAGCATTAATCCTCAAACTGGCAAACCAATTGNTCAGGCTACATTGCCATTTGCTTCTTCTGCAACTGGTCTTCAAAACTTTTTCTTAGCAAATTCAATGGTTGTACNTAGTGCGGATCAATTGGATTCAGTTCTTGCTAGTCCGNTTTCAGGCGGCATTAATCGTGCTATTGATGACATTACCGCAAAAGCAAAAGCATCACCAAGCACCGCTGTTGCAGACATTGCCAATACTTATGGTGTTAAAAATGGTTGGTCCAGACCAATGGTTAAGGCTCTTGCTAATGTAACAGATCGTGAACAAGTAGTACAAATTTTTAAACAAGCAATGTATGCCAAAGAACTTGCTGATAATTCATCAGAGGCTCTTGGGCAACTAAAATTACCTAGCAAATCTGTAGGTAAATTACTTAGCGAAAAAATTGGTCTAGAGCGTATTAAAAATAGCGCACAAGGCACAACATTTAACGATCAAGTAAATCTTTTAATTCCTCGTAAATCTGCTGTTACAGATCCAGTAACTGGCGCACCAGTAATTAATCCAACAACAGGCGAGCAAGTTTTTAAAATGAATGCACCAGCATTGTTTAAGCCAGGCAATGGTGCTGTTATGAATGCACTTGCTGGTAAAGTTCGTACTTTTACTGGTCGTCGTCCTTTATCTTTTGACAAAGACGAAATGGCGCTATCTTCCAAGCAAATTGATTTATCTGATCCAAATGTTGGTCAGACAATTTACGATATTGCTTACCTTTCAATGCCACATAAAATTGCCCTTGAGCGTGCTTCAGATTTTCTTACAGCAGCAGATGATGGAGAGCGTTTAGCCAAACTTCACACGCTTCATCAGGAAGTTCTTAAGAATTTTGGTATTGCTGACGCGCAAGCCACACCACTTTTTGTCAACTTAAAGACGCCTCAGTAGGTTCAGAAGCAGATCATGGCGTTTACGCTGTTAATGGCGGACGTGATGTTGGCACTGTTGATATGAAGCCAGAATATAGTCAAAATCCTAAATCAATGGCTATTGTTGTTGGACAACGTTACAAAGGCGCCATGCTTGACCTTAAAGATATTCGCAATACATTGCGTGAGACTAAGGCTTATGGTGCTTTATATAGCCCTGCAGATGATTTTTTTACCAGATATACAAATACAATATTTGCCATTGGCTCTTCTTTCTCCAGCCTTTGGTCTTCGCGTATCTGCTGGTGAGGCACTTCATCAAGTTATGCGTCGTGGTTTGCCAAGTTATATGAGCAATGTGCTTGCCAATGTTGTCAATAAAATGAGCAAATCACATGCTGACCATTACCTTGACAAGACTGCAATGAAACTTACAGAAACAGATAAAGACGCTATTGAGGCTGAACAAAAAACTGGCGTTGCTAAACCCGTAACTGAAACTGACGTTACCAAGGAACTTAACGACAAAGAAAATAGAATTAAAAAGGCTTACGATACAGCACAAAATGCAGTATCATCTAAGGCTGCTTGGAATAAAGCAGTTAATAATGTTGCTTCTGCGCGTGGAAGATTACTTCCTGCAGGTTGGGAACCAGGCAAGTTTTCTAAATCTCGTCTTGTTTCTTATCTTGTCAAAGACAAGATTAAACTTATGGATGAATATGAAGATGTATTAGGTACACGCCAACCTACCGCTGGTGTATCATCATCTCACGGTGCTTCACAAGATATGGCCGCTAAAGATGCTATTGACATGTTTGCTAAAACACGTGGACATAGTTCGGTACCTGGTCAAGAACTTGCTGGTTTAACTTCTACAGATCCACACTTTCACGATTATCTTGCCAAAAATATTAACATGGCAGGCGCGGACAAAGCACAACGTGATATTGCACGCGATTATCTTAATCGCATAAAAGATCCTGAATTTCAAGCATTATCTCCAAATGACAAATTTGCAAGCCTTGTAGATGCTCAAGCGGCACGTATTAAAAATCCTAATATGTACAAAGATTACCGCTCTACAATGGATGGTTACACCAAGGCTGTGCCTGAATCATTTGCTAAATCTCAAATAGATTATTTACAAGGCGTTGTTCATGGAACAGATGGAACAATTAATACAAACCTTATTCAAAAGATTGCTAAAGGCGAGCAAGTAACTGGCAAAGAATTACGTAAATTGCCACAAGAATCACTACCCATTAAAGTTCTTGGTCGTCGTATGCAACCTAGACTTTCAGATGCTTTGCGTCAAGTTGAAGAAAAAGGATACCGTAAATTTGTTAATCCAGTAATGGATTTTGTATCTCGTCAACCTTTGTTCAACGATTTTTACGCCCGTCGTCGTATGGCTAATCAGCCATTGATTGATATGGGCCTATTAAGCCGCGATGAGGCTGTACGCCTATCTGCGCTACAGGCTACAAAGGAAATGATACCAGCAATTCACAGCCCCGCTATTCGTAGCCAGTTTGCTGTAATTCACCGTAANTTGCTTCCATTTTACTTTGCTCAAGAGCAGGCNATGCGCCGTGTTGGTCGTTTAATCCTTACACACCCACAAGCATTTCGTGATTTTCAAATTATCCAACAGGGTATGAACAACCCTGGTTTTGTGCATACGGATGCCAATGGTCAAAAGTACATTGTTTATCCAGGACTTGGTGAATTTGGCAATGCTGTTGGTCGTGGTTTAAATGCCATTGGACTAAAACAATTTTCTGGATTGCCAGAATCTATTACTGGAAATACAGCATCACTTCTTACTGTTCTTCCTGAAATTAAAATGCCAGGCACAAGCCCATTTATTAACCTTGGATTAAGTCAATTAAAAAACAAATTTCCTTGGTTAGATAAGGCTGTTAACGTAGCATCTGGCGGGTATCCATCACAAAATTTTATTGATACAATTATTCCTAACTCAACCATGCGTGATTTATTTAACGCTATGAATATGGATGATCGTGAATCAACAGTACTTAATTCTAAATTATCTGCTATTGCTTCTGCTTATTACCATGGTGATTTGCCAGAAAATTTTCAATCTTTGCCACCATTTCAACAAGCACAGATTATGGCTAAAATTGAAAACAATGCCAAATCTAACTTAATTATTAAAGGTTTATTTTCATTCTTTTTGCCTTTGGCTCCAACAGTTAGCAACGACGTTTATGATAAAAATTTACAAACGCTTCGTTCTGATTATTTAGCCTTGCTAAATACTAAAGATCCAAACACAAATGCTAATTATACAGCCGCTAGTGCTTTGGATAAATTTCTTAAAGACACTGGTTCACCAACCAATCCAAACCGAGCATTGGCTTTTACAGTAGCCCGTAGCCAAAATGGCACTAGCGGTGCTTATGTTCCTTTGGCTGATTCAACAATAAGTTGGATTAACGGCAACCAATCATTGTTAAATAACCCATCATATTCATCTGCTGCGCCATANCTTATCCCACAGGTGGCAGACGGTAAAGATGCTTTGTCTGTTGAAAATAAATTGTTACTTGATCATTTTCGATCAAAANTAACATCTCAACAATTTCTTACTTCCCTGTATGTCAAACAAGGCTGGCAAGATCTTGCGCAAGATTACACTGATTATCAATCAGCACTTACCACCGCTCGTAATCAAGGCAATAGGCAAGGTATGTATCAGATTGGTCAAGTTTGGAAACAAATAACTGCTAATTATGGTCAAAGCAATCCTGTTTGGTATGCGGATTACAATAATCCAACTCGACCTGTTCAATCAGCAAAAGTAATTAGCCAATTTCAAGAAATGGATAAAAAAGGTTTATTGCCAGATACACCTGAAGGCAATGGCATTAAATCTTTGCTTGCTAGTTATCAAGATTATCACAATGGTTTATTGTCTAATACAGTCAATGGCCAACATCTTCCAGGTTACTCAAACCTTATGGATGCTTGGTATACATATGTCAACAATTTAGCAACATCAAATCCTCGTTTGCAAAGTGTAATATCAAGCGTATTTAGAAGGGCAGTGTAATGGCTGGTTTAACAAATCCAAATACTGGACAACCAGTAACATTAACTGGTGTTGCCACGCCAACACCAAGCGGAAGCGGCTTAACAAAACCAACAAGTGATTTTACCGCAGGTTTGGCAGCCATGTCAACCAATCCTTACGCTAATTTAAAAACATACACCAATACAACTTCTACAACTCAAACATCACCACAAGATATTGAGGCTTTGGTAAACGCAACAATGCAGTCAATGGTTGGTCGTAATGCTACCCCTCAAGAATTGCAAACATATGGTGCTGAATTATTAGCAGCAGAAAAAAGCAATTTTGGTACATTTAATGAAACAGCAATTTACGGTCCAACGGGTAAAAAAGCCNATATTACAGGCGGACAAATATCTAGTGGTATTGATGCACAAGGTTTTCTTCAAAGCCTTATTGGTGGTAGCGCAGATGCGCAATCATACAAACTAGCAACTAGTTACTTTTCAGCAATGCAACAAGCATTGCAAAGTCAGGAGAACATTTAATGGCAACTACAAAAAAATCCATTTATGATCCTGCAACAACAACTTTTGATCAAATTACAACTTTGGCNCAAGCACAGGCTGCTGTTGATTACTGGAAAAATCAAATTCAATCTGGTCGTGAAACAANAGCCAATATTAAATCTCTTGCATTAGCAAGTCAAATTGAAGACAAATTATCTCCAACTACTGCAAGCAATGCAGCACCTATTGCAACATCTGGTCCAACTGTTGCCGAAATGCAAAAACAAGTTGCTGCGGCTCGCGAATCATTAGCACCTAAATCACCAGAAGTAACAAATCAAGTTCCCGTTACTACGGCAACACCTAATGCGGGTATCCAAACTACTACTCCCGTTTCAACGCCTACTTCAACGCCTGATAGTGGTACACCGCCAACACCTAAAACACCAACTAATATTTTTAAAACTGTTAAAGGTGTATTTACTTACAACGGTAAGGCTTACACTGGTTTAGATCCAAAGACCAATAACTATTACGTTAAAGGCAAACTTCAATCTGACGCAGATATTAAAAATGATTTTATTAAAAACTATGGCGCACAAGCGGCAGCCGTTCTTGCTGTACCAGAACTTTCAAGCCTTGTTACAGATGCAGTTAAAAACAATTATAGCGCAGGTCAATACGCCGCAAAGTTTCTTAATACAACATGGGCTAAACAACATCCTGGTTCTATTGGTACTGCAGAATTACAACGCCTTTCTGATCCTTCTGGATACAATATTGCATACAATAGAAAACAAGCAACTGCACAGCAATTAGCCAATCAATTAGGTGCTAATTTTGATCCAAGCCTTATTGGTTCACAAATTGATACAACAAACATTAACAATCCAAATGCAACTCAATTTGATCAAGCCGCTGTGACAGCAGGTAAAGCAGATATTACTACCTGGATGATGCAAAATCCCAACGCCACAGATGCTGAAATTCAACAACATATGGCTAAAGCAATGCTTAATTCAGGTGCAGTAAACGCAACAACGGGCGGAACAATATTTAATACCGCACAATCATTGGCTAGTATTGCTCAACAATATGGACAAAGCGGACTTTACAATCAAGGAATGCTTAATTCATATGCAGCCAATATTGCTGCTGGTACTCAAGGTTATGATGTAAATACATTTATGGAACAACAAAAACAAAATGCTATGAATATCTACAAGCCATTTGCTAATCAAATTGCTGCTGGGGCTACTGTTTCAAGCCTTGCTGATCCTTATGTTAATACAATTGCAAATCTTCTTGAAGTATCGCCAAATGATGTACAACTTGGCGCTACAACAGGTTATGGTGCAATAGCATCAAAAGCCATGATGGGTGATGGAACAACCGCTGTTGACCCACTTTCATTTTCCAATACGGTTCGCTCCTTACCTCAATGGCTTAATACAAGAAATGCTCAAACAACTTTGCTTGGCAATGCAGATTCACTTATTCAAAAGATATGGGGCAATGTCTAATGGCTACTACAGATAGACAAGTAGAACAACAACTTGCCGCAGTTAACGCACAAATTCAAACTAATTCAGTTAACATAGCCCAAGCCCTTGCAGCAGAAAATCAAGCAGCACAAAAAGCCGCTTCTGATGCTCAAGCGGCGGCTGCTGCTCAAAAAGCACAAGATCAAACAACTATTGCTGGTATGCAATCACAATTATTGCAAGCACAAAGTGCAGCAAACAATGCAACATCTGCTCAAGCACTTGCAACACAAACCAATCAAGCAAACGCTGCCGCACAGGCTACAGCATTACTTCAATCTTATGGTTTATCTGCAGATATTGGTGCTGGTCTTACAGCCCTTGCTCAAAATGGTCTTGACTCTACAACCATTATTAGCATTTTAGATGCTCCCAATCCAACAACAGCAATTACTGGATTAAATCTTCAAGGCTCACAATTAACCGCAGCCAATCAACTTGTTACATCATGGCAGGCTCGTTTCCCTGGCAATCAAGCCCGTATAGCCGCTGGACTTAACCCTATTGACCCTGCAACATATATCGCTAATGAAACAGCATATAAGCAGGTAATGACAATGGCT
>JGI24890J29729_1001169_pt1 | contig 12611 bp, 16 predicted proteins | sample FreactcultureFD7_FD_29729 | JGI IMG/M metagenome (IMG submission 29729)
TAAAGATGCGCCTGGGCCACGATAAGGGATGTCTTCTGTTGTACCAGCACGAAAAGCCTCAAATCCTGGCTCTGGCGCTCCAGCAGATACAGATGGGCCTTCTCCAACAGTTACAGGAGCAACGTAGTTTTCGCCAACACCAGAAACATCTGGCCCTGCGGAAGTTGTATCTGGAGTTTGAAACGTGTCATATCCTGGCTCCGCATCTGGAGGCGTGTCTTCAAAAGACGGGATTCCTGTGTCAGCATGGGGTTTACCCGAGCCACCATGAGCTTTCAACAAAGCGGCTTCACGGGGGTTGATGTAGGCAAGCATGTGCCCTTCTGGTGCTTTTGCTTGCAACAGTCTTGCAAGTTTTCGGACATCGCTGCCCATGCGTGTCAAATCTTTAAGTGCTGATGCCATATCAAATTCCTAAAGCGTCTTTAAGACGCAGTGATGCTTCGTTCCACACGTTNTNACGNTCAAGNCCAGATTCTCCCTCAACTTCGCCTGGAGGTCTATATGCAGACAAGGCTTGCTCAAGAGGACTTCTTCCCACCCCAGTGATTGTCGGATACCGTGGTTTGGGCGTTGGCGTAGGAGGAACCGTGACTGTGACTGTTGGATATATAGGTTTGGGCGGGTCAACAATTGTCGTCGGTTCAGTCGGTGGTTCAGAAGGCACGGGAGGTACTGGCGGTTCAGGAGGCTCAACTGGATCTACAACTGGATCTACAACTGGGTCAACAACTGGGTCTACAGGATCCACAATCGGGTCAACAATTGTTCGCGGTTCAGTCGGTGGTTCAAAAGGCACTGGAGGCACTGGAGGCACTGGAGGGAACGGCGGTACTGTTGGTACGGTTGTAATTGGTTCAGTAGTTGTAGGCCCAGGAACTGTTACAGGAGACAATACAGGGTCTAAAAGAGGGTCAACCAGTGGCGAGACTTCTGGAGAAACCACTGGAGAAACCACTGGAGAGACCAGTGGAGAGACTTCTGGCGAGACTACTGGCGAGACTACTGGGTCAGTAAAAGGGCTAGTCACAGGTGATGTGACCGGAGCAGTCGTTGGCGCAGTTGTTGGAGAAACTGTTGGCGCAGTTGTTGGGCTTACAACATATCCGTTTTGCTGCATCCAAGCAATGTCTTCTGGAGAAACGCCTTGATTAACCAGTTGTGTAGGCGTAATGTTGTTTTGATTAAAGAAATCAATTTTTTGACCAGCGTCACGTGTATTCCAATCAGATGGAAGTGCTATTGGAGCTGTTGTTGGGGACACTGAGGGAGCCAAAACAGGATTGACTTCTGGGCCTTGTGGAGTTGCAGTTGTAGCGCCAGTAACAAGAGGAGATGGTTGAACAACGGTCGCTGTGTTTGTTTTTGGGTCAACATTCACGTAAGAACCAGCAGTAGTGTTTGGCGGAACAGAAACGCTTGTTGTTCTTCCTACATCGTCAACAATAACAGCAATGCTGGTTGTTGGGTCAACACTTGCCACAATTCTTGGCCCTGTAACAACTATCTCTCCAAGGTCTCCAAAGTCTGTAACAGCGGGTGCAGGTTGATAGTCTGAGCCGGTGACTTTTTTGTATTCATCCAAGAAAGTTTTATTGGTGGGGTCTTTTGCCAATTCGTCTTTAAGTTGCTGGATATATCCAACATTCATTGCGGGACTAAAAAACCCGTATGTATTTGTGTATTCGTCAAACGCTTTAGCAAGAGATGGATTCTTCTCAAGAATCGCTTGAAAACGAGGGTCATTAGATGCAAAAGCACCGCCAAGCCTACCTATGCCCGTAGGCGCATCCGTGGCTGTTCCTGTAAACGATGGCAGAGCTTGGGCGGTAGATGCTTGTGCAAATACATCTTGTTTGGCTTGCCGNACAATTTCTTGCTCTTCTGGAGTCAATCCAGATTGAGCCATTACTTGATCTAAATTGCTTGATGCTTGACTTGATTGAACAGAAGATTGAGTTAAATCTGAAACCTTCTGGTCAGTTGTTGTTGTTGATGTTCTTGTGGCTTCATTGCCTAAACTGCCAGCAATAGAATTGGCTATTTTTGATGGGTCACCACCAGTGGCAAGAGCCGTAGCTACAGCCCGTCCAGCCGCTTCGCTGTTTAATTGTTGACCTGTAACTGTGCCAACAACAGAAGACAAACCGGCTCTTAAAACGTCTTCAGCAGAACCTCCTTTAGCAACAGTGCTGACAAGAGATGTTGCGGCATTGCTGATAATGTTTTGTGTAGCAGCATCAGTAGATAATGTTGAAATAAAATCTTTTGCTCCAGCTAAATTTGTAACACCATTAGCCAGAAGGCTTGTACCTGCACTCAAAATAGCTTGGTCAATAGGCTTTCCTTGCGCGACAGAAGATGCAACTTGAGCAATAGCTGTACCAACTGCTTGAGAAACACCTAATTCAGAAGCAATTGCCGCACCAATGCCAGGCAAAAAATATGAAAGAGCAAGTGGTGCAATGGTTTTTATAAATCCACCAAACCCCATGTCTTTTGAAACATCAATATATTGGCTTGTTCCAGTTAACTTGCCTTCGCTATCGTATTGATAGTAAAACTGAGGATTAGTTTCTGAATTTATTTGTGCGGCATGACGTAAATTTCCCTGGTCATCAGTTAGTGCGTAAACTTTTTGTCCATTGATAGTTGTTAACCCATAATAACTATTGATAAAACTATTGCCATTTGCGTCTGTCCCGTATTCGGGGTCAAGACCTGTTGTATCAATTTTTAGTGGCATATCACACCTTCAATGCTGATGCTATTTGTTGATGAATGGTCTGGTGAACGCCAATCCAATCATAAAAACTGTCTTCTACATTCCAATCAGCATCTAGCAGTTGGAATGGATTGTCCAAGTTCAATATGCTTGCCAGTGACTCATGCTCTTGGTTATGCACAAACAACCAATCATCAAGGTTTCTAGGGTCTGCATCTGTCACCGGATACTTAGGATAGAGGATGCCCTGGTCAGCAAGAATCTGATGGAAGAGCCTGTGCTGTACGCCGTTTTCAAACAAGAACTCGCCCAAGCTATCCTTGTTTCCAAACTCAACGTATGACAAGCTATCCATGTTCATGGCTTGTCTGCCTTGTTATCTAACTTTGCAAATATCTGCTTGCAAATGTCTTTGATTTCGTCAATGTCTCTGCGGTAATCATCCTTAGAAACATAGTCGTGAGGCAAGTCTCTGATGTCTTCGTCAAGTCGCTCTACCGCTTTTGTGATGTTGTTAAGCACCCAACCGCCAAAGAAAGCAGCAAGGCCCAGAATGATGTTGAAGAGCGATTGCGTATCCATGTTAGACGGCGTAGTAAGGCACTTTGACAACAGTGCCGTTTAAGTCAACTTGGATGTATCCAGCAGGGACAAGAGGCAAGCTGGCAGTAGCAAATGTGGCAGAAGCACTGGTAGTACTGGTCAAGTTTGTTGTCTGCACGTTAATTGTGCCGGTACTAATAGTTACGTTTGCCAACGTAAGGTTGCCCAAACTTGAAGCCGTACTTCCCAATGAAACAGCAGTGTTGCCTAGCGTAATGCTACTGTTTGCAAGATAACTGTTTGTAATTGCAACACCGTTCCATGTAGCAGACGTTATTGAGCCTGGGTATGAAAACGTGTTGGTTGACCAAGATACGTTTGAAGGTGCGTAGTTGTGTACATCCCAAGAACCTGCGGCTGGAGAATTTACAAGCAACAAAACTTCAACGTAACCGCCAGATTGAATGGTTGCTACAGTTGTACCAGAGTTATTTTTAACAACAATAGTTCCACTAGATTGATTGTTGTTGAAAAAGTAATTTGTTCCAGCGGTAAGCGTTGTTGCGTCAGGAAGTTGATAGGTTTGCCCACCAGAACCTGTAACGCAATAGTTGGGAGCCGAACTTGCTGTCAGTGTTGTTGTTGTACCTGCCGCTGCTACGTTAACAAAACCTTCTGTTAAAGAATTTACAATTGTGTTTTGATTGGCATCACGCAAGACTACACTGTTTGCGCCAGAAGATGCCGTAACACCTGTTCCACCGTTGGCAACAGGTAAGGCTGTTCCTGAATATGTTAAAGATAACGTACCAGAGCTTGTAATAGGGCTACCGCCAACAGTAAATATTGCTGGCGCAGACAAGCCAACAGAAGTTACTGTACCGTTACCACCACCACCACCAGACGTAATTTGTACAGTCTTTAACATGCGTCACCTCAAAGCCCGTCACCAGGCGTAATGTAAACAGCAGCAGAGCCACTGCCAGTTATTCCGGTGAAGTATGCGTTAGGCATAAACGTCAGAATCTCATCTGTTCCCGCAAGCAACGGATAACTACTTTGTGTAGATGTCACCACCACTGCGTTTGATGTTGCATTTGCAGCGGCTGTTCCATAGCCCAAGAACACAGTCACGTTACCACTGTTAATAATGCGATATTGATTGCCGCCCAAAGTGCTAGACAATGCTTGAACGGGCGTAGGTGCAGAAGTGGCAGCGGTAAAAGTTACCGTGTTACCCGTACATGCAAATGCTTGTATTCCCATGTTTATGCTCCTGGTTTTGGATATTTTGCTTTGACCGCTAAACACGCATCAATGTATGCTTGTACTTGTGCTTGGTCGCCCTTGACAATTCCATCCAAATAGTCTGTCATAGGCGGGTATTCAAGCTGACGTTGTTCTTTGTATTTTGCTTGCGCTCTTTCACTTTGAGCAAACAACTCAGAATCAAATACTAAAGAATTGCCATTTCTGACCATGCCGCCAACCGTGATGTCTGATGGCATATCGCCATCAATCCACTCATTCCACACAACTTGGCTGTTATCAAAATACTTACCAGTTTCACTAACATAAACTATGTCTTGATAGCCTTTAGGCGTGTTTACAAGAAGTTGTTTCATACATTACCGACCTTTCTAACAATAAACACATCGCGGTTTGAGCCAGCTTGTCCATATCCCGGTGTGCAATGCGGACGAATAACATCGCCAATTGCACATTTAATAATTATTGAGGCAGAAGTCCATGGCGCAAAAGAAGAACTACCCCCGCCTCCAGCCGCAATAACTCTATTTGCAAAAGTAATAGAAGAAATAGCAGTTGAAAGTTGTGTTGAGTTAACGCTTGCTCCAAACGCAACACTTGATGCAACACTGGCTACTGTGTACACCTGATAATAACCAGCTTCATTGATTGTGAATGAATCACCTAATGATGCGCTTGAAGCGTAAGTAATTGCAGTACCTGTATTTACAGCAAGTGACGCATAGTTAGATATTGCAGTGTTTGTCGTGCCGTAAGCGGCAAAAAGATATACCACAACAACATTGTCGGAAACACCACCGCCACCTGCTGGTGCAGATGATATCCAAGTTGTTCCGTTAGAAGTTAAAATGTTGCCAGATGTGCCTGGCGCAACAACTTGCAAAGCAGAAGTGCCGTTACCCAAAATGACGTTGTTGGCTGTCAAGTTGGTTGCACCAGTACCGCCTTGAGCAACAGTAATGGCTGTAGACACGCTACTGATGGTGACATTTGCCAGTGTCAAATTTCCAATACTGGTGGTTGTGTTTCCCAAATAAACTGCTGTATTGCCAAGAGTAATGGCAGTAGCAAAGTTGCTGTCCAATTGGGACAGGGGAATGGCGCTGGTTGCAGAGCCAAAGGTATATGGAACAGTCATGTTAGAACCTCACTCGTAATTCGTGTTCAAATTCGATTGTGTTAACCACAAACGCAGGGTCGGAAGATGTCATGGTNAGNCCNAAATACTTGCCNTATTGCTGAGCATCAGACTTGTACAAAGCATACCCTGCCACAGCACTCCAAGCAATAGTTGCATTAGAGTTATTTAGCCAAGATATTGTTGCNCCAAAGTTGTTTACCCACGTAACATAATTGTTCAATGAATACGTAGGGCTAGAACCAGATTCACTGTCTACAGTGACACTAAACGCCGCCGATTGCGTCAATGTGGCTTCAATACCAAACTTTAAGGCTTGCTTGGTGCGTATAGGGTCACCCATAGGCATCAATGCAGTCTTAATTGTGCTATTGATGGACGCTGTAGAGCTTGCATACATCTTGTACAAGTCTTTTCCGTCTACGCCATAAAGAGAAATCAACCCGCCAACAGGCACAGAAGTCACGTAATCAATGCTTCCCTGGCTGGTGACAAACCATTTCTTGTCAAAAAACACGCACTGAATCTGTCTTGGGCCAACAGACGGGTCGTTGTACGTAAATGAGAATGCAGCGCACAGGATGCTATTGAGAAGCACTTGCCCCGCCGTCACCGGCAAGCTGAAATCTATGTACGGAAAGATGCCATCCAACTGGTCAGAGATTTTGCTGGTTGTAGAGCCGACAAGGGCATACATACCGTAATCGTTCATAAACAGCACAGAACGGAAGTACGGAAATATGGCAAACGTCCGTTTTGTACCCACGCTGGCGCTGACGTTGGTGTTGGTAAACAGGGTTAACCCTGCACTAGACACCCGTAAGTCTGAGAATACGTTGATGCTGTCATCGCCAAAGATGTACAGAAAATTGTTGGCAGACAGCAAAGCCTGAATGTTGCCGTGCAAGGTGGAATCAGTGATGGTGAAAGACCCCGCTGAAACGCTTGTAAAGTCGCTGTAAGACCCTGCGGCTGAGTAATAGACAGTACGCCCCGCCGCAACCCAAACACGGCCTGAAAACGTGGCTACATCCACAATAGTGTCGCTGTTGAGTACCACCTTGCCGGTTGCGCCTGTTCCGCTACCTGACGAGAAGCTGACCGTGGGTGCAGATGTGTATCCGCTACCAGGATTGGTCATGATTACCTGTGTGACAGCACCACCGCTAACAATAGCCGTGCCAGCAGCGCCAGAACCACCAGTGCCACCAGCAAAACTTACGGAAAATGAGCCACTAGCACCGTATCCTGTGCCCCCATTAGTCACCAGCACTGACAGTGTACCGGTAGCAAACGTGTTGTATTGAGCAATTGCAGTAGCTGTAGTCCCGCTAGGCGGGGCTGAAATGGTCACTGTGGGCTGAGATGTATATCCCGTACCAGCATTTGTCAAAGTGACGGTATTAACTTGCCCTGTCTCCACAACTGCTGTTGCCGCAGCCGCACCAGAAGAAAACGTCACGCTAGGAGCAGTGGTGTAACCTGAACCTGGATTTGTGATGGTAACGGCAACTACTGCGCCGCCAGAAATAGAAGCAACGGCAACGGCTTGCGTCCCGCCGGCAACATTGGGTGCGCCAATAATCACGCCTGGCAAAGCGGTGTAACCGGAGCCACCCGCAGTCACGTTAATACTGCTCAGTCCACCTGCGCCCGTAGTGATAGTGCAAACAGCCGTAGCTTGTACGCCATTTGAGTCATTAGGAGAGCTGATAGTTACACTTGGGGCTGTCAAATACCCGTTGCCAGGGTTTGTGATGCCAATAATTCCCACAGAACCAATGCTGACAACATTGTTGCCATCCCAAGATGACAGACCTTTATTGGGGTCACCAATGATGATGCGTTCGTTTTTGTATTGGGCGCTGGTTACGCCGGTGTTAGAAAACGTGCCGGTAACAGCCACATTGCCTTTTGTGGCAGTGTCGAGTTTGAAATACTCAGCCCGTCCATTGTCTTCAAACGCCACAATGTAGTCGCTTAATCCCAAGTTGGAAGACGTTAGGAAAGTAACAGTGTTGGCAAAAGAGACAGCAGTATTGCCAGAATTTTTGACAGTCGATTGCGCTGGCGTAATTTTGATGTTGCCAGAACCAATCGGCATGGCATTTTCAATCCACGCAAACTCTTCTGTGTCGATAGCCGTGCGGTTGGCCTTGGTATTGAGTCCCTTGAAGGCTTTGACAACAGCGTATGATTTTTTCTGTTCTGCTGTTGCCATGATTAGAAGGATGAATAAGGGTCGGGAATGCGGCGTGTGTAGACTGAGTTGAGAACAGCCTGAACGTGCTTGGCGTATTCTTGTTTGTAGATTTCTGCTTCCCCATAACTCTGCTCTTTGTACTTGGCTTTGTAAGCAGCGTAGAAAGCAACTGGAGTTGTGTAGGGGTCAACAATGCTGTCAACCACACTGGGATTGGTCAGCGTCAAAGCTGTAGGCAAGATGACCGTATCCACTTCAATTGGATAAGATTGGTCAGGCACAGGGGCAATGTACAACTGTCCTTGTCCGTATGTGCTGAAACAAATAGGTCTGCCTACGTAATTTTGCCAATAACGCAACTGAGCGTTAAATTGAGTCCACGGCAAATAGCGCAGAGGAATGCGGCTGTTTCCCCAATACAAGGTCACGTTCATCACATCCAGCGTCTGAATACCGTTAGGCAATGCAGCCAGGCTAATGATTTCAGCAGGGCCAGAATATTGCAGAGTGGCTGTGCCGTTGGTAAATGAAGTGGACGGAGGGAATGCGTTACCCGAGGAAGGGTAAGGCGCACCGTCTGTATTGAGAGTTCCACCAGTGATGACTTGGTAGATGAACACGTTTGAGAAAACAAACTGTCCAGCAGTAACAACCAAACCGTTAGACCACGGTATTGCCACAATTCCTGTGCTGGATATGGGCGTTGATGTTACTTGTAAGGTTCGGAGGCAACCAGTATCTCTTACTACTCGTTCACGGGCTTCGTTAATGTAGTCCGTTAATTCCGAGGTAGACCAGAANACAGCGTTTGCGTCATGCAATAGTCGCTGCACTTCCGTGATGTAGGAAGAGAGTGTTGCCATTTGGCGTCCATGTTAAGCGGCCCTTTGGGTGGACTTTCGCTCTGGGGATTTTTCAATCCGCAGAGCTACTACGCCAACCGCCGAGGGTAACGAACGGTTCTTTTCGGGAGGCTGTTCAGAGAGTTCAAACTCTGACAACTTCTCAAATCCTTTGTCGATTTCTGCAAAAGACCGCGCCCAACCCAAACGAGTCAGGTGCGGTACTTTGTCTCGCTCCATGTAACCAAAGATGTGCTTTGCAGCTTCTAACGGGATTTCAACCGTTTCATCTTTAGGGAAGTCGTAAAAAATACCAACATATCCATCACGGAGTTTGGTATCGCCACGATTGGTTACATAGATAACTGCACTCATAGTGATACAACGTCACCGTAAACCGTAAATTCAACAGAGTTGTTGGCAGCGGCTGCTGTTCCAACATACACGTACAAAGAACTTGTATAAACCGTAGACGCTGCGGCTGTTGAAAGCGGCAAATCTTGGAATTTATTTGTTCCTGTAATTGTTGATAAAGCGGCTGCGTTGGTCACGGCGTTAGATGTATTCCCATCATTGCTGGTAAGAATAGTCACGTTTGCCGCAGCCACGCTGCCGTTTGCACCTGCAACGGTCACACGGCGAACAATGTAAGAAGTACCCACAGTTGCCAAAGTAGCAATTGCATTGCCAGTAGCGCCCAAAAAAACTGGGACACTGTTTGCAACGGCAAAGCTGCCAAAGCTGTCAGGGTAACGGTTGCCTACACAATTCGCGTTCATGGTGTGCCCCTATTAAGAGTTGTAAGTACCGGTGGCGTTTTGACCGCCATTGGTAGCGTACAACGTGATAGTAGGAGTACCCGACAACACGTTNGCACGGAAATTAACGCCGTCAGAAATAATCACACCGCTAGTGTTGTTAGCCAACGAAACCACCCATGTTGGGGAGGNAATGTTGTTGGATGTGTTCATCTCAATCGTGACGTTAGCGGTAGCCAACATTTGATACCAGCCAGCCGGAATGGTAGCGGTAGCATTGCCCAGAGATTGCGTCTGGATGTACGCACCTGCGGTGTTGGTTGCGGCGTTAGCCAGTAAGATTTTATTTGCTGCTAATGACATGATTTAACTCCTTACAGAGAGAGGTAGTTGTAACCCGTCACCTTGGACATTGATTTTGGCTTGACGTTCACCAATTCGGCAATCATCAAGACAGCGCCAACGTAGCCAATTTGCCAGTTAGGAAGTGTGGACTCAAAGCCCGTAAACACAAACGAACCTTGCTCATGGATGTACAGAGACAAGTAGTTGGTGTTCAGGAAGTACACAGTACCTTCTGGGCAGTATGGATCTGGGTAGATTGGAACACCAGCAACCATCAAAGCGCGGAATGCAGCTTGAGGGCCGTTGCTGTCGGAATCAAAACCGGAGCCAGGGGTGATGACATATTGTTCTTGACCAACAAAGTCTTGAGCCAACAATGTCCATGTACCAAAGCCGCAAACACCAAATGAAGGCATCTCTGCACCGTTTTTCACAGTACCGGAGATGTATTGCAAGATGTTTTGACGAGTTGGGTTAACACCACCAGCGGCATACTGCTTGGACTTCCACCAGGTGTAGGTGCTACGGTTGATGTTACCGTATGTAGCCAAGGTTGTGCCATCGTCAACAGCACCAGGCAAGCCGATGAATTGTTGAGTGTTGGTTGTGTTGTTGTACAAGGCAGTTGCCATTGCGTCCATCATCACGTTGGTTGCATCGTTCATACGAGCTTCAATCAACGGAATAATGGCTGCATCTTGCTGAACTGCGCCTTCCATACCAAGGAACGGCACGGGAGAAATCATCAGTTTCAGGTCGAATTCAGCGTTGTAAGCACCTTGCTGGACTGACGGCTGAGCGAACGAGCCGCTGTAGTCAGACCATTGGGCATTCACAAACTGTGCGCCTTGAACGGGAACGGTTACAGAAGAGACACCGCCGCTGGCTTGCTGACTGTTTGCAATCAGTGCCGCCATCAAAGGTGTCGAGTTATAAAGCTGGACAACCAGCTTGGGGATAAAAGCTCTACGAGTTACGTAGGTCAGTTCATTGAACTGTGATGACCCTGTAGCTGGTAGGATGCCGCCGCCAATAGCCATAAGGCCTCCTTACGAACGTGTAAAAAAGAGAATTTTCATTCTCGCCAATACCCTCTTACAACCCAATAGGACGTTGCGGTTTACGCAAATCCCTGAGTGCATTCGCCGCTTCATCACGGGCAGCGCCAGCCGGATTCTTCCAATACTTGCCCAAGTCAAATTGCTTGACTGCGGAGGGGTTGTAACCGGAAGGGGTTGGTTCTGCTGCCTGTTTCATCCACTGGTGAAACTCTGCTGCTGTTTCGTGGTTTGTGATGCCACGCTCCAGCATAATTTTTTCTACGTCACTTACTTCGCTCTCATTGGCAATCAAACCTTTTTTCATCAAGGACTGACGGCGCTTTTGGAGTTCTTCAACCGCATCACGCTCACGCAATTTTGCTTCCAAGGCCTGTACTCGCATTTCAGACTTGTTCACAGCATTGTGTGTGTAGTCTTCCATGTCCAATTCAGGAATAGGCAGATCTGGTTTGACCTGTTTGGTCATCCGCAAGAACTGTTTGCGAGTTGCTGGATTCTCTGCGAGTTGCTGAGCGAGTGCCGCCAGCTCATCACGAGCTTCTAGTGATACGTTTTCAAGTGACATAGATTACCCTCTGTTGTCGAATTAGATGACTTTTTTGCCGTCACCAGGCTTTTGCACAGCCATACCAGCTTTTCCAACTTTGGCTGGGCTATTCAAGCCACCAAGTTGAGAAAAGCGTGGGGTGTTGACGATAAGGCCGTGCTGCTGGTTGTTGTCAGTAGGGCGGCGTGGTGCGGCTGCGCCGCGTGGTTTGAACAAGTCCATGATAGTTCCTTACATTGGGGGAGGAGTTGGTGCGCCGCCTTGCGGAGGCATACCAGGAATCGGTGCTTGTGACATAGCCTTGCCCTCAGGGGATGCACCACCGGCTTGAGGAAGGGTCTGGAGCATCTGGAGAATTTCAGACTGCTGAAGTTCGTTTGTCTTGTTCTTGCGTGGCCCCATCACACCAGTGAGTGAGCGAATAGCAGCAAGAGCCTTCTGGCCTTCTTCGCTTTCAGAGCCAAGAGCAGGGAGAGATTGTTCGATCAAGTCCATTGCCATGCCCAAGTTAATCATGGCAGCTTCTTTGCTGCCCATCTTGGGTTCGGGAGTAGACATAGGGGATGCCATTGGAGGAGTTTCGGCATCAGACATTGCGCCAGCGCCAGTAGGCATACCGCCTGGGGTGTTGCTTGGCATAGAAATACCGGAAGGAGCGCCACCACCCGCTGAACGGGGATTACGCATCAACTCCATCAGTTTGTCTTGCGGAACAGCCATAAAAACTCCTTTTGTGTGTTTGTAACCACTTACAAACACCTTGTCAACAGGTGAGAGGCATTTTAATTCAGCCTCTCAAAGAATTTTAAACGGTCAAACCGCAATTAAACGGGGTTGCCCCCGTCTAATTACTTGCGGCTCTTACGACCTTTACGAGCTTTACGCATAGTCTTCTCCATGGTTAGAAGGCGGCGACCTTTTGACGGGAAGGAAGCCACACCCGATTCCTGGGGGGGAATTACCGGCGAGTCTTACGACCGCGCTTGTGTGCTTTATACATGATGAACTCCAGAGTTACTTGCGAGCGTAATCACGTTGACTACGCCCAGTTGAGGTTTTATACCCTGTTTGGCGGTATGTCAAGTTAGGTGTTTGTTCACCACGGGAAAGTTCTTTTGTGCTGACTTTAGGTTGGTCAGCTTTGGGTGTTGCATTTTTAACGCTTGCCATCATCCCACCT
>JGI24890J29729_1001170_pt1 | contig 12609 bp, 12 predicted proteins | sample FreactcultureFD7_FD_29729 | JGI IMG/M metagenome (IMG submission 29729)
TGGTTTTGTACTTCCTCTTGCGATTGCTTAAAACTATCGATTTGCGCTTGGTCTTTTACGCCTTCGATTGCAAGAGACTTCAAACTTTCCGAGTGCTCTTCGTAAAACTTTTGCGCATCGGCATACGTCATGCCGTCGGGGTCGGTCTTTAGGTGCTGCAACAATTCCGCATCAAATTTGGTACCGGCAATGTGCGTTAGATAATCCTCGGTAGGAATACGAACATAGCCATCGGTTTGCATCGCCTCGTTCATTTGGCTAGCTAAACTTGGCATGAGTTCGCGCACTTCGTCAGGAGTGATCCCCGCTTTATCAAGCGCTTGTGCAAACGACCTACCCTCTACGAATACGTTATCGAGGTGGCCATCTTCCGTGACAGATTGAACAAAATTCTTAAAGCCTTCAGGATCGCGCTCGCGCCATTTGGAACTTGCAGAGAGTTGGCCAAGGGTGCTTAAGGTTTGGTGATCTTGCTCGGCTACCTTCATTTTGGTAGCGTCGTGTAGCCATCCTCCTTCGGTACGCCCAGCACCGTGCAAAGAGAACACGCTGTTTAGCAATAAATTGAATACGCGCCCTTCCAAATCCGGTGTGTTATTTCCTTGAAGCAAATCCTTGACCGTATCGTAGGCTTCGGCCGGATCGCCATGTAAAGCGCCCAGGGAAGTATTAACACCAATACCCCTTAAAACTCCTTGTATGAAAGTGCTATCCGGTAAGAGTTTGCCAAAGGCCCCAAACACCGCGCCAGTACCGGCACCGCCTATTGCCGCCTCCTTTTCGATATTGGCCGCTTCGCCTATGCTTTTGGTATCAAGCGCAGCGTGTCCGACTTGTTCTAATGCCGAAGCTGCCGATAAGGTAGCCGCTTGGCCAACCACGTTTTTAGCGAGGCCCTTTAGAAATGAATCGGTTGCAACTTTCTCAAATACCGCAGCGGCCGGAGAGGCGCCAATAAGACCGCCTGCCAACTTCGCGGGGCCCGCAATAAAACCACCTAATTGACCAAGCGCACCCGAGGTACTTTCTTGCCAGGAGTGGGCTTTAGTTGGATCGGTCGGAGCGACCAAACCAAACGTAGCTGAATCAATGAACTTCTCGGCTGCGATCTCCGGTGCTTTGGAGCTACCGCCAACCGCTTTGCGTGAGGCTTCCCATGCTGCATCGTCGCCCACCACTCCGGCACGACGGGATGCGATGACCGCGTTGGCTTCGGCCGCACGCCGCGCGGTACGATCCTCGGCCACCGTTGGTTGGCCCATCGCTTTGCGCCACCAATTACTTAAACGCTCGCGGGTAGTTGGAGTGTCATCGGGCGCATCCCACTTTTGCATGGTGGGGAGAGTACGAAGATTTTGCTCAATGCCCGAAGCATTAGGCAAATCGTCGTGGATGATATTGGCCGTATTTTGATTTACTAATTTGGTAGCAAGCACCGGCGAGTTTTGCACTAGCCCTTCGGGGTTGGCTTGTTGCAGCTTGATTTGTCTCTCTGTGTCCTCGGGATAGGCTGCAGCCGATTGCGGAGGGATCCCTAGCGCCTTGGCTACGGATTGAGTTCTCGCAGCGCTATCGGGATTGACTGTTACCGCGGAATAAAGACTAGCCCCTACTTGAGTAGCGCGTCCTTTAAGAAAATTTTGGGTCGCATTTTCCCAAGCATCGGGGGTAGTGAGATCCTCAACGCGTGCCATGTATTCTCCAATAGGCGTTTAATATGTCTTGTTTTGTTGGGTTGGGGTTGCCGTTCTTAATCAGCGCTTTCTTAATTCCCTCTCGCGCATCCGAGGGGAGATCGCCATAGCCCATCTTCATTAGCGGCATTGCCCCGCTGCCAGTATCAAAGCCGATAAACGTAGTCCTAAATTCGGCATTGGTGGCCATGAGGCGATCGAGCGATCGGCCAAGTTGCTCATCATTAAACTTATGCCCCGCCGCAGTTTGATCGGCGATGATCCATTCCTTAGCGAACTGTTGCAGACCACCCAAGCGGGCGCGATCCTCTTCGCCTTTCATACTCTTAACATCGATACCAATTGCGCTAAGACGTGTTTTAAGAGAGGTATTAAATACCCCCTCTTGCACACTACCGGCGTCGGTACGAGGCGAGAAGATACCCTTGTTAGCGTTATCGCGTTGAGTACCCCAATACTTCCAATCGGAATTAGATAGCCTGCCGTGTAGGTTAAGGAAATCTGTATCGGACATTTTCATAATGTCGTCAGGGCTGCCATCATTGAAATGGGTTTGTACACGTTGGAGCGTGGCCGGATCCGTATGGTTGGCTTCACGCTTGGAAAAGCCATCGATTGAGGCCAGTTGCCCTTTATTCATTAGCTGCGTATACAGTACGGTTGGCAAATCGGTAATCGTTGCGCCTGGATTCTTAATAAAGAAGTCTTGCGCTTGGCCAACAATACTTGCGGTATGTTGACCNTCTTGTTCGCGTGCTTGTGCGTTAAGGTGGCTGATCCGAGATTCAATATGCTCGCGCTCTTGACCACTAATTTTTCCGGCTTCAAAGTCGGCACGGATTTGTTGCCGCTGCGCCCGTTCACCTTTATGGCTATCCATTAACTTATCGGAGTAGCTCAGTACGGTATCTTGCAACGCTCCCGCTTTAAGCACGCTTTGGATTGTGTCTTGTTGCTTCGCCGAGAGATTGTCTTTAATCGAATCAAAATAGTTTTGCGCTACTTTGAGTTTTTCACCGTTGAGATTTTTACCACCCTCAACCATGTGAGCGAGTGCGCCAACATAGGCGGTACTCATTTGATCTTTAATAAACGCGTTGCGCAAATCAGGATCGCGTATACCTTGCAAATCGGCAAGGCTATTGGCTTCTGCTTGGATTGTTCTTAAATTTAATTGGTAGGGCGAACTCACCTCGTTACTGCTTGGGTCGTAGCTTAACCCTGGCTTATCGGCGATCGGATTGTAGGAAACCGCAGCACTATCAGAGGCCGCTTTAATACGGGTTTGCCCCGCGGCTTGTTGGTATACGCCAGTTTGTTGCGAGTTGTGCTGAGTGATTTGAGCGATCGCCGATTGCACTCGTAAATTCGTAGAGGTTTGCGCTAATCCGCTTGCCGCGCCCGATAAGTTTTTAGCTTGTTCCGGTGCAAGGTTTTGCAAAGCCTTCACGGTGTCTTGATAAGTGTCTACCGCGTTCTTACCTTTTTGATTCAGATAGCCCGAATTAGGATTGTCCGGTGTGCCATAGAGCACCCCCTGGATAGCCCCGATCAGATTTGCGTCGGCCTCAGCGGCAGCGGCTTGGTGTACTCCGTTACCAAAATTCTGCATCGCGTTGCCAAGTCGAACTTGTTGCTCAGGGCCAATACTTGCCGCTAATAGCAATCGGCTCGGAACTTGTTGTCTTACCCCGGGTAGTGGTTGGGGGGCTACGCTTGGAGAATCAATAATCGGTATGCTTGGCATTTTTATTTTTCCTAGTTATATCGGTACCAACTAGAGGCCACCGCGCCAGCGCCGCTTAGTAATGAAGTTGCGCCGGAGATCACAGGGTTAATTGAATTAGCCCCCGCCCTATCAAAGGCCGCCTCAGAGGTGTAGCCCTGGGCTTGGGTTTTCTCAGCCCATATCTGATTAGCAGTATTGTTTTGGATCGTGAGTTGNTCNACTTTCCCCATGTACTTCGTAGTGGCCAATCCTTCTACTGCGGATCCGCTGCCAAGATCCACACCACTAGCGGCCAATGCCGCGCGTTGATCTCCGAAGGCTTGGCCGTATTTAAGGCCCGATACGAATTGTTGNTTCGCTCCTACTTGCGCNGTNACTTGCGCTTGATATTCGGCTAGCGCCGCGTTGTTATTAGCTACCGAAGCTTCATAATTGAGAGCGCCTTTTTGAGCGGTCGCTAAGTTGTAAGATCCAAAAGCAGATGCGCCTACCCCTAACCCTTGTAAACCCATCGCGCTTGATTGTGTGCACATGATTAACCTCCTATTTCCATTTCTAAGGTGATCGCGGCAATATCTACCGGTAGCGGATCAGTTTGTTGCACACACACTTGGCCATCAATGCCGGAAGAGGGCGAGAGCACAATTTCAATTTCTTGACTTAATAAATTTGGCGCGGATCCGTAAGGCTCCGTAGTACGTTGCGCATAGGGCACTAAGTTATTAAAATTAGGGCCCGCCTTAATGCCGCTGGATCGGTACACTCGCAACCAAGCTTTGTTGATGTTTTTCTGATTGCTTTGCCCCGAGGCTGAATCAGAAGAGATTACAACCGGGAGCGTTTGTAACTGCGCGGTAATCGGTAATCCTACCGTCACTTTTGTAGCGGGTTGCTCTAATGTGATCGCTCCGCTTGTCACTACCTTGGGAGCCATTACTGCCCCATCGGCGAGGATATTTACCGTTTGGCCTTCTAACCAGGTTAAGCCTGAGATGGTGCTAACGGGCCCGCCGCCACTAACGAAGGTAGAACCCGAATCAACATAAAACGCATCGGCTAAGGTTGCGTATAGGCGAGTATGTAAACGCTCGACGTAACGCACCGTAGCGCCGTTGATCGTGCGCTTTACGATGACGTACAACATATCCTCATTGTTTTCAGTTACAACGCAGCACGATTCGAATACACCGCCTGCAGCCGTATCGTGGTGGTGCCACGCTGCGGTTTGTTGCTCAGGTACATAAGTCATTCCAAGCAAGGCTCCGCTTGAAGACACCGCCCATAAAATCGGAATTGGGCCACGCGAGTAGGCCATATCGATGATCGTGTTGTAGTCAAATAAATGGGGTGCGAGTAAGCAAATATCGCTAGAGGTATATCCGCTTACTTGCCAGCTGTATGAGACTTCGCGAATATGGCCACCGTTGGCCGCTGCGTACAAAACAAGGTTGTTCACCACTTGAGGCGTGACATTGTTTGCACCCACATACGATTGCGGAGTAACGCTAATATTGGTAGGCGTGAGCACTTGATTACCGGGAGCGGCCACTAGCCAAATGCAACTTGCCGTGAAAAGCATGAGTTGAGCCGAAGGGACAATATGCCGAATCGCACTCGCCTCGCGCGCAGCAATCCGAATCGCCACGCGGTTATCACTTTGCACGGGGATCGTGAAAGACATATCTGATTCGGTACCGCTACGAGTAGCCCAAAGATTTTGAGGGGCTCCACTCGTACCGGCAAATACTCGACGTTGTTGGTAGTAACTCACCGCGGCGGGATAATTGCCTGACACGTTAAACGCGGCGGTAGTGTCACTAATCGGCGGGGTTTTCGATACATCGGGGATGATGTTGTTATCGATAAACGCGCCACTAGCCGATTGGCCAACGTAGCCGTATAGCCCGTTGATGAGTTTGTAAACGTAATAACGAGTATTGGTTCCGGCGGTACTTGGATCCGTCCAAGTAACGGTGTTTAAATGGCCTAGTACGGTGAGATCGTTTGAGCACGACACCGCGCCGGAGGGGACCGTCTCTTGCAAATTGTTGGTTAGTAAGCAAGTAACCACGTAGCTTTGCGTTACCGGCGTCCCCCCGGTGCCCGTAGCGGCTGCGCTAATCCCGGTGAGGGGATTGGCCGGCGGTACGAACGTTGGCGCGGTGAGCGTCCAATTCGTCGCTCCTAAGCGCTTTAATTCTTGTGGGGGATAACTCGGGTGCACCAAAGTCATTACATCGGCTGATTGGATGCAATGAATATCAAATAGATCGGCCGCAGCGTAGGAGTTGGCCACTTCATAAGGCAACCCTGTACCTGAATCTATCAACGTCGCGCCGTTGGTATGAAAGCGAAAATAGCCCGCGCCTAATTCAATGGCGAAGGTTTGCGTATTGGAATAGGAAAAAGTAATTAACCGCGTTTTTACAGTAGGGTTTTTTACGGTGTTGACATACTCGGTTCCAGGGCGATTAACCGCGGGGCCATGGGGGAGCGTAATAAAGTTCCGGCAGAGTGCTAGCCCCTCTTGCCTTTTTTGTAAATCTACTCGGCCAAATAACTCGGGCGTGAGTTCACCCGCTGAAAACGAGTGCTCGAGAATCTTAGTGCTCATCCTCGGTTCACCATCCAAGCAGCACCCGAAGGAGGTTTGACACTACGTTGATTTGCGTCAGAGCTTTTTGCTTGCGCCATGNCAACGTTAAATTGCGCCTCTTGCGCTTTGGATTCGGCTCTACCGGTATCGCCTTTTAAAATCGGACCCGCAAGCATCGCGGCGAGTTTTCGCCCGATTGCAATAATACACAGGCTTGAAAATTTCGTCGTATCGACCACGCTCACGGTGTATCGCAAAACCGCATTTTCTACATTGGTTAGAATAATCACATTACCGAGTGTGTCGATCTCCGTCGCAAATTCTTGTGTGGTGTAGTTGCCAATATTCGGTTGGCCAAGGCCGTATGAGTTGGGCGCGGGAATACCGGACGAATAATCGTCGGGGGCATTCGGATCAAGCACGGCTAAATAGTTCACTAAATCAATTGGCTCGGCATAGGCATAGCGCCAAGTGCCCTTAGGATTGTCTAAGGTAATAGTGGGGTTGGTCACTTGCGCTAGCGCTACGCGCTTAGTCGCAAATCCCCAGGCGTGCAACTCTAAAACTGCGTCGCGTGCCACCGGATAAAAGCGGGAGCAATGCGAAGATTGCGCGCTGCCATCGGGAGGGCTAATACTTTGGACGATCGCCGCATCCCCTAAAAAGGAAAGCGCTAAATTGCAAATATCAACGTCGGAACTCATCGCCCAAATCTCCTAGAAAAAACGGGGGCACTAGGTACCCCCGCTTATTGCAACAATGACTACCGCATTAAACTAAAGGGACTTCCGTTTCGACAGGGCCCGGATCGACTCCCCTAGCGGCGGCTTGTTGACGCTCCAAGGAGAGAGCATCTACACCTTCCGCAGCCAAGGTTGCTTGTTCCGCTTCCTCGTCAATTGCCTCTAGGTTGTCACCTGGTAGGCCTTCATAATCTACAACGGCCCCCTCTTCCACTACCGTATTACCGATAAATGATTTTGTTTTTACGCGGTATTTAGCCATCGTCTAACTCCTAAATAAAAATTGATAAAGCCGATTACAAAACCGCGAAACCGGATGGCAAGAACTTCTGACCATCTTGAATTTCGAGACCGAGATCGGCATAAATCGCACCGGCAGAAACCGTACCGACGAGCACCCAACGGCCGCTAATGTAGCGTTGTCCTTTGGATCCAATCTTCGGATTGATTTGCGCGGTAAAACGTGCGCCTGCTGTCAAACTAGCGACGGCAATTGCGCCAGTAGAGCCTAGAACAGTTACGTTCGTAGACTGTGCTGCATCGTCAGAACCGATTACTTGGAACTCGACAGAGGTACCGCCTGAGAACGCGGTAATGACTTCTACGCGTAACACAGGAGTATCAGAGCCTTCGCCAATATCACGAACCTGGCCTGCTGGAATACCACCGGTGGACAAGTCAATTACGTTCGCAGAGTTCACGTTCGTATTTGCGCCGGTGACAGTTTGGGGGGTTACGGTATTGCCGAGGATCGAACCCGCTACGGCTAAAAGTGCATCTACAATCATTTTTATTCTCCAAAAAGAGTTAAAGGTTTAAATCTCGATTAAGAGATCGTGGCTTCGGTGTTTAACAACTGATCCACACGACGCAATGGAACGCCCTCAAAATTCAGCCAACTAGCAGCAGTACCGAATTGGTTGAGGCCTTTTTCAACTGACAAAGCGTAGTTGCTCTTGTTCAAGGCTTGTAAGCGCAGAATCGAGTACACAGTACGATTCATGTAGAACGCAGCGCGGCCCATTCCGAAGTTCGGAATACGATCAAGTGCACGGCTCATCAACGCNATCAAATCAGCGGCCGAAGTATTGGCCACCAAGTTAGCGGTGTTGATGTTGGCNATACGAACNACATAGCGCCAATCTTTTACAACCAAGCCGTTATCCCATGAGTAATGAGTTTGATAGGCTTCGTATGGGTTNTTGTTGCCGTCGTAAACAGTCAATACGCCGTTATCTTCGTGGGCTAAACCGGCTTTGGATCCTTTTGGGAATGTGCAAAACGCAGTATTTTCACCCCATACGATCAACCAAATGGACGTGTTGTTTGAAGAAGCACCACCACCGCTGATAATGTTTTGCGCATTACCAGCACCGGAGATCGCGCTAAAACGTGGAGCAAAGCCCAGGTATTGACGTGGATCGCTAGCAGGGTTGCCATAGAACATGGTTGAGGCTTGAGTTTGATTCATTGCCTCAAGGAACGCGCTATCTTCGCTTAAACGAAACTGAGCGGTATTACCGTTCAATTCGGCAAGCTTACGGTCAACGCGGCAGTAGGCTTCTAACATGCCGACAGATTCATCGACTTGTGCGGTTGCCGATTTGCTTGAAGGCACACCTTGGTTAATCGAGCGCCAGTAAACTTGTGGTAAACCGGTGCGGATTGTGACGCGGTGGCCAGTAGGCAAGTTGCCTTCTACGAACACAGCATCTTCGAGGATCTCATTGGATTGAGAAAGTAACTCGGCAACGGTGGGTACTTTACCATCCGGGTCTAAGCGTTTAGCCCAATCCGCAAGTGTTAAAGCATTGGTTGATAATGTAGACATTTTTTAAATTCCTTATGCAGTTTTTTGGTTTGGATAGAGGGCGTTTGCCGCGCTTTTTTCACCCTTGGTAGGTTGAAGGCCGCCAGGTACAAACTTGTCCTCACTAATGGTTTTTCCAACCTTGAGAAACGCCCTAATAATTTCGGGATGGTTTCCTAGACCGGACGCATCTAAGAGCTTGCGCAACTCCGGCGTGCCGTAGGCTTCTAAAGCCTTGTTGGCTACCGCAAGGTTTTCGTTAAACTTCTCACCACCAAACTCTTTATCCACCTTGGCTTGGGTGGCTAACCCGTCCTTAAAGGCGTTAAAGGCTTCTGTGTTAGCGGCGGTGGTGCGTTCGGCTATTTTCGGAGCCAGCTTATCGATCACCTTTTGCGCGTCCACCTGAGACAAACCCAACTCCTTAGCGACTGTGGAGTATTCAGCGATGATGGCGTCGTCAAAAACGTTGCCTTCGGGAGCCTTGAACTCGTACTTTTCCGGTGCACCTTGCGGAGCCGGAGCGCTATTAGGATCGGCCGCAGCGGCGGGTGCCGCAACGGGTTGTCCGTCGGTTGACTGCTTAGCAGCCGCAGGTGCCGCACTCGTATCGACAGCGGCCGGAGCCGGTGCTGCTACGGGTGCCGCTACTGCGGCCGGTTGCGCTTCACCGCTAGCTTGTGTATTCGCGGGGGCTGCTGCAATAGCTTCACTCATCTTTACTTTCCTTGAGCATTAGAGTTTGTAATTCGGGGCAATGAGTTTGGATCTTGGCCAATAAGGCGAGACCCTCATTGCGGACACCTTCGTTAAATGCCATTTGCAAAGCGTTCGTATGAAACGACAATCGCCATACGCCCGCTCTTTCTAAAATTCCATAAATAAATTTGCGTGCTCGTTTTTGACCCATCAACCACTTGATCGTTTCGGCTTCGGTATGCTCGCGAGCTTTCACGCGGTCTTGCGTTTTCTCCGCGTTCGCTTCTTGTAGCCTCAAGTTTTCAAATGGATCGGGTTGCATGTAAGCGAATCTACAAGTGATTAGTTAAGGTATGTGAACTCACTCGCCGTAAAGCAAACTTGCGGTGCTTTGTGCCGTTTGAGTTTCTTGCGCACCGCCGACTTCCATTGCGGTGATTTGCAAACAGACGGACGATTCTGATTCGCCCTCTTGATCGGAGCGTTGCGATGTACTTACGACGGTGGCCAGGGCGCTCACTTGCACCTTCGTACCGACTTTGGGTAATGAGGTCATACCAAGCTTGGCCAAGGAGCCATCATCTAAACGAATCTCTAGCCCATACGGGTAGGCGGGTGCGTCAGAGCCTACTTCGGTAGATCCTTGTTCTTTTGCCTCTTCGGCGTCCATCTTCATATCGACTAATGCCATTTTGATTTTTCCTTAGTAGGCGGCGAAAATGCCGGTTGAGGTTGTACCAGTGGCGCGGATCCGCTTGGCGCGAATGTACAAAATGGCTCCGAACCAGCTTGAATTGACGGGGATCGTTACGGTCGTACCGGCTGCGGTATCGAATGAGACATTTCCGGCCGTGGTAAATAGCAAACCACGGCAAGGACCGTTCGGTAAATCGGTTGAATCGTTCGGGGTAACGGCCTTGAGATCGTTGATCGGCGATAGGTCGTTAGTGGTGTCCATAATCGGGTACATAGATATTTCTCCTTAAGCGTTGTTGGTGTAGCCCGAGAACATGCCAATCGCATCATCGAGCGCAGTACTGCCGCCGCCTTGTGTTGGAGTGTTTCCGAGTTTTTGGGCTGCGGCCGCTTGTTGCTCGATCGCTTGTTGCTGTTGGGCTTGCGCCTGGGCTTGCGCGCGTTGTTGACGAAGCGCGGCCACCGCATCATCGGGCAATACCAATTCGGGATCGACCCCGAGCATATCGCCGTAGCTATCAGCCCAATAATCAGCGTTGAACTTATCGAGCACTTCGGGTTTGAACTGCGCCACTTGTCCCATCGCGCCGACAAAGCGATCAACGCCGTTGGTGGCGATTGCGCGTTGTGCTTGCGCAAGCATTGAAACTAATTCGACGTTGAGCTCCATACCGGAGAGCTCAGGAGGAGGAGGCGGGAGAATACCGGCAAGCATCATGCGCTCAAACGTAATATCGATGAGCGGGTTAAGTAGCTCATTGTGCAAACGCTCGAGAACGGGACCGATCATCAGCATTTTCTCTTCGTGTAATTCGGCTACTTCAGTTGCGGTTTTGCGCGTATCGGCCGAATCGTTTTGCATCATCAAAAACATATCGGCATAAAACGATCCGCGGATCCGGCCGCGCACGTCTTGAATATCTGCACCCAAATGGGAAAGGTCTAAGGCCACCGCGAACATGCTCTCGATCTTGTCGCCACCGCCTNCGCTATCACGAAACGTAATGCCCCCAGGTAAGCGATCCACGTCACGGTTCTTTAAGGACGTTGGCACTTGCAAAGGCGGGTTAGTCATGTAGTCAATGCCTTGGCTTTTGCGAAGTTGCTCTTGTTGCAACTGCTTAATATCGCCAAGCGCCTCCATGCCAGGAGAGTTTCCGTATATGTCGCCACCGGCCACGTCCCAACGGGGCGCGAGCACTTGGAATTTCTTATACCCCGATTCGCGCAGGCACTTGTCTTGGTCGCCGCCGATCTCGTAGTAGACAGACTTCCACGCCATATTGGCCGCGTCAATTTTGGAAAGGTCCCGATCCTCGCGGGGTTCGATAGCGTGTACGATCGTGATCCATTGATCAAGCGAACCGCGCTCGAACATACTCACTACGTGGCTACTACAATTTTCTTTTCCAAATTCCTTAACCACTTCCCCTACGGTCTTTTGAAACTCGCGATATAAAGTGCATACCGTCCCTTTCCAATCGGTCGCAAGGCAATACTCCCCCGCGGTTAGTGGGAAGTGGTGAATGACGTTTTCAAAATCCTCGGCCACAATGCAAGCCGCAGTACCGAACGCGCCCAACTCCTTGTACATCGAATGTAAGGAGCGATAGGTATTACTCTTTTGGAATATGTCGAGCATGATGCGCGTCGCATGAGCGAGCCATTCCTTGACCGGTCCGTACTTCATCAAATCGTTATCGGCAATCCCTAATCGAAACCATGGGCGCGCGGGTGAAGTCAAACCTCCCATAAGCCCCGCGGCCAAGATGCCAAGCGATTGCGTAGCCGTGTTGTCGTAAATGTTGTTGTGACGTTTCCAGCCCTTGTTATGATCTTGGACAAAGTAACGGCCGTTGCGCGGTAGCAAGTACACGGTAACGTCTTGCCAATGCGAAAACCAACTCGCACGCTCCGTCTTGAGTTGGCCCCAACGGCTAAGGATGAGTTGCTTTTGAGATTGTTCGGCCATTAGGAACCTAGAAGAGTTTTCTTATTGAGCGTGAGCGTGCTCGGATCGACACCACCCGCACCGGTCAATAGGGTTTGCGCTACCCCTTTTTGCCCGCCCCCTTGGCCAACGCCAGTAAGCGAACTAAGAATCGTGTTCGGATCCACGCCCGCTTGCGTTTGCAAACTTGGGGGTGCGGTTACGCCGGTGGGTTGCGGCAGGGTTGCTGGTTGTTGTGCTTTGCCAAGAAGCGAACTAGCCAGTAGCCCCGCTACTAGGGCTTGCGAACCGGTGATGCCACTAAGCAAACCCCCACCTGCGGCGGTTCCGGCTGCTTCGCTTGCAGTGATGCCTCCCGCCCCCTCGGTAATTGGTAATCCTGCAGCGTCCGTGGCAACACCACCCGTGGCTTCGCCTGCGGCCATTGCGCCTTGGGCGCCGATCTCTTCGGTACCAACGGCTTGAGCTACACCATTGCCAGTAGCAATTGCTTCTCCGGTTCCCGCCGCAGCCGCCTCGGCCGCAGCCGCATCGGCCGCAGCCACATCGGCACCGCCAACAAGACTAACTGCGGGCCCGGCTAATTCTGAGCCAACTTCACCGGCGGCAACGGCTTCGCCACCTAATGCGGCGCCATCTGCGGCAAACGCTTCGGGAGCCAAAGCCCCCGCAGTAGCCACCGTAGCGGCAA
>JGI24890J29729_1001172_pt1 | contig 12605 bp, 12 predicted proteins | sample FreactcultureFD7_FD_29729 | JGI IMG/M metagenome (IMG submission 29729)
TGGAGTCGAGGCGAATGAAGTCGAGGGAACGAAAGAGAGTGAAGTAGATTGAGTGAGGGCGAGGACTTGAAGTGGTAACGAAGTGAGGGAGAGTTTCGAGGATCCACCGTTCGCTTCGAGATCTTCATCTTCGTCTTCGTCAGAAGAATCTCCGGCGATATTAGCTAAATCTTCCAACATTTCATCCCCATCCATCTCGTCCTCCTCACCATCCTCATCGTTATCTCCTTCAAGTACGACAGTCGCCGCTTCGTCACCCATAGCATCGTCATCTTCATCCATCAGATCTCCTGCCTCTACATCCATCGAGATTCCTCCCCATTCTTCATCCTCTCCTCCTCCTTCCTCGATCTCGCCTGAGCCAGGAGTCGAGAGACCTGAAGCGAGGTACTCTGACAAGACTTCCAAAGCGAGTTGGAGGGTTTGAGCTTGACGTTCGAGTGAAGTGAGTCTGGATTGAGGAGAGTTGGGAGCGGGAACGGGTGCAGGAGGTGCAGTGGGGTCCTGTGCGTTTTGGCAGGACTCGATCAGCTTGTGCACGAAACAGATGGATGGAGAGAAAACCGAAGAACGCACGATTTCACTAGCAGCTTTCCCACCTTCTTTCACCCATTTCTCCAATCTCCCTTCTTGAGCAGCAACCAGTTCCAGAAGTACCTTCTTCGCACTCTCTTCCTTGAGAATCTCTCGAACTTGCTCAATATCCTTTCGCTTACTCTTGCCCTTCGCTAATTCGAGCAGAGTTCCGAAAGAGAGGACTCGGAGTTGGGTCCAGTATTCAGAGGCTTCGGTGGGATTCGACGAGGGAGGAGCGGTGGGAGTGAGGAGGATTGAGAGCAGTGACGAGAGGACGGGAGAGAAAGTATCGGATCCGGGAGCTGAGAGGAGGTGAGTGTTCGAAGCAGGGTTTGAAGAGACGAAGGCGTGAAGTGTTTGAGCTGGCACAATCGGAAGAGATCAGTACATACGACTAACAGAGCGAGATAGGTAGAGTTTGACTCACCAGCAGCTACAGCGACGAACAGAGGTACTTTGAGCGATTTCTTCTCCTTCTCCTTCTCTTTCTTTCCCGCTTTCTTCTTCTTACTTCCATCAACCTCCATTCCTCCTTCCTCAGCAGTGACTCCAGCGCTCTCAGCGATGCCTAACCTCTCTTCCTCCAAGTAAGCCATGATCAATTGAACGATCTTGTCTCCTTGAGCGTTCAAACTCGCCAAGATCTTCGTGTTGCTCTCTGCCAGACACCAAAGTAGGACGAGGACGTTCTCTGCCCAGTCCCAGTAGACTCTTCGAAGGGTCTCATTCGCTTCGTTGGTGAGATCGCAAGCGGTTCGATCTGCTGGCGTTGCGGGTAAAGAGGGTTTGATGGGAGGTTGAGCGGGGGCAAGAAGAGTAGGAAGATAGGTGAGAAGGAGAGGAAGGTGGGATGAGAGAAGAGGGAGTAAGAGTCGTTTATTGTGCATTTCGGAGAGGATGTGAGGAGGGGAAGAAACGGCCAAGTTGCGGAGAGTACCGAGGGACTCGACGGCTACTGTGAGATCATCGGCGTTGGGTGCAGAGGGGGTAGCAGAGTTTGAGGGAAGAGGGAGAGTGAGTTTCTCGATGAGTAGTCCGATCAAGTTGCGAGAGAGGAGTAATCGGAGATGGACTGGAGGGAGAGAGAGCAAGAGAGAGGATAGAGTGGACTATGCAGTATACGTTCGAGTGTCAGCTAGAATCATGGAGGGAAGGAAGGGAAGAAATTAAGATAATCTCTCACGGTTGCCCAAACTCGTTCCCTTGCTTCATTGCTCCTAAGCTTGTCCAGTAAGTTTGTGATCTCTTGTTCCTTCTTTTGAGGTCCTGCTAGTTTTGTAGTTGAAGTTGAAGGTTCTGAAGTTGTTGAAGTTGAATCTTGTCCAGCGAGGGGAGTTGCGGTAGCTTCTAGTCGAGCTGTACGAGTGCGTTTACGATGGCGTACTTTACCCATCTTTGCTGTACTGGTTTTAGAGAGAGTTTAGTGAAGTGGAGGAAATCAACTTGAAAACTTTCTCAACTTTTTTGATGGAGGGAGAGCTTATCATCACCAATCACTCAATCTGTCAGAGAGTAGGTCTAGCCATCTTGGACACAAGCACAGAATTGACTACACAGGTTCAAACACGCCGATCGATCAACAAAAGCCTCGTTCCATCCTCCTCGCCTCTCTTTCATCTTGGAATCACTCAACCAAGTCTCCCTCGTTCCTCCTCGCTCTGTATAAACCTTAGAAATCTCACAATCGGTCAGCTCCACTCATTCCGACTCTCCAATCAATTCCCTCCACTCCCCTCCTTCTTCCTGCTCCCCACTTTCGAAACCTCTCCCTCGTCACTCTCCCCTCTTTCAACAATGTCATCCCCTCCCTCCTCCTCCTCGGACCCCACTCCAGCTCCACAAACAAACCGACGAAGAGCGTACCTCTTGAAATCTGATCAACCTTTCGCAAGATCCGCATTGAAACGACAATCCGTAATGACTTTACCATCGATCGCTCATTTACAACATGGGTTCGCCAAAATCGGGTTGGAAGGGAAAGAGAGAGAGAAAGAGAATAGATCGATTGGGGGAGGGAGGATGGGGAGGACAAGTGAGGGGAGACGGTCAGGAGTGCAGGGATTCGAGGAGGATTCGAAGGATTCGCGAGGGGAGGGAGAGGAAGACGATGAGGGATTAATACTCGGACCGGAACCAGAGAGACCTAAAATGAGCGCAGTGCTTCCCTGGGAGGCGGGAGAATTGGGAAGAAGCGTCAAGGACGAGAAGGAGCTGAGAGTGCAAGTTCTCGTCGCTTTGGAGGAAGTCCGCAGATTGTGAGTCGGTTCTCTCTACTGCTACATCGAACTTTTACTGATCAGGAACACGCTGTACTGACCAGATGGAGCTTACATGACGAGAACAACTTGAGCGAAACTCCAACACTTTCGAATCTCCTCCTCGCGACGACCTCCTCAATCCGCTCGGTCCAACAATGGATGCATTCCCTACCCTCGACCTCTGCTTCTGTATCCTCCACCTCGAACCTCTTGCATACCCCTAGCGATCCTCTCTCTATCTCGACAGCAGCACGACCAAGAACTTCACTTGGAATACCAGCGACATCAGCTTCTCACTCGCGACGATCTTCCTCGATCGGTGCCGAAGAGGAAGAACCGCCTATGACTGAACGGGAAACGTTGTTGATCGAGGTCAGGAAACGAAGTTTGGACGTTCTGGGAATGCTGAAAGAGTTGGAGGAACGTCATCGAAAGGGCGACTCTCTCGATTCCAGGACGGCCAGATCGGAAACTACCCTTCCAGACACTGCGCTAGTCGATCAAGCGGACGAGGAGAAAGATACAGCAGATATTGCAGTCTACCACGAAGCCGTCATGCTAGAAACGCTTATGAAGGAAAGTGAGCTAATCGCCAAATGGGCTGACAGCGTAAACTCGCTAATCGAGCTTTCTGGTGACTTGAAGTCGAGGAGGGGAAGGAGGAGTGAAGGATCGTTGGGAGACGAAGGATTCTCAGAGGGTCAAGCTGAATCAGGGGACCAGAAACTGCCTTCTTGGGCTGAGCAAGATGGATTCGAATCAGCATTGGGTGCGTCTCTCTTTCGATTCCCGTCTTACCCTATGGATGTTGACGTTCCCTTCGAATCACTGATTCAGATCGAGCGTTTTCCATTATTGAAGCTCATCTCCCTTCCTCCGCCACCTCGCAACTTCCTTCCCTATCTCTCCCTCTCGGCTCCATTCCCGCTTCCCGCCTCGACTTACTTTCGATTCTCTCAACCGGCACTCTCCTCTGTCAATCCTACAACCTGGTCCTCGCATCTTCGTCGAGTCCATTCGGATTCATCCCAACTGCGTCAATCCACGAGTTCCCTCAGAGTGAAGCAGGATCAACGGGAATGGAGAGGAGTTGGTCGGGTGCGAGTGATGGTGGAGAGAAGGTCGGGAATACGTTTAGGAGGGTTCAGAATTTACAAGGCTGGGCTGCGTGAGTCGATATCCTATCCTGTTTCCCTCATTTCACAGCGTCGAGTGTGCACACTCTTCCCTCTGGCCTTTTCTTCCAAGATTGAGCTTCGCTAACTCATTGTGCTCAATCTTACAGAGCGCTTAAACATCGATACTCGATCACTCTCTCAGCCGCATCGAACTCCCCCTCCTCAACTACGGTACTCGACTCGAATTCGCCGTCATTCGATGCGCGAGTCATTGCATCGAAGAAAGAAGGATGGGAAGGAATGTTGGAGACGGCGATAGGAGATTGGGCTGAAGCTGTTGCGAGGGAGGAAAGGGAGAATTGCTAAGGGATCAGGATGATCGTTACCGAAGGATGGAACGATTGAGGACTGATGTTGAGAAACTCGGCTGGGAGAAGCGCGAGGAGAACTCGACAATTATCGAGGGAAATAAGAGACTGTACCGCAACTTCAAGCATCTTCGCAAGATACCGAAGACTTACTGCTCGCTACCATACTTTCGGTTCCCCGAGGTTTCCGACTCTCGTGATTACCTCCCCCTCTTTCCCCTACACAACTCCTCTTTCTTTCCCAACCTCCTCACTCCTCTGTTTCCTCGACCACTCCACCCAGCCTCGTCAATGGATCGAGCAGCAGTAGCCCCTCCAGATCAACCTGCACACGACCACAGGCTTCTCGCAGCAACTCTCTCTAACCGACATCAACGACTCGAACCTCTCCGTCAAGTATTGCAAGAAACGATTCGAATCTTCTCCAACGAAGGTACTGTAGGAGCTGCAGAGGCGATTTGGGCGAGTCTGGGCGAGAATTGGAACTTGGAAAAGAAAGAGGTCAACAGAGATGTCTTGCGGTTCATTGAACTGGCAAGGACGGAAGCAGTAGACAGAGGTGAACGCTCCACTATGAATCCATTAGTGAGTCTTATCTCGTAACCTCGCGTTCTCAACTTGAACTGATCGATTGAGGAATCTTAGCCGGCTGTGGACGTTCTCGTGGAAACTTGTCGAGTGGAACATCAAACTTTCCTCGTAGCCCCACCGGTACGTAGTCTAGAGTTATCTGATGAAACCCGTGCTGAGTCTGCGTCAAACAGGTGCCCATCCCGTCTTATCTTCGTTCGGAACTCAAATCGGTCACTCATTCGAGAGAAAGGGCACTTGAAGTCTATCAACGATGCTACAACCTTTGTCGGTACGATCAATGCAAGGAGACGATCAAAGGAATCTGGGAGCTCCACTCGAGCAGCTGGCACACTATGTCAAGTCACCATCAGACATTCTATCTTCGTGAATTTGAACGGATCGAGTCGATAGTGGAATGGACCAATTTAGCTATCGATCAAGGTTTCCTTCGTCCATATCGTACGCGCCATAGTCAAGAGCAGATGGTAGGAATTGACGTAGCTGCTCAATTACTTTTGGTGAGTCCCTCGTTCGAAGCTTGGTTCGATCCACACTGAATGATGACACCTCAAATAGCCATCGAAAGTACTTTATCAGTACGCCCAAAGAGATCTCGATAGGCTGTTCCGACTCGCCGAGAAACCCATCGACCAAAGCGACATCGAGAAACTTCTCAATCGAATCATCGGCCGTTACTCGCCTCAGCAAACTCACATCGCATCAAACTGGGCGAAGATCCTTCGTGGCCACATATTAACTTCGCTCGATGGTAGTCAGAACAGGGGACAGAGTCTCAAAGAAACTGTCGAGGGACTCGTTCGCCTCTGGCGTTCACCTCCTCTTTCTGCCTTCGATCTTGTGAGCTATTCTCTCTAGACTTACAACTCGAGCAAATACTCACGATTGAGTATCGGCAGCCTACGAGTCTCACCAATCTTGTCAACTGCAGAGACTTCTCCGTGTTTGGTCCTTTCGTAAGTCAGAGAACCTATATACGGTCCTTATCGCTTGCTCACTCTCTTCTCGTAGCTCACTCGTCTACGACACTCGCCTCAGCTTCGTCAAGGTCCCGCTCCTGCAGTAATTCAGTGAGGCGGACGCTCGGGTCGTCGCTCGTTCGATCGATGCCTAGTAGCTGCCTTGTATCTTCTATGTAATGAAGTTAGCTCAACTGTTCGTTCGCCCAGTGTGATGAAGGGATCCCTCATTCTGTCAGAGAGACTTCGAAAGGGCACTGATTTTGGGATTTCGTAAAGAGGAGAGAGAGTAAAAACGAAAAGGTATCACAAAAGACAGACAAAGAGGTATGAACAAAGGGTAACAAAGGGTAAACAAACGGGTACTAAACATCATTCAGGTTCAAGCGATTCCTTTTTTCAAGCGATTACTACTTTCTAATTCTTGCGTGGATTCGAATATCCAGGCCTCCTTTCTTCCCTATAGATTCGCTTCCTTCTATTCATTTCCCTCTCCATCTTCTCAATATCGTCAAGCAAGTCATCCTCTCCTTTCTTTCTCTTCCCTCCGCCCTTCTTCCTCTTCTTCCCATCGTCGTCGTCCGATTCTCCATTCGACGAAGAGTAGGCGTCGGTAGGTGGATCCGAGAGCTCACGAGCTTTACGACGAGCTAGGTCTACTCGAGGATCTACGAATTGTGGTACTGTGGGAGCTGCACGACGGCGAGCAGGAGGAGGAGGGGAAGGGGAACGAGAAAGTTGGCGGCGTTGTTTCGAGTGTTTACGAGGCTTGAAGATCGAGTTGTCGTCGTTTCTTCCAGCTCGTGCTCCTCCTCCAGTGGTGAAAGTAGCTGCTGAACCTGAACCGCTCGCGCCGGTTTGAATCGTGAATCCTGTCGAAGATCGTTTCTTGTTTCCCTGAGTACGACGACGACGTGCTTCACGAGCTTTGTCGGTTCCAATCTCGTCCGGATGGAGAAGGTCGGAATCATCGGATGATTCAGAGTGAGATGGGTTGAAAAGCTGAGGGCGAGGCTGAGGTTCAGGTTCGGGAGAGGGAGAGGGAGAAGCGGAGGATCGACGACGAGAGGTAGAAGCATGAGGAGCGGCGACTTTCAGCTTGTGGGCTTCTTCTTTGAGGTATTTGTTGCGTATAGCTGGAGGCATATCGAAGATCTGGTTTGCGAGTTCCCCTACTCCATCTTGTTTCTTCGAATTCGTCCTTTCCACAACATCTCCCTTTCCCATCTTGACAGTCTTCTTCTTCATAGTGTTCGTCTCTTTACCCTTGCCTTTCCTACTTGCATCGACTGGCTTTCCCTTCTCCTGCTCCTTCTTCTTTTTCCTCTCCTGGTACTCCCTTTCTTCCTCGGTATCCGTTCCTTCGAGCGTGATCGTCTTGTCTAGCTGTAACCTCTTCTCTGCAGCTTCCGCCCGCTTCCTCCTGATCTCGTCCATCTCTGAAACCTCATTCCTCGCTCTCGCAGCCGTTCCAATTTTCTGATTTCCCGGTTGCTTCTTCGACTGAGCTTTCCTATCCTTCTCCTTCCAGCGAATGAGTTTAGAGCTCTCGCGATCTGGGTTGTCCGAGTCGGGTTCTGAGTCGGAAGAATGGGAGGAAACGCTCGAAACGTCGGAAGGAATGTCATCCAAATTTGGTGAACGAGGGCGAGTGCGAGAGTAGGAGGCACGCTTCGATGCGGCGAGTGCGCGTGCTGCAGTACTGCCAGAGGAAGTGGCTCGACGTCTATGAAAAGAGAGTTCATTAGTCTTTCGATTCGAAGTTACCCTTCTCCAACCCCTAGTCACACCAATGACGGTTCCTCCAGATCTTCATCGTACTCACCTTTTCGTACTCATGGCTTCTTCTTCGTCACTCTCGCTCTGTAGCTTGTTACCTCCCTCCTCTGGAAATGCATCCATTCGCCCGACTCGTTGACCCGCTTTCGCTCTCTTTGTTCCCCATTGACTACCTTTCGCTTTGCCGAGTGCAGCGTGTGTTGGTTGAGGTCCTGAGATACCTAGTCGAGAGCGGAAAGGTCGACCAGGCATGTCGTCGAGGGTTTAGAGCGAGATGGAGATCAAAGAATAGGAGGCGATACAGAGAAACAGGGGAGATAGAGGGGAAAGCGGAGGTGCCGATGGTGGTGTAGTAGCCTTATGAGAGCTTGTAGATGGTGTTGTAGTGCGTTCTGGAGAGAGAAGTCGTGTGTGGGAGAGGAGAGAAGGCGAGTTTGTTCACTGATCTTGCTTAGGGATAGCGAAGCGTCTAGAGACTTGCTAGTTGGGTCGTAGACTTCTGGTGGTGGTGCTACAACTGGTAGAGTTGATGTGATTGGCGCGGAGGAAAGGGAAACAGCTTTCGCTCACGACAGCGAACTTCGCAAGTCGTTCGAATCCGCTCACATTACTCGGCTCTCTTCCCGGCGAACGAAGAAAGAGTAAGGTATAGTTCCAAAAGAAAGGGAGAAAACGAAACAAGAGTATAAAGTTGCGATCCGTTTGGAAAAAATTAACAAGTAAACTATCGACCTAGTGAGAACGATAATTCCTCGACACGATTCCTACTCCTACTCTCCTCGAGACAACTACTTACTCCCTCCATATCTCCTCCCTCCCGTTGACCTAGACGAGCGGTTTCGCGGGAGCAGTTCCTCCTCGTCGAGAGATCGTTTGGATTCAGTATCGGAGTCGGAAGTGGAGAAAGAGGAGTCGCTGTGGAAAGATCGTCGTCGTCGATGGTCGAGGGAAAGTGAGTGGCGGGAAGGTGCGGTTGGCGTATCGGGAGAGGCGTTTGCGGAGTCGACTAGTGTAGGCGAAGGCAAACGGCGAGCGCTCGACGACGAGCGACGTGGAACTTGGTCGCTAGAAGAGGCTATAGGATGTGACGGTACGATTGGCGACATCTTGAGGGTCCGGTACCTCCGTCTAGCTATTACCATGCCCTTGAGCTTTTCTCTGTCGGCTGAACGCCTTTGAACGTCTTCCTCCAGCTTGATGAATTCCCCATCATCCTCGCCCATCACGAACTTTACTAGTCGTAGCGTTTGAAGAATTTGATATTCGATAGTGCCAAACTTTGGCTGCCGAATTCCCTTTGCGTGTTCTAGTCTTTTCTCCCTCTCCTCCATTACTTCTTCAACTGCTCTCTTCCTCGGGAGTAAACCATACTCCTGGCAGATCCTGTACCACTCTTCATCCAGTTTGTGCCCCTTACCCTCTTTCGATTCCTTCGTCTCTTCCAACCAACTGAATTCCTGCTCGAGAAGTTCCTCCAATCGTTCATCGAGCTTGTCTTCTCGTTCTTTGAGCTCGCGAATGACATCTCGGGCATGTTTGCGAACAGCGGGCGTCCCTTGACCGGGTTGCGATCGCATGTTGGCATTGAGTTGAGTTCGTTCTTCTCTGCTTAGGGGCAGACCTGCGGGGATACCTGGTTCCCTAAGCGTGGAAATGTCGAGATCAGAATCGTCGGAGTTAGAGGATGGGGAGGAAGGAGGTGCCGCTTGGATGGGATGGATGCCGAGACGATCTCGTTTCCGATCTATCTTGCCTTGTTCCTTTCGAAGTTTTCGACCTGTCCTTTCTGCACCGTTTCGGAGTTTGCGACGCTTCTCGTTCGTGTAGATCGCGTTCTTGTGGTGGAAATCAGGATCTTCAGGGCCGCGAGCAGGAGTCACGTCGTTCTTCTTCTTGAGGACGAGACGCTATGAGGCAAAACCGGAAATGAGTGAGCATTTCTTCGGTTTCGAAGAGGCTCGAAAGTGCTCACGACAACGTCGATAATCGAACACAAAGCTGAAGTGACGAAGAAAGGGGACTGGGCGGTGGCAGGGTCCGTTGCTCGGAAATTGAGGATAGCAATATTCTTTTCAAAACCGTTTTCAGCTTTGGCGAGTCTGGGAGAAGTAGGAGCTCACTTACAGCCATATTCGAGCCATGCGCACCGAGACCGATCCAAACACTTGCTGTACTGATACCGTCGTTTCTAGACCATGCCACGACCAGTCGGGGCCATACTGAAGCGGTAGTACGTCAGAAAAGCGTTCCTCGAAGGGTCGACTGGATTTGACTCACCCCAACAGCCCACGCCTGATACACTCAAAGATGCAGTCAGTATGTGTAGCTCGCAAGAGAGATCAGAGGCGAATGCTAACCTATCCAAGCGAAAACGAAAGCAGTCCAGGTTTCCGGATTGTGAGGCATTACCGAAGGACGTGGTGCCGGGAGATCGATCACGCGATAGAAAGCGACCAGTAGCCAGACCGATATACCCAGCGCAAGGAAGAACTGCACATGAACACGTTGAGCGCAGAATTAATACTCGAACAGGAGGGAAACTCACGATAGTGCCGATAACCTGAGTGATCCTTTCATCCACGCCAAACAGCTTGGGTCGCTTCTTAGTTCGGTCACTGGCAACACTAAATGTGAAGCCTGCAATGAGTAAACGGACCGCCGAGGGTTCCTTTTCGGGTGGAAAGCTTTTCTGCCACCAAAATTTGTGTGCGAAAAGAGCGATTGTGACGAGGATCAGGATCTCGAAGATAATGATGATGATGTACAGTATGTATTGGTGAACTAAGGAAGAATCACCATTGTCAGCAAGAATGAAAAACCTGAGCTAAGTTTGTACTGCTTACTTCCCGCACCCTCGAGTAACAGCGCCGTCAGATGAAGCGCGTCTCCACCCAGCCACCAACCAAAATATTTGATCTCGTTCATTGGCACTGTATATTCAATGAGGTGAGTCAGCTCGAGAGGAAAAGGCATAGAACGGAATCAAACGAACAATATTTTGGCTTATCCTTGTAGATCTTGATGTAAGCGGGGAGCAATAGCCAAGTACCGAAAGAAGCTGTAATACACACGAAAATATCGATCAGATATCTGTCGGGAACGAGATCTCGATAGGGAGTCAAAAGAGGAAGAAACTGAACTTGCGACCCAACCGAAAAAACTTGATGCGAGCTCAACATTAGTTAACTCTGGTAGCGACATTGACAGTCTAGATGTTCGAAGAGGGTGAAAGGGTAGACCGGCTGTGGGAGTAGTGGGAGAAACCGAGATAAGAGATTCCAAGGGGATTGACGCGATGAACGGTTCTAGCTTAGTGAACGAGGTCGGATTCGATTGGCGATCCGAGAGGAACCGTAGCTGTCGGTACTCCCGAGATATACAAACTGAGGTAGAGGAAGAAAGAGGAGTAGAAGATGGCGCAAGAGATCTTCGACCTCGAGAGGGCCGCGGAGTCCGATGAAGATGTCTCAGCCGGATCACGAGATCCACTGTCGCGATATGGCGAGCGATGTTGCGTCATTTTGGCGAAGACAGCTTTATCCTTGAAGTCGAAAGAGAGAGAGAGAGGTGAGATGAAGTCGAAACGAAGAGAGTTTGCGAACGATTCGCAGAGGCTCGTGAAGGACCTCGTGATTGATTGCTCTGTACATACGTCCGAGTTTCCTCCTACAGTCCCTTAGTTGCTGATTTCTTCTTCTTCCCTCCTCCTCCAGCTTTCATTTTCGCAAATTTCGCTTTTCGACGTTCGAGTTCCTCGGCTTCCTCTTGCTCTGCTTTGCGTTTCTTCTTTGCTTGCTTCACCTCGAGATCCTCTTGAGACGGAGCTGGTGGATGAGGTGGAGGAGGGGAAGGGCGAGAACCACTCGGATTCGAGGGGGCAAGAGTTTGGCTTGGGTCGTAGGAAGGTGCCGGAGGTGGACTGGGAGAGCGAGCTGAGGGTTGATCAGGTTGAGATGATTCAGGCAGTGAGAGTGGGAAGGGAGATTCGTCTTCTTCATCGTCAGTTGGCGGTTCTGCCAGCTCTTCCTCATCCCTTTCCGAATCTCGCATTTCGATATCCCTCTCGACCTCCCGTCCCTTCCCTTTCCTACTCGACGACGCTTCAGCTTGAGAATCTTCCCATCCAACTTTCTCTCCCTGCTCCTGAGTGCGGTGATCGAGCATCTTCGACGCCAATCCGGATCGTTTCGAAGGCGAGTCGGTAATCTTGCGAGGTGAGGATGCAGGGGAAGAAGTAGGGGTTGGAGAAGACACTTTGGAAGTTGATGCGACAGCTTTCTTCAGTGAAGGTCGAGCTGATCGAGGAGCGGGAAGAGCGAGTTGCAGGGGATCTACAGATCAAAACCAATCTATCAGCCAAGTTCTCATATTCAGAGCGAGTAGCTTACCTATGTTCTTCGACTTTGCGCTGATCATCGACTGTTCCCATCGCTTGAGTAATCCAGATCCTCCGATTCGGAAGAATGTCGAGGCACTTCTACCCTCTGATAACCTCTCAGCTCTCCCCGACGAATCGATCGCAGGTTGCAACTTCGCAATCAGCTCCGCCTCATCTGGTATAGCTTGACGTAGTAGCGAGAGAAGGGCAGTAGAAGTTCCGAGAAGCGGTTGAATCAGTTGCGAAGCCAAACAAGCGGCACTTTCGGATTCGAGTTTGAACGGAACGAATCGGAAAACTCCATTATCGTTGGGTAGCGTGATGTCGATGAATTGCTGAAGGTCAACGAGTCAGCTTAGTATCACTTGAGAGGTTCAATTGAGACTTACCTCGAAACCCTCCTCCTTGAAAGCTGCTTTTCCCCTCCCGCTCCTCACTGCGTCGACTAAATCTGCTATAGTCTTTCTCACAAGCTCTTCACCTTCTTCGCCAACCCCCGCAATTACTCCCAACGATTCCGCTTGCGACTCAGAGGAGGATGAAACAGTATCTTCCACCCTTCTCACCAATTGTCTCCC
>JGI24890J29729_1001173_pt1 | contig 12599 bp, 14 predicted proteins | sample FreactcultureFD7_FD_29729 | JGI IMG/M metagenome (IMG submission 29729)
GCGTGTGCACCAGTGTATTGTTTGATCAAGTTGCCGGATTGAGGGTTGTGGAGAGAGATTTGTCGGGATGAACCAGAGGATAAGAGGTAGGAAGAAGTGCTGTTGAATACGCAAATGTGTACGGGTCCTTTTGAGGGGAGGATGTGGAGTAACTTGCAAGGTGGAGGAGTGGACGAGGGCATTTGAGAAGAGTGAAGAGAGAGACAAGGAGAGAGAGAGGGTTGGATTACAACACTTCACTTTGTACGACTGAGAGGATAGATAATAGGATGCAGAGATGTATTAGATTAGTACAATCAACTCCTAGGCGTTCAATCAACACAACTCCATGTTGGTGTCAATCTTCTTCTTCTTCATCTTCATCTCAATCGTTCGTCTCTCTCTCTTCTCTCTCTCCCTTGACTATCAAGCTGACCCTCGAATTGATCTGATAGTACACCTTACTCACTCCCTCAAGATGCCTACACCTCCTCCCCTTCTCAAACTCCCTCTCAACCCCCCTCCTCCTCAACTACATCCAGATCTCCATTCCTTCCCTCCTCCTCCTCTCACACCTCCCCAATCCCTCGAGCCCACCACCAACAAAGACAAAAACAATACTTGACAGATTCAGAAGCACAAGCATTCGCAGATCTACTGGGACAAATCTTACCCAACTCTTTGGCTAGTTCAAAGTCTAAAAAAGGAGGAGGTAATAAAGGCCAAGGAGGAGGGGTATTTGATTTATTTGGATCATCACAAGAGGAAGGAGAAGGAGTAGGGAAAGTTCAAGCTGCATTAGAAAGTCGATCGTTGAAAAAGAAGAGTTCTTTACAACAAAGAGGAGGAGGGAAGTGGATGGATTTAGATCGACCTGCTACGAGGGGTGAATTGAGTAATGAAGAAGAGTTGGAATTGGATCGAATGAGGGAAGAGTTGGGGGGGCTGAGGGATGAGAGAGAGGTTTTGAAATGGGGTTATGAGAAAGTGTTTGGATACTCGAGGGAACAATCAAAAGGCGTAGTGGTGGATCCCTCGTTGTTAGGTCAATCGAAGAAGGGTGTAGGGATCTCGTCCCGATTGTATCCGGAACTCCTCTTACACCTCTTCTTGACTCTGAGGGATGGGTATCAATCTCCTTATACAGCATTGGCCATCTTCAAATTGGCTTCTTCTAACCCATACTCTTACATCTCGGGATGTACTTCTTTACTCTATTACGAGGTACTCAAGACTCGTTGGCAAATCGGACAAGGCGACGTAGAAGGGGTTTTGGAAGGGTTGGAGGAAATGTTGAGTGGTGGTGTTAAACTCGATATGGATGTTGGAGCTGGGGAGAAGATCAAAGAGTTAGTGAGGGCTATTGGGGAAAGTATTAAGATTGATCGTGAGCGAGCGGAAGGGAATGTTAGGTTGTTGGAGGAGAAGGGAGGGTTTGAGGGAGAGTTGGATGCAGGAGAGAGGGAGAAAGAGGTCGGGAAAAGGAGATGGTTTGGGGGCAAAGAGGTTAGGAGTTGGACTAGGATGGAATGGTTATTGGAAGGAGAGTTGGATGAGGCAGAGGAGAAGAGGAGGGTTAGGAAAGAAGAGAATTGGAAGGCTAGAGAGAGGGAATCTGGCATGTATGAGCAGGAACAGGAGGATGAATACGAGAGAGGGGATGAAGTGTTTGGAGGGAAACCTGATCTTTACTCTCATCGACCCGCACCCGTTTCAACTTCTCACTCACCATCGACAAATTTCCACACTCCTCGTCCTTCCCGTCTCTCCCCACTCGAGAACAATCCTTTCCCACGCTCACAACTCTCTTCACACCCTTCTGAAGATCTCGAAGACGATTTCAGCGAAAGAGAAAGAGAAGGAGAGGGAGAAGGTAGGAGGTTGAATTTTAAAGAACGAGACGCGTTGAGAGGATTACCGAAACGACCCAGTTTCGCAAACGTGTACAAGATCAGGAGGCAGAGTTTGACCAAGGATGAGAAGAGTAGGAAGGATCAGAAACATCCTTTGTTATTTTGGAAACAATAAGAGTCGAATGGGAGGGAGCGAGGACTTGGGAAAAAGGGTAGAGCAGGACCAGAGGGAATGGTAAGGAGGGAAAGGAAGTAGTTTGAGAGCGAGGCAGCGAGGGAGCGTGTACTTCTTTGTATTGACTTGTCGTTCTTCGCAATTATGCATTTTCATATTCGCAACTTTTCATCTCCTCATCCTTCTCGTCCTCATTCACGTTCTCAACGTGCTCACCTAAGCGAGTAGGGAATCGACTGCGATTCTAAAAGAGAAAGGTGTGTTTCGTTTCCGTTCGTATGTATGCTAATGTTAAAAAAGACAAAGTTTTCAAAATCGAGATCAATACAGTTACATACCCAAGACCTCCTCCTCTCCTCTCTATACATGTCCGATCGAGCTCTAACAGTAAATGAAAGTAAGCGTCACTACCAACCCTCAGGTCTCAAACACTTCTCTCCTCCCGCCCTAAAAACTTTAGTTCCACTCCTAGGACTCTTTGGACTTTTCGATAAAGATCCATTACTTAACCCGTTCGTATGACCGTTCATTCCGTTCGAAGTAGGAGGAGAGAGACCACCGTTCGAAGGTTCGAGATGCATTTCTTCGATGACTTTGTCGGTTGCCATGGTGTGATCTGCTGGATGTACTGGGATAGAGATGGGTGATGTAGGGTTCGGTACAGAGGTAGGGATAGGTCGTCCATCTAATTCATCACCTCCTACTTCTGCAAACTCGGAAACCGATTCAAAATCAGTCAAAAGTAAAAAACGACAAAGTTTGAGAGAGTCAAGTTCGGCGCTTACCTTTGACATGTCTACCCAATTCAGTCAAGATCTCTTTCCCACCTCCTTCAATTAACTCCAACGCAACGTCCCTCCCTAAAGCCTCACAATCTTCAACCGAATGAACTTTTCTCGAAATTGTCGAAATGACGGCACTAGTCCCACTCAGACTCGTGATCGTTCCCGTCAAATGTAACGTCGCATGATGTAAACTCCCTTGAGTATCGTGATGAGGACATAAATGAGGACTAGGAATGATTAAACGATTATCTTCTTTCGTAATCCCGTTGACATTCGGAATCATTGAAAAGTATCCTCCTCCTCCATTTGTAGATTTCGATTGTCGTTGATGAACTAGAGGAGTAATGGTTCCATCCACTCGATTCTCTTTGTCCCCTTCTCCACCTTTGACCCAAACTTGAGTCAACCTCGTCTCGCATCCAACGGGGACCGAACATCCACCTTCCAACACTTTCAACATCATCCTCTCTGCTCGAGTCATCCAACTCGTTTTCCAACATTCTAAAGAACCGATAATCTCTTGAGATCTTGAATCTCCTTCTCGAATTTCGATTGCGAGGGCACCTTGACCGACCGAGGGGTAGAGGATGGGAGGTCCGATTGGAGTCGTGATTCGGTGGCCGAGGGAGAGTCGGAGGAGTCCAGCAGAAGCGAGGATTAATGCGTGGTAAGAAGAATTCGGATCATCGAGTTTTCTCAACCTAGTTCCCAAATTACCTCTCTGTGCACACAAAGTGACTCACACTCAGTTCCCCGAGATCATCGAGAGATTGTAGGAATAATGGTGTACGCACGACATCTGCGAATTTCAATCCAGGGAATTTCCTCCTCAATTGAGCGACCCTCCTAACTGAACTAGTTCCAATCACTGCCCCCTCTGGCATCTCTTCCAAACTGGTATATCCCAACCCTTCTTTGACGACCAAGGCATCTAATGGATCTTCACGTTCTAGTACTGCACCTAATTGACAACCTGGTGGAAATTCGGTAGGTACGTCTTTGAGGCAATGAACGATCGCGTCTACTTGAGATTCGAGGAGTGCTACTTCTAATTCTTTCGTCCAGAGTGCTATGAAATTGTGAATGGAGATTAGCTTGAAAGGTAGAGAGATGAGGATAAGGGAGATGAGGCGACTGAACCTTTTCCACCGAATGTGTAGAGAGGTTGAGTTTGAACGTTATCTCCCAATGTAGTCTATGTAATATCGATCTCATGGAGAGTGAGCAACTACGGATCCAAGACCGGAGAAAAGAGTAGGAAGTAGAAAATTTGAAACCTTACCATTCCCAAAATTCTAATTTCACACCCTGGCCATTTCTCCTGTAATTCCCTCCTAACCGTCTCTGTCTGAACCTACACTCACTCTCAAATCCCAACATCAGCACTTCTCTCCCTTCAAACCTCAGAGTAAGGGAAAGAGTTGTTATTTACCATAGCTAATTTCGAGTTCCTCGTACCCAGAGTGAATACTTCACCAGCGTAAGGATGTTTCGCATTTGGAGAGTTGGGTCGAGTTTGTGCGAGTTGAGACATGGGACANGCTGGAGGAGGTCGGGTTGGGAATTGTGCGGTTGAAGTCGTAGGGATTGGAGGGTGATCGGGAGGGAGTGTCGAGAGCCTGGAAGTGCGAGAAGAAGGGTCAGTGAGTTGGAGTGAAAGGAGGGGAGGATGGGGGACTTACATGATCGAAGGAAGACAGAGGCGAGATCGGGAAAAGTTGAAGCGAGGATAAGAGTTTCGAGGGGAGTAGGAGAGCTACTGGGTGTACACGAGGAAACCTAAGCGAGGAGTCTGAGAAGCCCTTCGATCGGCAGGAAGGATAGGGAAAGCAACAGAGTCAGGACTGGAAATTAGCCAACTTCGATTTTTCAAATCGTGTCCAATCAGAAGCCTCGAGATTCAACCCACTTTCATAAGTTGTTTTCGCTCTTTTTCAGGGTCGAGCGCATAGATAGTGTCGATTCAAGATGGTACGAATCGAGCCGAGTTCGATTGACGAGGTGAGGAAGCGAGGAAAGCGGTCGAAGAATAATTTTCGAATTTCTTGCGAAAAACGACCACGATTTTTTGCCGGTTTCTGTCCACGCTATATCCTCTGAAGAGATTCAATCACATTTGATCGGCGTCCTCCGCACTGCACTCCCGGACAGAGTGAAATTCGACTTGTCGTAAAGTTGCGTCGAAGTCTCCCTCTTTCTCTTTCTCTTCCCATCACCTTCCTCAAGATTCCCAAATGTCGACCAAGATCGAGCAGATCTCTTCCCGAGTTCCCGGCGTAACTCCTCGAGCATCACTAGGTAGTTGGACTTGGTGGATCCTTTCCAAAATTCCTTGGTATCTCTACTTGATCACTCTCGGATTAGTATGGTTCAAATTCGGACAAGGGAAAGAGAAGAGGATAGCTAGAAGGTAAGTCACTACATTCTACTCGAGAGGTGATGGCCTACTCTACTAGAGAGAGATTTCATCACATTCCCTCCCCCGCCTCTCCAGCACACGAGTGCTAATCAGAAGTACAGTGCTAGGAAACGTATCTCTAATCAAAAACAACTCAACCCATCCTCCTCTCGCACACCCCGTCAACCACTCCCTCGAAAACCCTCTTCCACCTCCCTCGTCTCTTCACCTCGTACTTCGACCCGTTCAACCCCTCAACCCGAACAAGTACGAAAAAGGAATTCATTCAATGGTAAACCAGAAATGAGGGAACGTAGAGGAAGTTTTCGTTCTGAATCACCTTTGAGACCTTCTTTCACTCCTCAACCATCTCAGAGACCCGCATCTTCTTTGAGACACTCGGTGGTACCTCAACAACAGATCCAGAGTAGGAAGAGAGGATTGGGAGATGATGAGGACGAAGAAGAAGGGTATGGGGAGAAGAGGGGGAAATTTGATTCGTTTCATAGTGAGGACGAGGAGGGGAGGGAGATGGAGATGGAGATTGATCATGAACACGAATATGCTCAAGCGAAGAGGGGTACGAAGAGACCTGAAGAGGAGGATAGTCAAGATGAGGAACGACACTCGGAGGATAGGAAACGAACTCGACGAGAAGAGACTGAGTCCATGATTGAGGATGATGTTGATGAGGAGATGAGGAGGGAGTCAGAGGTAGAGGCAGAGGAAGTGAAAGGAAAGAAGCGACCTTCGAGGGAATCACCTCAAGTTTCGGATGGAGAGAGTCAGGAACGGAAATCTAGGAGTAAGAAAAAGGCGAAGAAACAAACGATTGGAACTGGATCGGTTAGGGACAAGAGAGGGATCGATCAAGTCTCCAATGGCGGAGCGAACGATTCGGAGGAAGAAGAAGCAGGAGAAAAGAGGGAGAGGAACGCGGATAGTGAGATCGAATCTGGAGCGGAGGAGGATGAACCCGCACATCGAGTAGAGGAACAATCGAGACCGGTTAGGAAAGGAGTTGCGAAACGGTTCAGGGAGAAATTGAAGCGGGAAGGATCGGATGATGAAGATTTAATGGGAGACGACGATTTACTCTCTCCTCCTGCACCACCTTCCGCCGCAACAAAGAAACGGTTTCAAACCGCTGCGACTACTACTACATCTTCCTCTTCCCATTCGACACCGAAGAAACGACTCTCTTCACGTTCGGCCCAATCCGCTAGAAAATCGAAACAATCATTATCGAAACCGAAGTTTAGTAAATCTAGTTCGATTGGGGGCCAGGAAGAGAAGGAGAGGAAGGTTGGAGAGGTGTGGCAGAACCATGAGGGGGATTATTATAGATTGGATGAACCGGATGAGGAGAAGGGAGAGAGGAGTGAAGATGGATTGGTGCAGAGACGATTGGTCGAGTGTAGAGAGAAGAGGCGGAAGTACAAGTTACCGAAGGATGTCAGACATCCTGATACTAAAGAAATGCACGAGGTGAGTCTTTCAACTCTTCTCGAGTTCACACAGGGTCGAAGCTGATCAAAAAATGGAGTGCGATAGGTCGTGGTTGAGAGATGGGTTACTCAAGAAGAGTACAGAGCATTGTTTGAGCAACGAAAGCTCGCGTGGCAAGTAAGCTACGAGGAGGAGGAACGGGAGAAGGAGAGACTGAGACAAGAAGAATCGAAAGGAGATCAATCGATGGAGGACGTAACTTCTATCGTGAGTAGAGACTCACCTCTTATCACCCTTCTCTATGTGTGTGCTAAGATCACGCTTCTGGATCACAGCCTCGTCAACCGAAAGAACAAGGATTGTACTATACGAAAGGAACAAACTCGCCTCTCCGTACTCACTCTTCTCTCTCATCCCGCCTTCTCCCTTCATCTTCCTCGACCTCATCCCTCTCTTCTCTCCTTCCTTCATCGCCGAAAGGTCTCTCCTCCTCAGCTTCCTATGGCTCCCTCTCGGCACTTTCGAAAGGAGGACGTCTCAGATTACCTTCGACGCAAGGGATCCAAAGTCCAGCTCGGAGAGCTTGGTCGATTGCGGAGCGAGCTCGCGCAGAGCTGTTGCAGAAGGAAGAGGAACAAGAGAAGGAAGAGGAAGAGAAGGGTTTGAAGAAGATTAAATTAGGTGATTACGATCCGAAACCTACTGTTCAACCTCAAGTAGTCGAGGCGGCAAAGGTACCCGCATCTGAACCGGCAAAAGCATCTGGAGGCTTCTCTTTCGGCGCCGCTCCATCGACAACAGCTTCGAAACCTGTCGAAGCGGCGAAACCGACGTCTTCGTTCAGTTTCGGCTCAGCTCCAGCGACAAACGAGAAGAAGGTCGAAGCATCGAAACCTGCGAATCTTCCTTCGCTCTCCTTTGGCCCCTCGACGACAGCAACAGAAAAGAAAGACGAAACATCGAAACCCTCCTTCTCCTTCGGCTCGACCCCCTCTACTGCTCCTCCTCCTCCAGCTCCCTCAGCATCATCCTCTTCTTTCTCCTTTGGCGCGACCGAGAAGAAACAAGAACCACCCAAATCGACCAGTGGATTCTCATTCGGTGCTCCTCCTTCGACCTCGACTCCTACAGCTCCTCCCGCCGCCTCTACACCATCAACTTCGTTCTCCTTCGGCTCTGCTCCCACGCCAGTCGAAGCAGCAAAGAAAGAAGAGCCTAAATCTTTGGGATTCTCTTTCAGATCCGCTCCCTCGATTGAAAAGAAAGTCGATACTCCAGCAGCGCCCTCAACAGGAGGTTTCTCATTCGGCTCTACAAACTCGACTGAACCGAAGAAGGATGTCGCAACCCCTTCGTTCTTCGGACAACCTCCCTCGATCGAAACGAAGAAAGAAGAAATCCCTAAACCTGCTTCCTCCTCGTTCTCGTTCGGCGCATCTTCATCCACTTCGACTCCCTCGACACTCTCTTTCGGCGCTCCCGCTGCTTCTACCACCGCCGCTCCTTCACTCTTCGGTTCATCTCAACCTCCTCCTTCTTCCTCATCCACTCCCTTCTCATTCGGATCCGCGTCAGCTCCCTCTGCTCCTCCCTCTGCTCCAACACCAACTACTGGAGGTTTCTCATTCGGTGCCGCACCCACTTCCTCCGCACCTTCAAACGCATTCGGAGCAGCTCCTTCGCCAGCACCCAACGGATTCTCCTTCAATTCCTCAACTCCCGCATCTTCCAACCCCGTATCACCCACAAACTCTTTCTCGTTCGGTCAATCAGCACCTGCTCAACCTAGTCCAGTAGGAGGAGGAGGGTTCTCGTTTGGTGCCGCTCCTCCTAGTTCGAATGGAGGGAGTGTTACTCCTGGATTGAGTGCGGGTGGAGGTGGATTCTCATTTGGTCAAGCTGCGCAAGCTCCTTCGACTCCTACAGGTGGAGGACTGTTCTGTGAGTCTCAAGTTCCTTCGTTAGCGTCGAAAAATCAGTGACTGACGATAGAGTTGGTGTTTCGCAATTCACAGCTTTAGGTGCGGGAGGTGATGAAAGTACTGCTAGTGGTGCGACAACACCGAGGAGAAGAACGATCAGGAAGATGCCGGGAAGATAAGGGATTAATGGGGTAGTCGGAGTGAGAATCGAAGAGGTCGAGGCGAGAATCTCGAAAGAGAAGGGAAAATGTAGCGATAGTGTAAAACCAAGTTGTGAGTAATCGTTATTTCATGTTTCCTTTGCATACCCGTCGTGCTTTTTACACCGTGGGGTCTAGCGAGCGAGGAGTTGAGTATAGCGCGAGACATCTCCTGAAAACCTCCTTTTCCAAACTTCACCCACTTCGCACACTTCGATCACTTCCCTACACAGCTTTGCACAGCAACGTTTTACACAGCACCGTCACGTCCGTCTCCGAAGTCCGAAAGGGAACACCTTGTGCTCGCCGTCTCTAACCGATTCTCCTATTTCGTTTTCAGACGGTCACGTCTTTCTCTCTCTTTCTCTTCACAGCTAGCACGATGAGTCAAACATCTCTTCATCGCCCTCGCTCAAACACTAGTCAAGCCGGCCACGACGAAGAGCTGCCCGACTATGCTCAAGTACCCGAACTTCACTATCTGGAATTGCCTTCACTCGCAGACGTCGACATCACCATCGCAAGGAAACAAGTCGCTACCTTCGATCGGCACTACGCTTCAAAGCACCGCGGATACTTGGAAGACCTCCTTAAAGCAATCCGAGACGTTCGCAGAGGAGACGCAGGACAACCTCAAGATCTTCTCGAACAATGGTCGGACGACATTGTTCAAGCTCTCAAGACCCCTGATCATCCCGGTTGGAACTTCTACTATAAGCCAAACTGGGAGAGTATCCATAGATTTTTCCATGCTTTGACGGAAAGAAAGGCGAAGAGCTTGTTCAAAGTGTTCTCGAAGAAGGACAAGGTGTCAAAGTTTGTAAGCAGATGTGTGTCCCATTTGAGACGGTGCCTTCAGCTCATCATTGTCTGCTTAAGCACAGGAAGAAATCGTTACATCAGAAGGTCCTGTTGAGGAGTTCAAGATCGATCAAATCCTTCGCAACCTCAAGCTCGACGTACGTTTCCAACTCTAATCTCCTTCAGTTTCAATCAGCTGACGTATTGGCGTAAATAATAGACCGTCCTGAGAGGTCGAAAGCAATTGTTGGTAAATTTGTTCGCACACAATGCGTCGGTCCTCGACGTCGGCGACCAAAGTTTCAATCTCGATCTTAGTTGGGAATCAGAAATCAGAGCTGCAGTCCATCACAGTGACGAGAACTTCGAGGATGACCACATCTGGTATCGAGTTGTAGCCGTTCTCGAGTACGTCAGCAACAACGTCAAGGAGAGGGACAGCGTAAGTACTTCCCGCTCACTTAACGAGGGAGCAAGCTTCGCGCGCTGACGAGCTTGTACTGGTCGATAGGTACACTGGCACCACCTCTCACCCAGGAAACGGGTCGATGCTTTCGGAAAAAAGTATCCTCCGAAAGATGTCGTCGCGAAAATGAATCTCACTCCTCGTTTAGTATGTTCTCAAATGTCATCTCACTGCATTGGTTTTCTCGGCTGACAAATTACTCTGCTAGCCCGGATATCGTCAGAAGCCTAGTGGACATCGCAGGAAACGTGTAGCCGGATTCTTCAAGGGAGGGTCAGGTCAGAGTAGCTCTTCCGCAGCAAGTTTGGGTCACGGTCGTCGTCTAGGTCTTCGTCAAATCCAGATGAGAGGTCTTGTACCCTTGGAGAAAGCCGATGATGGAGGTTACTATTTCTAGCTTCTTTCGTCAAGCTTTTTCGAAGTAGAATCGCACATATAGAGTGGATTGGTCCCGTCTGTAATACTGCCTTAGTTCCTATCAAAGAAGAAAAGTACGAGAGCATAGAGACTAATTCGACTCGTCGGAAGAGGGACAGCATTTCTCGCCCTCGCTTCTCGTTTCCGTCGTTTCCTGACTCCGTGAGCGACGATGCCGCTTCGACTGCAGAGAGAGAAGTTTCCCCTACTTGTGTGAACGTGCCAAGACGAAAGACGGGCTCTATGCCGACTGAAAGAAAGCGTTCGAAGACAAATAGCAAAGAGAGCATCTACAGTGAAGGACAGCGGAGAGATACGCCAGCGAACTGCAAGGAGAGACGATCATTCTATTGTATTGTTAAGTGTCAAGCTACAATCCACGAAGGAGTCGCTTTCGCGCAATCGGTTGGAATTTGTCAAGTGATCTTTGACTTTGCCAGGCCTCGTTGAAGCATGCAGGAGGGATTGTGAGATATATAGGAGCCTATGAAGACACAGAATTGATCAGCAATTGGCCTATTCGTGAAGAGGAAATGGCAGAAGAAGCGAAGCGAGACTGACTTTCCACGTCTGCATGCGATGCGAAACTTGTTTCACTTGAAAGATAGGGTACACTTCTCCGTCGCGGATAATCTAGATAGGGGAGGACAATTGTGTCAGTCCTTATCAGACAGAGAAGCTCGGAGAAGGGCAAGCTTACCGGCAAGCCTTCTCTGACAAGTTCAACGATGATTGCGACTTGTCGCACTCGTGAGATCCAATCAAGATGGCTTAGAGAACAGCAAGCTCTCTCCGACGGAAGCATATGTGCCTTGATGTCTTTGAAGTATGAGGCAACGAGTGCATCATCGTTCGAACGAGCTGCGTCGGGCAGAGTCTGTTTGGTTCTCTTAATCTGCTCGTCGGCTTGAATCTTTGCATAATCGATCTGACTGTTGAGATTGCGCAGCGAGATAATTCCTGGATTCTGCTATCGAGCTGTTCTGATCAATCTTCGTGGTCCCACGACGCAAGAAGGGAGATTCGAACTTGCACTCGCCATGGCGCTCGACTCGTGAGAGACTTCCGAGTCCAGCTTATAGTCCTCTCTGACACGACGAGTAGATCGTCCGAATTGGTATCGCTCTGTCATCTGGATACATGGTCAAATCGAGGAACGTGGATCAGAGTCGTTTCGCGAGCGAAGACTTGAGTTGAATTTACTCACCCTCTCGCCTGAACTTACGGCCTCATAGATTCTTTCAATGTCTTGACCTATCTGCTTCAGCGTCTCATCGCTCCAGGATGACTTTTCGATGAGCTCGACATATTTTCGGCGCCAATTCTCAACTATAGCCTTGTCTTTCGCCCACTTCGAGTCGACAACGCAGACTAGACCCACGAGACGGTCGTACAATCCTTGAAGATGCTCCCTAGCTTTGTTGGCACTTTTGAGTAGCAGTTTGTCGACCGTTTTCGTTGCAGGTTCGAGTTGAAATTCGTGGAACTCGGAGAGAACGACTAGGCTTTGAGTCGATGTCGCACGTACTGACGAGTTTCTGGGTGGGGTTTGGGAAGAGGAAGTGTGTCGAGTAGTACCGGTAAAGCAGCGACGGACGGACATTGGGTGCGAGTTTGTACTGGGAGAAGGTGAGAGAGCGAAACTTGACAGAGTCGCTGCTCGTCTGAGACTGCCAGGACTGGAACGTGGGTCCAACGTGGGTCGGCAAAAGGCGGTCGAATCGAAGGATCGGGTTTAGAATTGAGGGATCGAGCGAATCTCGGGTTTAGGAAGCTTCCTTTGATGTTGTTGATCCTTTTTGATGTTGTTGGCACCTACGAGGGTGCGATAACTGAAGGAGATCAGCAGCGATGGATGAGAACTAAAGTGAGAGGGAGAGGGAGAAATAGTCGAAGCGAAGCGAAGCGCGGGAGTTCAAAGATTCGAAGAACCGTGAGGCAACGTCGTCAAGTTGGTCCTCTTCGCTGAGCCTCATGATTATCTACCACTCTGACTGAGTTTGTCGATTGATGTACTTGAAGAAGCACGAGTCAGAACCTGCTGGAGAGAAAGAATTTAGCGAAACTGCGGGAAAACTGCTTCGAATGGACGTTACTCGTAGGACCGCACCTTTCCTCTCAAGTCGAGACTATAGCGTCAGTTCCCCTTCTTTC
>JGI24890J29729_1001174_pt1 | contig 12596 bp, 9 predicted proteins | sample FreactcultureFD7_FD_29729 | JGI IMG/M metagenome (IMG submission 29729)
AATAATACCGTATAAAGAGATCGAAATCACACAATTCTAACCTCCGCGAATAAGATTTTTGGATAAGGATAAAGATACCAAATAGAAGTTAAGCTGAAAGAAATTATAGTAAATTGATGCTCAGCGTTAAGAATACAGCTGGCAACGGGTTACGTCCCGTTTACATATCGCTCTGTTATGGAATTAAGAACAGTGTTAAAAAGATCTATACTTACAGGGATCGTTTTTTTGATCGCCGCACTTTTGCTTGTGAATGCTTTTCTGATATACAGAAACAGCCTGATCATTAAGCACAATAAAAATCTCCAGGAAGAAGCAGAACGAATCAAAGTCAATACCATCGATCTTAGCCGTAACCTGCATTTACTCGATCTGGGTATCAGAAGTTATGCGCTGATAAAAAAGCCCCGATTTTTTGCCGTGACCGATTCTGCCGGTATGGAGGAAAAAAGAATTTTCAAAAGAATTGAAGAGCCTTTGTTGAGCCAACATTTCCCCATGCACGATTTTTATGCGTTGCGTGATTCGATGAATAACTATCATCGAATTGTTTCTCAAATGAGAAATTATCTCCTGACAAATCAACTGAATAAATTTATTGAGTTACTCAACCGGGATCCGGGTTATGATGTTTGGCTGCAACATCAAAAGTTTTCGCAAAAAGTTATTTCGTTCGAAGATCAGATATCAAAACAGGCCAGGGCTCGCTACGAACAAGCTTTGACGAATAGTTATTTATTGCAAATTATCTTGTTCCTGATTACACTTCCAACCGTGGCTTACTCGGCATACCATGCTTCGCGGGCTCTTAAGATCTCTGAACAACTGAGAAAATCCGAAGAGGCGAATAATCAAATATTGTCGAAACAAAACGTTCGCCTGGAAGAAATGGTAAGAACGCGAACACAGGAGATACACGCTCAAAATGTTATGATCACGGCTCAGAGTAAAGCCAGCCAGTTGCATAACGACCAGCTTGTGCTTCAGCAAAAAGAAATTCAATCGCAGCGTAATGCGTTGGTCGGACAAAATGAGGAATTGAAACTGGCGAAGCAGACTATTGAAAAACAGAATGTGATCATTCAGCTGAAGAATGAAGAACTCGTGTTGGAAGTTGGCCGGCAAACACAGGATCTGAAAAAAACAAACCTGGAGCTGATAGAGCATAATAACCGGTTGGAGCAGTTCGCGTATATAATTTCGCATAATCTGAGAGCGCCCATGACGAGAATTGTAGGCCTGGCCGGTGTTTTCGAGCATGCTAAGTCGGAGGAGGAAATTTCCAATATTATTAAAATGATGGTGGAATCCACGACGGATCTTGATCAGATCATTAAGGATCTTGCCCGTATTTTAGAGATACAGCGGTTAAATACCCAAACGCTGAATAAAGTTATTCTCCGTGAGGCGTTGAATAAATCAATTGGATTGTTAAAACGGGAGATTGAAGAGACACAGACAAAGCTGATCATCAACCTTAAAGAGAATGTAATCCTGAACTCACTGGAACCTTATATCGAAAGTATATTTTACAATCTGATCAGCAATGCCATTAAATACAGACATCCCGACCGGGTGCCCATGATCAATGTGCTGACACGATCGGAGGGAGGATATGTCATTATCGAGGTAAGTGATAACGGGTTGGGGATTAATCTGGAAAAATACAGCGATAAGTTATTTACGCTTTATAAACGCTTTCACTTTCATGTGGAGGGTAAAGGCCTGGGACTTTACCTGATCAAAACACAGGTGAATGCATTAGAGGGTAAGATTGAAGTCAGGAGTAAAATAGATGAAGGCACCACGTTTATTATTTATCTCAAAAATTGATTTTGATTTGACGGTAAAACATCAGCCCGAAAAATTATTAATCCTACTTTGTCAAGTTACTCCATTTCCAAACCGGCAGGTTAGCAAGGTTCATTGTCAATCGAAATCTCGTTCTATTAACGTTTTGTGCGCTTCCGCGCAGTTACAGGAAGCATTTCATAGCATAAGTGTAGCTGCGCGGTAAAACCTTTACAAAGGTATATGATCTCGCGAGATCATATACCTTTGTAAAGGAGAAAAAACTTAAAACGCTGGCGTTTTAAGCATTTGCAAAAACAATTCTAATCTTTCAAGCCACGGCTTGAAAGATTAGAATTGTTTTCTTTTTATGCTCACCAGTACAAATTTGAAAAAAAAGATCGAATCTATTTTGTGAGCATCTTGCTGAATTATGAAAGAGCGTGACACGGAAGAAATACCCCAAGCATGGTAAAAAGCTCAGCTTTTAGAAACGGTTTTAATTTTGAACCGACTTCTTGTCCTTTAAGGCTTAATCTACTTTCTACTTTCTTTTCAATAATCCGATCGTCCCGATTTATTTGTTTGCAAGGCTGCGCCATATTTTTCGTAGGCATCTTCAAGCTTTTTAGCAAGATCCGTTTCATGATAGCGGTAAAGTACCCGCTGCAGCTCTCCCAGAATTACAATATTAACCTGAAGCTCACGGTCAATTTCTCTTTTTTCCAGCAGATAAGCAGCCATTTCATCGGCACGCTTTCCCATGATGGTGGCGATCTCGATTGCTTTTCCTTTTTCGCCTACTTCAAAAAGTTGTTCGACGGTTCTGGCTGTTGTATAATCGTATGGTACCCCTTTATCGGGCATTTTTTCAAGGGAGAATAGAATCATTTTATGGGCCTCTGTGGTATCGCCTTCGTCCAGAAGAGCCTGGGTTAAAGAGTTAAAACTGCTTCGCTGGTTCAGTACGAAATTCCGGTAATCCTGCGTATAATAAATGGACGGATCATCCAGACCACGGTACTGAAATTTTTCCGTCATGTTCTTGACGCTAAGATCTGTGTTCACGAGCTCTTCCTGTCTGTTTCGGTTAAATACCGGCAAAATGCGATAGGCATTACCTTCCTGTACAGCGTAAGGACTTAGGTCAACATTGAACTGCGACATGGATGTGTTGTTAACATAGAGGGGGCGCTCCCAGTTATTGGTGGCCAGTAAATCGAGCATGGCCAGATCCTTTTTCTCGAGGCCGCCTCTGCGTAATCGTAATTGCATATACGGTACGAGCAGACTATCGAGACTTTTGGGAATGATATTCATGGCTTTGACTTTCTCTACGTCGATGGGCAGAATAATATCCTTTGTCGGCACAACATTGGCAGAAGGATAAAGCCGCAGGCCCTGATAGTCTTTCTTTAATAAATCAAGGAACTGACGCAGATCCATGTTCTTAACTTTCAGATCCTGAAAAGGAAGATAATCGTTGGGGCCGCCCTGGCGATAATTCTCCAGGGTGAGGTGATACGGGAAAGCATCAGACTGATAATTTTTTTTCATCGTCTGTTTAATGTACCAGTCTGTATTGTAATAACTCAATACGACGACGCGAACATCGGTACGAACACCCTCTACTTCCTGGGCATACCATAAAGGGAACGTATCATTATCGCCGCCGGTAAAGAGAATGGCGTTCGGCGCGCACGATTGTAAGTAATTGATAGCCGAATCGACCGAGAAATATCGTTTTGAACGATCATGGTCATTCCAGCCGTCCTTCGCCATTAAAGCCGGAGCGGAAAGGCAAACCAGTGTGGCCAGAATACCGGCAGTCTTTAAATTTTTAGTGAGTTTCGAGAAAACATCCGCGATCGCGATGACGGCAAACCCGATCCAAAAGCAATAGGCATAATACGATCCGGCATAAATGTAATCACGTTCACGGGGCTCCGTAGGAGGCGAGTTGAGGTAAACCACCAGGGCTACACCCATCAACACAAACAGTAAACCTACTACCACGAAATTACGGGTATTGTTAACGATTTGATAGAACATCCCGACAAGGCCGAGTATAAAGGGAATCATGAAGAAATTGTTTCTGCCTTTATTTTCCGCCAGGGAGGTTGGTAACTTTTCGAACCATTGGCTGGGTCCGATCCAGTCAGCATTCTGAATATCACTTTCCCGGCCTGCAAAGTTGAAAAAGAAATAGCGTACGTACATCCATCCGATCTGGTGGGTGAACATGTATTTGAAGTTGTCGATTTTTGTTGGTCTTTCTCCCTCCTTCAATCCAAGAATGTTTCGATAAACCTCCTGGTGATCCGGATCCGTACTGTATACTCTCGGCAGAAACGTCATATCCTTCTCATCATACTTCTGAGATATCTTATGGTCTTTGATCTCATACTGGTTCTTTCCTTTTACATAAACCGGCGCACCTTCTTCATAGCCCGTGAGTTGAGCCGTAAATAATTGGCCGTACAATAGGGGGCGGCTTCCGTATTGTTCACGTTTCAGATAACTGACGAAGCTCATGACATCGGAAGGATCGTTTTCATTAATCGGCGTCGCGAAATTTGAACGGATTACCACCACCGCGTACGATGAATATCCGATAAGAATAAAGGCTGTTGCCAATAAAAATGTATTCAGGATAACCGCCTGCCTCCTTTGCGTGAACCAGATACCCCAAATGAGGGTGATGATCAACAGCAAAACGAAAACGATAACTCCCGAACCGAAAAACAAGCCAAGGCTGTTGACAAAGAATACCTCAAAATGCCCGGCAATGGTGGGCAGTCCTGGTACGATAAAATCATTGATGAAAAGTATGAGGAACAAGCTTATAAGCATGGAGGCGATAACTCCCCACGTGGTAGGTTTGGGATATTTCTTAAAATAATAGATAAGCGATAGGGCCGGTATGGTTACCAGGTTCAGCATGTGGATGCCGATGGATAAGCCCATCACATAAAAAATGAGAAGCAGCCACCGGTTAGCGTGTGCGTCATCTTCAATAAGATCCCATTTTAACATAGCCCATACTACGAATGCGGTAAAGAATGAAGACATACCGTATACCTCTCCCTCAACAGCCGAGAACCAGGCCGAATCTGAAAATGTACAAGCCAGTGCACCGACAAGGCCTGCGCCCATCAATACCCAGATTTTGTCATCCGTAAGTTCTTCGGCTTTTGTGATCTTCATAAGCTTGCGCCCAAAAAGAGTGATCGACCAGAACAGAAAAAGGATCGTAAAGGCACTCGCCAGAACACTGCTGAAATTGATCCAGTAAGCCACTTTTGTTACATCGCCAAATGCCAGAAAAGAAAATAACCTGCCAATAAGCAGAAACAACGGGGCTCCGGGAGGGTGTGGCACTTCAAGTTTATACGATACGGAAATGAATTCACCGCAATCCCAGTAACTGGCTGTTGGTTCCATGGTAACCCAATAGGTAATCAGGGCAACCAGAAATGTGCTCCAGCCAAAAATGTTATTGAATTTCTGAAAGGTTGTGTTCATGCTATTTGTTTCTAAAAACTAAGGGGCGAAAATAAGTAAATAAGTCCACAGTGCACAGCCGCTTCAAATCAGGCGGAAAATATAGGGGAGTCTAAATCTTTATGGTCAATCCCTATTTGTAAACAATCACATAAAACCAAAGCCATAAAAGGAAAATCAATATGTAGGAACACCCTACAATGTACCATACCATTTTTTTGTCTTTGCGGGCATAATGGTGAATTCCCGCCACCAGCAGGAACCAGTAGAGCACTTCAAAAGCGTTCAATGCTCTTAACGGATAGGCCCACTTTTTATCCAACGTTTCATAATCGAAAAAATGCATAAGCGAAAGGGGATAAAATGCACGAATGTCATTATAGGTAGGATCTGTATTGACGATAAGAAACCAAAGTATTTTCAAAACCTCCGGTACGAGAAAAATGAATTCGGCTCCAATTACAACGCCCCAGCACTGGCCATAGGTTACGCGATATCCAAAAAGAAAGCATCCGATCCAGATTACGAAGGCTATTACTGTAAACTTCCAGAGGTATACAAAAGGTACCGAGAAAAGCTTTAAAGCGTTGATCATCTGCAAAATGCTTCCTTCCGGGCGATCCTGCAGAAATTCAAAGGCGGCCGTTTCATTTTCGATAAAGGAGATTTTTACATATAGCAACAGGAGTGTTGATAAACAAAGGAGTATAAACAGCAGCTTTTTGTCGACAGCAAATAATGACTTAGTTTCGCTCACGGGTAGTAGCTTATGGCGACGTTTTAAGGTGTAAAGTTTAAGATAATGCCTTTGACGACAAATCTATACTTCTAAAAAATAAATCCGGCGATGGGCTGTTATTATTTACGTACGGTAAATTATTGATTTTGATAGTGAACGAGAAACGTAACGGCAGAAGTTACAAACAAACCTTAAAAATACTGACGCTTTCGGCGTTTGTAAGCATAACAATGAGTTTTCAGACTTCGGCGGGTACTTTCGTGCCGGCCGAAAAGGATACTTCTATTATTCTTCTTTCAAACATTAAAGTTCAATTGCTTTGTGCGCAGGCTTTGAGCGATCTCTATAATTTTAAATTCGCGAAAGCAGAAGAACAATTCCGGGTAATAAAGAAGGAATACAAATGGCATCCGCTCCCTTATTTTTTAATGGGCCTCATCGAATGGTGGAAGATCATGCCAAATACCAAAGATAAGTCGCACGATGAGATTTTTCTGGCCTATATGGACAGCACGATCCTGGTCGGCGAGAACTTGTACGATAATTTTAAGCAGTATAAAGTAGAAGCGTCTTTTTTTCTGGCTGCCGCATACGGTTTTAAAGGAAGGCTTTACGCAGACGAGGAGCGCAAGAACTGGGTAAAGGCAGCGGCTAATGGAAAAGATGCGCTGGATTATATGGAAGACAGTAAAGGCCAGCATAACCTGAGCCCCGAGCTTTTATTTGGCGACGCACTGTATAACTACTTCTCGGTATGGGTACCCGAAAACTATCCGGCGCTGAAATTTATCCTGATGTTTTTCCCAAAAGGCGACAAAGCGCTCGGCTTAAAACAATTAAAAGAAGTTTCGTACAATGCTTTCTACACCCGTGTGGAAGCGATGGTATGGCTTATGCGGATACAAAACAGCTATGAGAATGATCAGTTACAGGCATTCCAGATAAGCGAATATCTTTATCAAACCTATCCTGATAATCCGTATTTTCACCGGTACTATGCGCGCATGCTGTATTCATTGGGCCGTTTTGCCGAGGCTGAACCGGCAGCCAAAAAAATACTGGAAAGAATTGACAGTGGCATGATCGGATATGAAGCGACCAGTGGAAGATATGCGGCATTTTTTCTCGGGCAGATTTATGAAGGCCGGCGAAAATTTGACGATGCTAAGAAATACTATTTGTTGAGCATTAAATATGCGGAACAAATCGAGGCCACCGAGTCCGGCTATTACCTTTATTCGCTCATCGCACTGGGCGAGATATGCGAGAAGCAAGGCGACAAGGAAGGAGCAAAGAAATATTTTAAGGACGTAAAGAAGAGAGCGGGACGTAAGGAGGAAGCTTATAAAGATGCGAAGCGAAGGTTGAAGAGTTTGGAGAAAGGAGATTAAATCCTAAAAAATAATATCATGGATTTATCCGATCAGTTTGAAGCCTGTTTACTGTGCGACTCAAGACAGCTATCTCCACTCCAGGGGTATGAGAAAAATTATCTGATCAAATGCAACGCCTGTGGTTTTGTTTTCTGCAAAAGGAAACCCAGTATACCGGAATTAGAAGCCCATTATAATTTATATCCGCGTGCAAATTCCATATCGCCCATCACCGTAAAACGGTATGACGAACTGCTGGATAAATTTGAAAAATACAGGGTCCATAATAATTTGATTGACGTAGGTTGCGGCGATGGTTTTTTTTTGGAGCGGGCAAAGATCAGAGGATGGAATGTTTATGGTACCGAATTCACGGATGGAGCAATTGCCATCTGCGAACGGAAAGGTATCCAAATGACTAAAAGTCCGATAGACGCTCGGCATTATCCGGAAGGTATCTTTGATGTTGTTACCTCTTTTGAAGTGATTGAACATATTAATAACCCACGAAGAGAGCTGCGCTCCTTTTATACGATGCTTAGAAAGGGAGGCATTGTCTATGTGACCACGCCTAATTTTAATTCGATCTCCCGGAATATTAAAGGATCCGACTGGAATATAATCGAGTATCCGGAGCATTTGAGTTACTACACAAAAAAAACTTTGCATAAAGTATTTCGAGACGAAAATTTTACAATGTTGAACGTGGTTACAACGGGTATATCCATCAACAGAATCAAGGGTAACTCAGCGATACCTTCTCCGAGTGATGTTGCGCATAACGTTGATGAGGATTTGCGTGAAAAAACGGAACAAAGAGTTTTATTCCGAATTCTTAAAATGCTTATTAATTCTTTACTGAATTTTACCGGTAAGGGAGATGCTATAAAGGCTTTTTTTCAAAAGCGATAAATTTGCTTGCATGGAACTAAGAGACCTAATTGTTACACCGCTATACCTGATCCTCATTTATACAGTAGCCTATATGGTAAGGCCATGGGTAACAGACGAGATCAATCGGGTCTATTTTTTCCCGGCCCTGACAGTAAAGTTATTTGGTGCCATCGCATTGGGAATGGTTTACCAATTTTATTACGATGGCGGCGATACATACATCTATCATACGTATGGGAGCAGGTTTGTTTGGAAAGCTCTCCTGGAAGAACCTTTGACGGGACTGAAATTATTTTTTTCGGATGGAATTGATCAGCATGGCATCTATAAATATTCTTCTAATATAGAATTTTTCGGTGATGGCCCGTCCTACATGATCGTTCGTATCGCAACTATTTTTGATCTTTTTACATATTCAACTTATTCCGCCAGCGCATGTCTTTTTGCAGTATTAAGTTTTATAGGTGCTTGGATGCTGTTTCTTACTTTTTACAAACAATATCCTCATTTACATATTGGCCTGGCGCTGGCTGCATTTTTCATACCCTCGGTCTTTTTTTGGGGATCTGGCATTTTAAAAGATTCCGTTACGGTTGCCTTTCTAGGTATTGCGACCTATCAGATTTATAAAATTTTTTTTGAATATAAAATCGGCATAGTTGATGTGATAATTTTACTTATTTCACTGTATATTATTTTTAGCATTAAGAAGTTTCTCTTGCAAGCATATCTGCCAGCAGCAGTCGTATGGGTGGCGGCAAAAAATTTTAGTCATATCCACTCACTAGTGCTAAAAATGATGTTGGTTCCATTTTTGGTTTTTTTGACCGGTCTATCGGCATATTATGCTGTTGTTAAGGTAGGTGAAGATGATGACCGCTATTCTATAAATAAGATAGCTGAAACGGCCAAGGTTACAGCCTATGATATCCGGTATTGGTCTGGCAGGGACGCCGGTTCTGGATATTCCCTGGGGGAACTTGATGGAACGTTTGAATCGATGATAAGACTATCCCCACAAGCAATCAATGTATCATTATTTCGCCCCTATTTATGGGAAGTCAAAAATCCATTGATGTTGTTGTCAGCTTTGGAAAGTCTATTTTTGTTTCTCTTTACCATTTATACAATCGTGAAAAAAAGATGGCGTGTAATTACCGCCCTCTCAAACCCCAATGTTCTCTTTACAATAATTTTTTCAATTTCCTTTGCATTTGCCGTAGGCGTATCGACTTTTAATTTTGGTACGCTTACACGTTATAAAATTCCTTTGTTACCGTTTTATACGATTGCTATGATTTTGATTTCAAGCAGCACTAAAAATGAGGAGCCTAATTTTTAATCAACGAATAAATATATCGTAAGAAAAGTTCCTTTTGACTTTCCACTGAAAATCTTTCGATAACTGTTTTTCTGCCTTGTTTCCCGATTTGTATCCTTAAATCAGGATTTTCAATAAGAAGCGATATTTTTTCAACCCAATCTTCTTTTGAGTCAGCGAGATAGCCGTTAAAACCATCGTCAATAATTTCTTTATTTACGCCAACCGGCGACATTACAGTCGGAATTTCCAACGCCATATATTGTAAACCTTTAAGGCCGCATTTACCTAACGTCCATTCATTATTTGGCAGAGGCATAATTCCAACATCAATACTTCGGAGGTCTTGCAGCTCAGTTTCCATGAGCCAGGAAATGCCGGTTATGCCTAACGCTTCATTTTTAAAATTCTTGTCGCCAATTACTTTTATCTCTATTTTCTCGCCGTACATTTTTTTTAGAAGCATCAAAGCAGGGATAGCATGCTGAAAATGTTCGATCGTTGAAACACTACCGCTCCATCCAATAGTGATCTTTTCTTTTTTGACTGAATAATCGGGCTGGTATAATCCTGTATCGATCGTGGTTGGAACGACCACTACATTGTCGTTAAACGCACGGGCGTAGGAGGCAAGGTAATTATTGCCTGCAAAAACCAGATCGGCCACACGAATGATTCTGCCGGTTTTAGCACCACTCTTGAGCCATGAAAACCAATGGTTATTGGCTGAAATTACATCCATCCAGATGGCATCATCAAAATCATAAATTATCCTGGCTTTGCGCTTCGCTAACTGCTGTTCAAAAAAGGAAGAACCTGTAATGAAGGCTTCCCGCGCTATAAAAATGATATCAAATTCGTTTGCGCGTAAAACGTCTTTTAACCTTCTTAAGGCAAGCTTCATCCCCAATGGAATTTTTTCCACTACATTTCCGCGGGCATAGAAGAGTTTATCCTCTGCTGGCGTCGCTATGAGAGGAGAAAAAAAACATTCAAAGCCATTTTGTTCGAGATAAGAGACGTATTGTTCAAACCGGAAGCGCTGATTGGGTGCCCTGTCCTTTCGATGAGAAGCGACGAAGAGAATCTTTTTCAACTTACTGGCGAATCTGTTTGATTATATAAATTTTACTTCAACCCTCGCGCGTGATAAACCACGCGCAGTCTAACAAATGTACTTTAACGCTGTAAATCCACCTATTGCCATTGCGATATTCGTAGATATTAAATTATCTTAATTTTATTTTTAGCATTTTTGAAGACATTTGCAGCCCTTACATGAAATTGAAAGATAACAATGACATTTATTTTGAAATAAGGCCCAGGAACAGTTTCAGTCTGAATTTAAAAGAACTTATCGAATATAAAGAACTGTTTTATTTTTTTACATGGCGTGATATTAAGGTAAAGTATAGACAGACAATGCTTGGTTTCTTTTGGGCGATTTTACAGCCTATTTTATTAATGTTGATATTTACTTTTTTTATTGGCAAGTCTCTTCATGCGCCGTCGGATAAAATGGATTATCATGTTTTTGTTTTTTCCGGATTAATTCTTTGGCTTGTTTTCTCTTCGGGGATAACAAATGCGGGCAACAGCATGATAACAAACGCTCAGATTATAAAGAAAATATATTTTCCACGATTGATCATTCCAATATCGGCCATATTGGTGGCCGTCTTTGATTTTTTTATGGGTTTTCTTGTCTTTATTCCTTTGCTCGTAGTTTTTCATGTCGCCATAAATATCAAAGAAGCTATTTTGTGCTGGCCGTTGGGCTTAATCCTTTCCGTTATTAGTTCTTTTGGTCCTGGATGTTTGTTGGCTGCGTTGAATATTAAGTATCGCGACTTTCGCTATGTTATACCCTTTGTGGTTCAGGCATTATTGTTTGTGACGCCTGTTATTTATCCAATATCCGTCGTGGAGCAAGAATGGCTTCGCTATTTGATTGCTATTAATCCAATGTACGCAGCTATTGCAGTCTTCCGAATGCCATTATCCGATGCGGCTTCTGATCCGGTTCTGTTGTCGATTAGTATTGCTTCCGGAATTATCTTTTTGACTATGGGAATTGTGTATTTCAGAAAAACAGAAATGTACTTCGCTGATTTGGTTTAATAGAATGAAACAAATACTTGAAATCCGGAACATATCGAAGAAGTTCAGCATTGATCATCAATCGCAACCGTATTTAAGTTTGCGTGATAAGTTTGCCAATATTTTAAAGCCAAGGACAAAAAACCGTGAGGATTTCTATGCACTGCGGGATGTAAGTTTCGATGTTTATCCTGGAGAATCCATCGGTATCATCGGAAAAAATGGTGCTGGTAAATCGACATTATTGAAGATACTTTCAAAGATCACTCCACCTTCTAAAGGCACTATTATAAGTCGCGGACGCATTGCGAGCCTACTCGAGGTAGGCACGGGTTTTCATCCGGAGTTGACGGGTAGGGAAAATGTTTACCTCAACGGCTCCATATTGGGCATGAAGAAGAAGGAGATCGACATCCGGTTTGATGAGATCATCGATTTTGCCGGTACGGAAAAATTTCTGGATACTCCATTAAAGCATTATTCGAGCGGGATGCAATTGAGGCTGGCTTTTGCCGTAGCGGCATTTTTGGAACCTGAGATACTCGTAATCGATGAAGTGCTTGCCGTCGGTGATGCCGAATTTCAAAAAAAATGCATTGGCAAAATGGAAGATGTCAGTAAAAGCGGCAGAACTATTTTATTTGTCAGTCATAATATGGCTGCAGTGCAAAGTTTATGTGACAAATGCGTCTTACTTTATCAGGGCAGGTTGAAAGTTATGGGGGATTCCAAAGAGGTGATCAACTCGTATCTTGATTTAGCTTTTTCTGGTAACGATTTTAAAAACGGATCAGTAGAATTCAACGATAAAAATCGTTTCATAAAACAGGTAGAATTATATTGCGACGGGAAGTTATCGGATTTTGCTCACATG